>ERZ1292640.1211-Hain-H43-02um-R1-1211-length-21399-cov-43_pt1 | contig 21399 bp, 11 predicted proteins | sample MGYA00564404_ERZ1292640 | MGnify/ENA primary metagenome ERZ1292640 (study PRJEB36523, sample SAMEA6512636) | groundwater metagenome | collected 2019-01-08 | study: AquaDiva: Metagenomics assemblies of 32 groundwater samples
CCGCGAACAGGTGCGAGCAGTGTTTGGCGTTTGAGCACGCGGTCGGGCGCGGTGTCCCCGGTGCGCGAGATGGTCCTGCGCAAGCCCCTGAAGGTGCAGCTCCCTCGGTTCGTCGCCCGGCTGCGCCGCCGCCGGCCCGCGCTTGCCCGCTGGGATGCCGATCGTGGCGGCCAGTGCCAGGATGAAAATCGTTCCTGCCAGCACCCTCAAAACTGCCTTGAGAACGCCCTCCAGCATGACCTCTCCCTCCTTCAGCGCGCCCCTCCCGTCCTCGGTAGATAATTCTCCAGCACCCAGATATCGAGCTCCGGCTCCTCGACCCACATGACCACCCGCTTCCCGCCGGGATGCACGCGGAGTTCCCGCAGCCCTTTCACCGGGATGGCGAGCTTCCGCGCCTCGCCGCCGGACGCCGGGATGCGCCACACCTGGCCCTCCTGGTTACGGCACAACACGTAGCGAGAGTCCGGCGTCCAGCAGAGCCGGCAGGAGTCGCCGGCGCTTTCCAGCCGGAAGATCCCACGCGGCTCTCCTCCCGCGACCGGAGCGAGGCTTAGAGTCTGGTTTTTACCCATGAACGCCACCCACCGCCCGTCCGGCGACAGGGGCACGTTCGCGGAGTTGCGTCCAAATTGCACTCGCTCTTTCTCTTCTCCCGAACCGAGCTGTCGCCGGACGATGCCGCCCTTGACCGCGCACCACACGGCATCGCCCGTCGTGGACCATTGAGGGAACGCGCATCCGTCCTTCCAGTTCTGGCTTCCCGGCAAGGGGCTGGCAGATCCGTCCGCCACGTCCAACTGCGGCGTCTTTTCGCCGCCGCCCGCCGGCAGCCCATAGACCAGCAGGGTCTTCCCGTCCGGCCGCCATGCCGCGGGACCCCCGAGGGTGCGGAAGCCCTGGCGCATTTCCCGCTCGCGGCCGGTTTCCATATCTCGCACTACGACCCTCAGGGGCCCGTCCCTCGCCAGGATCGACGGTGTGTTCACCAGGTATGCGAGATAACGGCCGTCCAGTGACCAGGAGGGCCAGGTGGGTCGCCCGTACCGCGAGACCACGGGCACGGGCTCCGACGGAAGCCGCCCGGTTTCCAGATCGATCTCCGCCACCAGGAGATCGTCGGCCCCTCTCGGCAGAGAGTAGTGGAAGCCGCCCTTCCGGCTGAACCCGAGCGGAAACATTTGGGAGGCATTGGCCTGGATTAATGCCGGCGCGCCCTGGGCGCGTCCCTGCGCAACGGACACGCTCCAAAGCCCAACCGCTCCACCGCGGTCGCTGAAGAACAGCACCCGGCTGCCGTCGGGCGTCCACATCGGCCCGGCATCGTGCGCCGGATGCCGCACCAGAGGAACTTCGCGGCTCCCGTCGCTGGCCAGCAGGAAGATGTCGCGCTCCGGCCCCTCCTCGGCTTGTGGGAAGTCATAGGCGATGTAGCGCCCGTCCGGCGACAGGCTCATCTTCCCCGGCCTGCGCCGGCCAAAGGACTTCACCACCCGCAACGCGCCGCTATCCACCGCCAGCGTCGCGATCTTGTCCCCAGCCTTCGCCAGCAACTGCTTGCCGTCCCCCGACCAGCCCGCGGCGAAGATCCCCGGGCCCTCCGAATTGCTGTAAAGAGTCCGTGGCTCCGAACCTGCCGCCGTTCCCACGACGCGCAACTCGTAGAACTCCTTCTTGTAGAAATACCAGGAATAAGCGACGAGCTTGCCGTCGGGGGAGATCAGCGGGGACTGCGCGAAGCCGCCACCCTCGGTCCCCTCGCCTTGATGGGTCAGGCGCCTCTGCTTGCCGGTGGCAAGCTCGATGGCGTCCACGGCGCCCGTGGTCCAGTCGGCATAGACCACCAGCCGGCCATCGGAAGAGGCGCCGGAGGAGCGAAGGTTGGTCTTACCGGCCCAGAGCTGCCGCGAGACCGCCTTCCCCGAGCCTGGTTCAGCCGCCTCCACCAGCGGGTACGGCAGGTGAAGAACTCCCTTGCGCCACAGGGCCCAGCCGGATCCCAGCAATGTCACCACCACCGCCGCGGCAATGGCCAGTCGTCTTACGACGGGCGGCGCAGGGGCGGCTTCCGGTTCCGGCTGCCGGGCCGCCCGCCAAGCCTCCAGCTCCGCTGGAACTGCGTACACGCTGCTGCGTGTGCGGTGCTCGTGGCGGCGGACCGGGAGGCCCTCGTACTTCTCCCACCGGCGCACGGTGCTGACATCTCGTTGCAGGTAGGCGGCAATCTCCTTCCAGGACTCGAGTTTGGCGCCCACTTTGTCATTGCTGGGTGTTTCCGTCATGCGTCAACCTCCGCTGGCTGAACCCAGCCAGTGGCTTCTGAGGGTCAGACTAGACCAACTGGGCCTCGGCGGCAACAGGCATTAGCGCTCACCTCCACCCGTGACCGCAGTTTACTCCTGATGCGCGGTCATTCCGTAGCGCCACCCTCTATCCCCCGCTCAACGGACACCCAACACCGCAAGAGCCCGCGTAGCGGCGGGCCACGGCATTCATCCCGTGCCGCTCCCGAATGGACGCGGCCTCGCATCGGCCCGCCCGCAGGGCGATCGCGGGGTCATCGAGCCAGCGCCCGGCAGAGAGACGCGAAGGGAGATGGCGGGCGGGCCGGGCGTCAGTGGGCGGGCGGGCCGGACATGAGCCCGCGGACTGCCGCCAGGCTGGTGTCGAGACTGGTGAGCACCGGCACGGAGACCGACGCTCGCGCGCGCTCGAGGATGCGCGCCATCGAGACCTGGGCGAGCACGATCACGTCTACGTTCTGCCGCGCCAGGGCGGCGACCGCATCGAGCAGGATCTTGTCGTGAGTTGCGGCGTCGCCGGCCAGCAGCGCGTCGTAGGCCTTGGGCGCGACCTCCAGTGTCAGCTCGACGCTGCGCCCCTGTTCCCCGGCTGCCTCCAGAAGCAGCTTCGAGGTCAGCTCCGCGGTGGGCGGGAAGGTCACCGCGACGCCGATCCGCGAGCCGGTCTGGACGGCGTGGCGGGCCATCGGGTAGTCGATTTTGAGGACGGGGATCCGCGCGCCGGCGCGCAGCGAGTCCAGCATCGGGCGCGGCACCGCCGAGCAGGTGAGCATGGCGAGTTCGGCGGCGTAAACGTCGCGGGCGGTGGCCAGCATCGCGGCGAGGCGCGTCCCGGCGAGCGAGAAGTTGCCGGCCGAGAAGAGCCGCAGCAGCCCGTCATCGAGCAGGTTGACGATGTCGAGGTCCGGCGCGGCTTCCTTGTAATACTGCATCAGCGGGGGCAGGGACGCCGGCGAAGCGTGAATGAAGGCGATGGTGTGTTTCATGACTCTGTGGCGGCGCAGATGGCGCCGGTTAGCGCGCGCGCGGAACCGCTGCCGCCAAGGTCGGGCGTGAGCGAGCGGCCCTCGCGCAACACGGTGGCGACAGCGCGCCGCACGCGCCTGGCGGCCTCGTGCTCGCCCAGGTGATCGAGCAACAGGGCGCCCGAAAGGATGAGGCCGATGGGGTTGGCCAGGTCCTGGCCGGAGATATCCGGCGCGGCGCCGTGAGCAGCCTCGAAGACCGCGGCCTGGGGCCCGATGTTGGCGCCGGGCGCCAGCCCGAGGCTGCCGACCAGGCCGGCGGCCACGTCGGAGAGGATGTCGCCGTACTGGTTGGGCAGCACGAGCACGTCGAACTGCTCGGGCGATTTCACCAGCAGGTAGCAGGCGGCGTCCACCATGCGGTCGTCGAAGACGAGACCTGGGTACTGGGCGACGACCGCGCGCACCGACTCCAGGAACAGCCCGTCGGTCAGGTGGAGCACGTTGGCCTTGTGCACGGCGGTGATCTTCGCGCGCTGGTGGCGAACGGCGTGCTCGCAAGCGAAACGGGCGATGCGGGTGCTGGCCGCCCGCGTGATGAGCTTGACGGCCTCGGCGGTGTCGGCGTCCACCTGGCGCTCGATGCCGGCGTAGGTGTCCTCGGTGACCTCGCGGACGATGACGATGTCGAGGGCGCTGTAGCGGCCGGAGACGCCCTCGAAGCCCCGCACCGGGCGCAGATTGGCGTAGGCGCCGAGCTCGCGGCGAATGCCGTTGTTGATGCTGGGATGGCGGCGCACCACGCCGTTGTCTTCCACGGTGACGCCGCCGGAACGGCACTTAGCGATCAGCGGTCCCTTGAGGGCCACGCCGAGGCGGCGCACGGTTTCGAGCGACTCCCGCGGTATGTCCGCGCCGCGCAGCCGCCGGCCCTCGCCGCCCATCGGCGCCTCCTCCCAGTGCACGGCGACACCGGCCGCCTCGATCACGCGCTGGGTCGCCTCCGAGATCTCCGGCCCGATGCCGTCACCGCGTATCAGCGCTACCTTATGCATCGACTCTCCTGTCCCATGCCACCGCGAGAATCGCCAGCGTTCCCAGCACTGCCAGCATGCCCACCATCAGAAAGGGAATGGTGAAACCCGCCGCCTGCGAAATGACGCCGATCGCCCAGACCAGCAGCGCGCCGGAGAAGGCCCCGATCGATCCCATCACGCCAGCCATCAACCCGACGCGGCCCGGCGCGATGTCCTGATTGAAGGCGAGGAAGTTCGCTCCCCACGAGGCGCGGCCCAGGTTGAGCAGGAACACCATCGCCACCGCCCATTGCGCTCGCGGCGCCCAGGGCACGGCGGCCGCCGCAAGCATCAGCAGCGTTGACGCCACCATGACGATCTTGCGCGCCTGCCCGACGCGGCAGCCGCGGCGTATCAGCAGGCTCACCGCCGCGCCGCCGCCGAGGAAGCCGAGGTCGAGGCCGAGGTAGATGAACAGCAGGTAGAGCCCCAGGCCCGCGGTGAGCGGCATGTTCCACTGCTGCACGAAGTAGGTGGGGATCCACGCTGAGGAGACGTGGATGATAGGGATGGCGAAAGCCGCGCCGGCCGCGCAGGACCAGAACTTCGGGTTGCGCAGGATGACGCCCCAGCGGTCCTGGGGCCGGGCATGCCCGGCCCCTACAGCAGCCATGGCCGGCGGGCGGAACCAGAGAATCCAGCTCAGCGCCCACACCAGGCCCACCGAGCCGAGGATCATGAAGCCGTAGCGCCAGCCGATGGTGTTGTTCAGCCAGATCATCAGCACGGGGGCGATGATCGCTCCCAGGCTGCCGCCGCTCATCATCAAGCCGTTGGCGAGCGAGCGGTCCTTCTGCGGGAGGATGGAGGCGATGATGCGCGCCGCGCCGGGCTGGGCCGCCGCCTCGAAGCCGCCGAGGAACACGCGGGCGGTGAACAGCGAGCCGAAGCCGCGCGCCAGCCCGGCGGCTGCCTGGGAGAGCGACCAGAAGGCGACGAACAGCGCGTAGGTGACGCGGATGTTGCAGCGGTCGAGGATAAAGCCGACCACCAGGTGCATCAGCGAGTAGGAGTAAAAGAAGGCGGAGAGCAGCAGCCCAAGCTGGGCGTTGTCGAGCTTGAGCTCGCCGCGGATGACCGGGGCGACGATGCTCAGCGTCTGGCGGTCCAGGTAGCTGAGCATGGTGGCGAACAGCAGGAAGACGCAGACCTTCCAGGGCCACCAGCGGGCGTGGCTCATCGCATCACCAGCTTTTGCACGTGATCCAGCACAGCGTGGAAGTAGGCCGGGTCACGTTCGTCCACAGGTATGTCCGCTGTCACCTGCGTGCTCCTGGAGGGCTGGTAGAAACGGAACGGAAACATCTGCACCTGGCGCCAGGGCATGTAGCCCCAGCTTCCGCCGGACTCCCAGACCGCGTCGCAGCTCGCCAGTTCCCTGGCGAGGTTCTCCGGCGTGGTGTCGCGCCCGTTGTCATCTTCGTTCATGTGGATGGGGCCGGGCATGGCGGCGTCCGCGACCAGCTCGGCCGTGCGCTTCCGCTTCTCCTCCGGGGTGCGGCCGTTGCCGTGGATGATGACCAGGTCGGCGTGCTCGCGCACGCCTTCGAAGACGCGCATGCTACCGCCGGTGGAAGCCGAGATGGGCAACCGGAAGGCGGCCTTCCGGGCGCTGAAGCGCTCGCGCGCCACCTCGATCAGCCGCGCCATCTCGCGGTGGATGTAGCGGTCGTGATCGTAGCGGGCGACGTCGTGCTCGTTGGCGATCTCGATGATGACGTTGCGGCAGTCGTTGGCGATGAGCCAGTCGGTCGCGTTGCGCACGGCGCGGTCGATGGCCTCGGTGTTCTCGAAGACCTCGTCCTGGCCCTGGTAGAAGATCATCAGGTCGAGGATCATGCCGCGGCGGTCCAGCTCGCGGGCCAGGCGCAGCGCGCGCTTCATCCAGGCCTCCTTGAGCGAGCCGTCGGGTCGGAAGGCGCTGGTCAGCGTCCCCTTGCCGGGGCCGAACTTGGCCTCGGGGTTCCGCTTGACGCCCTGGAACTCGCGGTTGTAGCCGGCGTTGCCGGCCTGGAGCGAGACGTTGATGGCCAGGATGCCGTGCTCCTTGTAGGTATCGAGGGCGCGGATCAGGCGGCTGGTGTTCTCTTCGGGATCGAAGGGGAACTCGGTGAGCCACTCGTCGTGGTAGAGGCCCTGCGCGATGCGAAGGTTCATCAGGCGGCCGGCGACCTCGGGCCTGAATTGCGGGCCGGTGTAAGTCTTCCGCCACTGGCCGCCCTTTTCGCGCAGGTAGAAGGCGCGGGCGTCGTAGCCCTGGCCGAGCATCTTACCGGTGGCAATCTCAACGCCCATAGCCGGGCCGGTAAGCAGATGAGCCTCCAGAATGTGAGGCACGCCATGGGCTGTCGGGCCCGTCTGCGCGCCAAAGGCAGCGAATACGATCCCATGCTTGTGGTTCCACAACGTGTATGAGCCGCCCTTGCCCGCGGCGAAGGCCCAGGCGCGATCCGCCCCCGGATAATAATCGCCCTCCGTGTTCACCCACGTCATAAAGCCGTAAGGGGCTTCACGGAATTTCACCGGATCCAGGCCCACCAGACCGTCGTTCGGACCACGGTAGTTCTTAAGCATCCCAGAGGTCTGCTTCGTCTCCAGTTCCTCGACAAACCACTCCGGGATCAACTCGTTGCCCTTCCACTTGCCTCGAGCGAGCACGAGCAGGCCGAGCCTGCCCATATCCTCCAGATCCAGGTAGAATCCGATTCCGTCCTCGACTGGCTTGGTGCGGACGTGCGTCCGCCATCCGCGCATCCCGATGGCATCGAAGTAGGCCTCCTTGACCACCGCTTCGTAGTTGTCTTTGTGGTCCCTCCTGCCGTACACGCGGGCAAGCGCATTACCAAGCTGGACCAGGTTGAGGTCGGAGTAGGTCCACATCTTGCCGGGTGAAAACGCCGGGTACTCGCCGTAGGGGTAATCGAATCCGGCCGATTGCGTGATGACGTGCCACCAGGTCGCCTCCGCGTGCTTGCCAGTCAGTTCCCTGTTCCACACGCTGATCTTCTGGCGCAAGGAAGGAATTCTGCCCTGCTTGATGGCCGCTCCCACCGTCAGAGCGTGCCAGGTTTTGCGATTCGAGGCCACCTCTTGGACCTCATTGAAATTACCCTTCACGTGAATCAGGTGACCGTAGCGCCACAATGCCCAGCGAGCGGCCGCTCCCTCAAGCTCCTGGATAACCTTGGGGTCGAAGCCGGCTTGCTCCGGACTGCGCCTGCTCTGCGCCTCCAGGCTTTCGCCGGGCGGAGGGAAGTAGAACTGCTTGGCGGGCTGCACGGCCTCGACAATCTTGCGGATCCATTCGTCAGCCTTCCTGATGGGCGGCGATTCAGTAAAGCCACTGGTGATGTCATAGGCGCCGGCGCCGGTACCGACCACGGCCACCAGGTCGAGGACGGGCGCGACCAGAAGCACCATGCGCCGGTTATTCCTTCCGTTCCCGCCATGGAAGAATGCGTCTTCGGGCACCCCGGGGAGGAGGACCCTGCCGTCGTTGGTAAACCACCAGTAACCGTAGTGGCCGCCCAGATGCGCCACCTGGTTTTGCCTGGCCTCCCGGACATAGTCTCTGGGAATGATTTGTACGCCGTTCCATTCGCCCTCGCGCAGCCACAAGTAACCGTATCTCGCCAGGTCCCGCAGGCTGGAATCGATGGCGAGCTTCGGCCCCGGCTGACGATGGCTGCCCGGGGAGAACTTCTGGTCAAAGTGATAGCAGTCCCAACCGGCGTGGATCTTTCTCGCGATACGTTCGGCAACCAGCGGAGCGATCCGGTCCTCTGGCATGCCGTAAACTCGCCCGAGCACGGCGCCGCCGGCGGTGCATGCGGCATTGTTGTAAAGCCACGCCTCACTAGGCCGGCTTCCCGTCATCCAGCCTGACGCGTTGGTGGCCAGGTGCCGCATCCGAATCTGTTTGTCTTTTTCCGCTCCGGTAATCCGGCGAATCTCCGGCCAGAGATCGTCCACGACGCTGTCGAGCGAGAGTTTCCCCTCCGCGATCGCCATTCCCAACAGGCCGCTGGTCACGGACTTGCGAATGCTGCCGATCTCCCACTTGCTGCCGGCATCGGCGCCGCTGCCGTAGTATTCGCACACGATCTTTCCGTGACGCACGATGACTGTGCCGAAGGGTTCGCGCTCGGCTTTGGAGTGGAGCCAGGCGACGTAGCGCTCGAGGCCCGCGCGGGACATGCCGACCTCTTCGGGGGAGGATACCCGCTGCCAGTCGGGCACCGGCCAGACGGCAGCTTCCGCGACGGACGTCAACAATACCAAGGCAGTGATGACCTTCACTTGACGATCAGCCTCACTTTCGCGCGGTTCGACCGGTCTTTGCCATCGCCTACGACCCATTCCAGGCTGTCTTCGCCCTTGAAGCCCGGCGACGGCGCGTAGATGACATCGTTATCCAACCCTTCGGCGGTCCCGTGCTTGGGAGGCGTTACGATGCGAATCTGATATGGACCGGGGCCGTCCGGGTCCTCATACCGCAGAATGAAGGAACGGGATCGGCCGGCCTCCACGGCCACCACCTGGTCACGGGCTTTGGGCGGCGAATTCACGCCCTTGGCGTTGCACATTATCGAAACCGTCGCCACGTTCGAACTCGTGGAGCCAACCTTCGCGCGCCACTGAAAGGAGTCGCCGCCCGTGAAACCCGGTTTCGGTGTGTAGATGCGGTCAGCGCCGGTTCCCGCCAGGTTTCCGTTCCGTGGAGGTGCGACGACTTCGTACAGCGCCTCGCCCGGAGGCAATACAGCGAGCCGGATGGGTACGGCCTGGTCGCGCTGGGACCACAGCTTCGCGGACATGGCCGTCGGCGCACCCCCCGAGTCGCCCTGAATGCGGGTCAGGCGCAAGGCCCAATCCTGGTTGTCGGGCGCAGCCAGCGTTTGCCGCCCACCAGCAACGGAGGGAGCCGGTGTCCAGGGATTGCCGCCCGTGTTCCGCGGGTCGAACCACTCGACCCTGTACTGATTGCCCGGCGTTAGCCGGACTTCGACCGAACCTCCCTGGGGGAGGTACAGAGCGTAGACTTCCCCCGGCTTGGCGAGGCAGAACGCTTCCCCGCCGCCGACGACGTGATTGGCCGGATGCATCTGATGGAACGGCAGAGTCTCCATGAACACGCGAGTGGTCGCCAGTTCGCGCCACACGCGTTCCTGTTCGGCAAATCCGCCGGGCACCCGCGCCAGCGACTCCCAGATCCCGCCGCCCAAATACACGCTCCACCAACTCCTTCGATCTTCCGCCGGGCGCGCCTCGTCGAAGGAAACCACCAACGGTCTCCTGCCGCGCGCCAGGCAGGCTTCCATCCAGTCAACCGCGATCTGATTCAGCGAGCGGGGCCTGCGCGGCGGCGTCTGAATGCTCGTCGATTCGACGTGCGGGCTGTCAACGTACTCATTCAGCGGCTGATTGACGTTGTGAATGGCGCGCGGGTGGTGGTAAGGGTCGAGTTCGCCCAGGAGCTTCATGTAGGCGATCGCATCGCCGAGCGAGTAGTTTTCGTTGTGCTCTTCGTTAAAGTTGAAACACAGCGCCGGCAGGTGACCGAACCGGGCGACCATTTCGCGGTAGTAGCGGGCGTGATCGTAGCCTGCCCAGGCGCTGTCATCCTCCAGCACCAGATGAATCACGATTCCTTTCGACTGGATGTACTCGAAAAACTCCCGCCACTTGTCGAGCCTGGCGACATCGAAGCGATCCTGGCTCGCCTTTGCCTCCTGCGGGGTTGCGCCGAGCCAGGGCCAAACATCATTCTCGTCGCCCTCGAGGTTGTGCGTCATGACGTACACCGAATTGATGTTCTTCGAGGCGAGATAGTCGATCTCGCGCTTCTTTGCCTCCCAGTCGTTCAGTCCGAACGCCTTCCCCAGAATGTTCTCGGGCTCATCCGCGCCGAACTTGATCCAGTAACCGCCTTCTCTCAATTTCAAGTACCGTTCGCCGACATGCTCCAGGCGGCCTTTGCGGTAGAACTCGGCCGCGTTGGGCGGCGGATCGGTCACCCGAAAGGCGCCGGAGCGCCCGGCGAGCGCCGGGTGGGAGCTTTCCGTCCGGTACGTCCATGCGCCGTTGCGATCCGCGGCGAAGCGCACTTTCCAGATGCGGCCGTCCAGGCCGCCGCTGCCGTCGCCGTCGTAGAAACCGGGAACCTTGAATGATTTGCCGTCCGGGCCGGCAAAGATCACGTCAAGGCGTATGGCGAACGGATTCGGATCGCCCCGGCCCAGCGACTTCGGGCCTTTGAAGGACAGCTCGATTTTGCTCCAGCGGGCCAAGACGAGTTGCCGTTTCGGCGCGCAGGCGGCGAGCGCGGCCAAGAAGGCCAGGGCCCAAAGAATCCGCTCCCTTACGGTCGCGGCTCGGAAGCGCAAACCGAGCCGCGCGCGTAAGCAAGCGGTTCTTCCAGAACCCACTAGAACTCAAACCTGAGCGCCAGTTGCATGATCCGCGCGCCGCCCGCTGAGGTGATCCTCCCGAAAGTGGCGCCGCTCGCGAGGGTGGCGTTGGGTGTTCCGAAATTCGGGCGATTGAACACGCTAAAAACATCCCACCGGAACTCAACGCGTTTCTTCTCGGCAACCGCGATCCGCTTGTGGAGGGACAGATCGAAGCTCACCGAACCGGGGCCGATCATAGTGTTCCGCCCCGCGTTCCCGAATTGCCCAGGCAAATTCATGGAGAACCTGGTCGTGTCAAAGTACCGCGCAAGCAGTTCCGACCTGGAACGGCCGGTGGGGAGCCTCGGATCGCCGGAAACATTGGGACGATCCCGGTCAACACCCCGCAGCGAGTTGTCGCGCCCGGAGCTGAAGTTGAACGGCCGGCCATCCTGAATACTGCCCAGCCCCGAAAGTTGCCACCCGCCGATGACCTTTCCAAGCGCGCCCCTCTGGTCGCGCAAAACCGGAAGCTCCCAGAGCCAGGAGACGACCAGCCTGTTCCGGATGTCGTAATCCCCGAGCCCGCGGGATCCTCTCCGGTCCAACGGATCCTGCGGATCCCAGTGGGCCACTTCGCTCGTGCTCACTTCGTCGATCGCTTTGGAGTAACTATACGCAAGCCCGAACGTATAACCGGAGGAGAAGCGCTTGTTTGCCTCCACCTGGAGACCGTGGTAGTTGGAACTGGCGTCGGTGCTGTACGCGAAAATCGAACCGTAGGTGGGTCCGAAGATACGGCGCTGTTGAGTGTTCTGCGCCGTTGACGCCCCGGGAACGTAAACCGCCCAATTTTGTTGCTGCCGCACACCCAGCTTGCGGCCTGACGTCCCAACGTAGCTCGCCCGCACAAGCGTATCGCGGGCTACCTGCCGCTCCAGAGTGAGGTTAAAATTCTGCGCATAAGGAATGACAACGTCCCCCATGAACGAGTTCTCCATGGAGATGGGGAAGTTGAACTTGGGATTGTTCGGGTCGTATGGCACGTCGAAGGCCACGGTCACATATCTTTGCGGATCGCTCAGCGGCCCCACCCTGGTGACCTCCAACAGGTCGTTCGCAAACGGCTGCGCGTTTTGTGTCGCGACCTGGCCGACCAGCGGGTCGTAACTGATTCCATATCCGCCCCGGATGCTGGTCTTGCCGTTGCCGAACACATCGAATGCGAACCCGATCCGCGGGCCGATGTTCACGGCATCCGTCCGAAACGGAAAGTTCTTGTCCCGGTCGTACAGCATCCCGACGGGAGCGCCGGGAATGAAAGTTGACCGGGCTCCAAGGACCAGCACGGCGAACTGCGCGTCGGGAGTGCGCCAGGGCGTGTAGATCTCCCACCTCAGCCCAAAATTGAACGTCAGGCGGCGAGTGGCGCGCCAGTTGTCCTGCACGTAAATTCCAGTGGACCAGTACCGGGCATCGTTGTCGCGGAAATCCTGCTGGTTGAATCGCGACGCCGTCCCAAGGAAGAAGTCGGCCAAGGCATTTCTCGTAAATGCGCCGTCAAACCGGAAATCGCCATAGCCTGTCCCGGTTTGCTCTGAGGCGTACTGCTGCCGGAGAAGGGCGGCGCCAAACTTCACCTCATGCTTTCCCCGGAACCAGCTAAGATCGCCCCCGGCTTCATGAGTCCTGCTGAGCCGGATCCCATCCTTGGCCGGGTCGGCATTCACCCTGCCGGAAATGCTTATGGTGGGCAGACCTCCCGGCGGCCCGCTCACGGTGAACTTTGACCCGAGATCCGCCAACGTTGTGTTCACCAGGTTCGCTTCGTTATACAGGAACCGGGTCCAGCCAAAGCGGGCGTTCAACAGCAAGGAAGGCGCGAAGGTGTGGGTGTGGGTCACGACGAGGTTCTGTGCGCGATCGCTCACCGTGTTGGGCGCGTATCCGTCGATGTTGGCTCTTCCAAAAGGATTCAATGTACCAGGATCGTCGATGAAGTAACGCACGCTGCTGCGGTCGCCGGGTCTGAGATCGTAGTCCACCTTGGCGATGATCATGTCGGTTTCGGTAGGGCTGGAAATCTGCTTGATGTACTGGCCGTTGGGCTGATTTGGCAACGGAAAGTGGTCAACCAACTTGACGGCCACCGGATCGAACCTGCTCGTGGGGATGATCCCGTTGGGGAAGGGCTGGCCCGTGAGCGGATCGTTCGGGCGAGTCCCCAGAGTCCGGGAAAAATCTCCGGCGCGTTCTTCCCTGGTTGGAGGAAAAGCCGAGGACTGGACGATGTCCGAGCGGCTCTCGTAGCCCTGGTAGGAGCCGAAGAAAAAGGCTTTGTTGCGGATAATGGGCCCGCCCAGCGTCCCGCCGAACTGGTTGTAGCGCAACTTCGGCACGTTTCTGGCAAAGAAACTGCGGGCGTCCAGCTTGTCGTTGCGGAAGTAGTTCCAGGCCGAGCCATGAAACTCGTTGGTGCCGCTCTTGGTGACCGCGCTGATGACGGCGGAGCCCCGGCCGAATTCCGCCCCCACGCCGCTGGTAATCACCTTGAGCTCCTGAACCGCGTCCGGCGGGGGCTGAATCAAGCCTTGGCCGCGGTGGCCATAGTACATCGAGCCGCCGTCCAGCATAATGTTCGTCGAGTAGCTGCGATTGCCGTTGACGTTGACGGTCTGCTGGCCGAGGGAGGGGCCGTTGGCCAGGCCGGTCCGGGTCACCGCCGGGGAGAGCGCCGCCAGGGCGAGGACGTTCCGCCCGTTCAGGGGAAGATCGACCAGTCGCCGTTGGTCTATCAGCGCGTCGAGCGTACTGGTGGAAGTGTTCACCGGCGGCAGTTCGGCGGAAACGGTGACTGTTTCGGCGACGCCGCCGACCTCGAGCTTCACGTCCACGTGCGCCACGTCGCCGGCGGTAAGGGCTATTCTCGTTCGTGCATACCGCTTGAACCCTGAGCTTTGAACCGACACGGAGTACCGGCCGACCGGCAGGTATCTCGCGATATACTCCCCGACCGTGTTGGACTGCACCTCGACGCGCTGCCCGGTCAGTTCGTTCTCAACGACCACCCCGGCCCCTGGCACCACTAGCCCCTGGCTGTCCATCACCGTCCCGCGAATCTGGCACGTCGTGACCTGACCGGGGAGACTCCAAGGGGCCAGGAAGACGGCAGCTAAAGCGAGAGAGAAGCCGTTAATCCGAGTTGTAGGCAACATTTCAATCCTCCTATCGCCGCCTGTCCGATGGGGACAAAGTTCATTGGCGGCCTCAAGATTCACACCTCAATGCAAGATGCAGCTCACTTTACCATCCTCAGGTGGAGCACCCAGTCACGATTGTCCGGCGCGGAAAACGATCGGATAGCCGGCCCGGAGACTCTATCGAGCGCCAAATCCTCGCCGGTGCGGGGGTCGAATCGGCGCGCCTCGTATCCGCCAGCCGCCAGATCGATCGAGAAACGGCCACCCGCGGCAGCGTAAACAATGTACTGGCGGCCGGGTTCGGCGAGAACATAGACCCGTTCGCCCGTCTTGACCAGCTCGTTGTGGCCGGCCATCTTCCAGTACTCGAAGCCCTTGGCGGTGAAGAAATCAACCAGGCGCTTGATGTCGTCGAACTCCGGCTCGTCATGCCAGTTCGCGGAGACGTATGGCCTGCCGTCGTCGTACTCGTTCTTATCCCCGGCCGAGCCGTAGCCGCCAGCCACATAGATGCCCCACATCGTCCGGCGGTGCTTATCGCGGCTGTAGCGCACCGTGCCGCCGCCTGGGCCGCGGGGCTCGGTTTCGTCCGCGGGTTCGCCGATGTAACCGTACTCGTCGTTGACCACCGGAACGTTGTGGCCCCAGTTGTAGAGGATCGAGAAATTGCCCCAGTCGTCGCCGTTTCGGAACACGCTTTTCAGGTCGCGGCCGGCCAGGCTCCATTCGTCGCCGCCGCGGTGCGCCTTGCCGCGATTACGCACTCCGAGTTGCACGATAGCGTGGGAGAACCACTTAGCGCCAAACAACTGGAAGTCGTAACGCGTCTGCTGATGCACCGAGAGGCCGCGCACGTACTCACCCCGCCGCGCCCAGGGATCTTCGCGGCTGGCCAGTTCGCCCATCGCGTTCCAGAGCTCCTTGGGCTTCTTGGTGTACTCCCATTCGTTCTGGAGACACCAGATCACGTTCGGGAAAGCGGCGTAGCGGGCGATGGCGTAACGCAGGTAGCGCTCACTTTGTTCCCGTGAGACTCTGTCCACGTCCTCTCGCTGGAAGAGAATGATGTCCGCAATGATTCCCCGCGAAGCCAGGTAGCGGACCACCTCATCGAGCTTCCGCCAGTGCGGCAGATTGGGGCGGTCGAAATCCTCTTCCACGAAAGCCGGCGAGAAACCGAACCCGGTACGGTGGCGGTCGCCCGGGCCGCGGTACAGCGAAAAGCGGATCTTGTTCATCCCCTTGGCCCGCGTGTTGTCCACGGCGGCCTTCCAGCGATCTCCGGCCATAGCGTTGCTCGTCAGGGCGTAGTACGTGTTGCCGAAGAGGAAGCAGCGCGCGCCGTCGTCGAACACGAAGCTGTAAGGGTATTCGACATCGCGCCGCAGGAAGCCGTGCTGGCCGGGATCGGGCGGCGTCGCATGGACCTCGCCACGTTTGCCATTGAGACCGGGATCGGCGGAACGCGTGACATAAGCCCACTTCCCCGGGAGCGCCGGCGTCCACCGGACCTTGAAGGTCCGGCCGCCATCCCAGAAACCCTTCACCTCGACCCGAGCGCCGCTGGGTCCCGAGAACTCCGCGGTCAGCGCGGCTTCCAGGTAGGGGTTGCCGTAATCCTTGCTTGCCTGGAAAGCGAGATCCTGAACCGACCACTGCGGCGCGCCGGCCACGTGCGCGCTGAAACCGGACGCCAGGAGAAGACAGAGGCAAGCTTTACGCATTTGGTCAGAACGTCAGCCGCACCCCGCCCAGCACCAGCCGGGAACCGTCGGCCGAGCTGATCACGCCAAAGGTGGCTGGATTCGACATGTTGGCGCCTGGACTGCCGAATTGCGGCGTATTGGTGGCGTCGCTGGCCTCCAGCCGGACCTCCAGCCGCAGTCGCTCCCAGATGGCGAAGCTCTTGAACCCGGAGGCGTTCAGCCGGCTGACACCCGGCGCGCGCAACTCATCCAGGTAGGGCGGCTCGGGCGAAACCGTGTACTGGTTTGGCAGCGCGGCGAACGCGGTGGTGTCGAAGTACGGGTTCAGCACGCGGCCCGCGGCGTCACGCCGGTCACCCAACCGGTCCACGACCGGACCGCTCTTGACCGCGTTGCGCAGACGTAGGGGACGCCCGTTGGCGTGCGAGATGCTCAGCGGCTGCCCGGATGCCAGGCTCCAGAAGGCGCTCACGGACCAGCCACCCAACACCTGGTTCAAGGCCTTGCCCGCGCCGGTGCGCGCAGACGGCGAAGGCAACTGGTAGACAAACGCCAGCCGCATCATCTGGGCCTGGTCGAACCCCGAAACCGAGCGGTAATGGCGCTCGTTGACGATGCTGGTGGTGTTGTTATCCATCAGTTTGGAATTGGTGTAGTTCCAGAGTAGGTTCAGGCCATGCGTGAGGCGTTTCTCCACCTTCACCTGGAGCGCATGATAAACCGCCCGGCCGGTGTTAGCCCCGTCCATCGTGAGCGAGGTGAACTGGGGGAACGCCGGCCATAAGCTGCGCTGCGTGATCGTGGTCCCCTGGCCGAGCGAGGAGGTCGCAGGAAAGACGCCCAGGAAGGGATTCGGAACGCGGTTGTTCTCCGCAGTCCCGAGGACCAGGTAGCGGTCGAGCTTCTCATTCAGATTGAAGCTCTCGAACTGCTTCAGGCTGAGCATGCCGATATAGACCGCCTCCACCAGAATCTGCGAAGGCAACTCGCGCTGAATGCCGAATTGCCACTGCTGGTTGTACGGGGACACGCGGTCCGCGTGGTAGTAGCTGAGGCTGTCGCCCACCTGCGCCATCAGCCCGGCCGAGGCGCCCTGCGGCTGCCGCAGGCCGGCCGGGAAGGGATTGGCGAGCGTGGTGAAAGGCGTGGCGCCATTGTCATTAGTCGCAACGTACGGAGTTACCGCGCTGAACACGCCGACGTCGCCCAGGAATGAGGTGTTATACACTTGCGGGCTGTAGAACAGACCGTAGCCGCCGCGCACGACCGTCTTGGGCGTGGCGCTAAAGGCAAACCCGAAGCGCGGTCCAAAACTGTTCTTGTCGATCGTCCCCTCGCGGCGCGGGTGACCATCCACTCCAGCAAACAGAATGCCGCCGCGCAGGTCCATTCCGCCTGCCCGTTCCGGGGGAATCTGAACGGGCAGGCGCGCGTTGGGGTCGAACGTGTAGCTGACGCGGTTGTACCGCTCCGTGTAAGGCGTTTCCAGTTCGTAACGCAGGCCGAAGTTCACCGTCAGCCGGGGATTCACCTTCCAGTCTTCCTGGACGAAGCCGGCCAGATAGTGGGTCTGCAAGGAGAGGGGACTCTGATAGCCGAACGAACCCGAGGACGGCACGCCCAGCAACAGGGAGGCCATAGCCGAGCCGGTGGTATCGGCGGAGCGGGGCGTGTAGGGGTCGGCTTGCGTGAAGGTCGGGCTGAAACCGAAGTTGCCCGACGCCGCCGATCCCGGCGACAGCCGGTTCCAGCGGATGAGCCGGTAGTCTCCTCCGAACTTGAGGCTGTGCCGGCCGGTGAGCTTGGTGAAGGTGGCCAGCAACGCGTGCAGGTCATTGGCATCGCGGCTCAGGCCGCCGCCGATGCTCACCATGTTCTCGCCGGGGGAGAAGAAGGGATATCCCTTGGTAGCCTGGTTCCGAACGATGATATCCGGCAGGCGCAGGCCGGCGGGATCCAGCCCCGCGCCGGCGCCGTTGATGACTTTCGTGGCCCGCCGCGAGATGCCGTACCGCAGCGAACCGACGAAAGAAGGCGAGAGCATGATGGTGTCATCCAGGGAGAGTGAGGTGAAGTAGCGAAGGTTGTGGTCGCTGCTGCCGCCCTCGGGGGCGCCGGAGAACCCCGGGAACGTGAAGTTCTCTTCGATGTTGTTCTGGTCTCGCTGCATCCGCCCAAACCGGCCGAACAGGCGGTGCTTGTTGCCGATGCCATGGTCGATGCGCGCGCTGAAGTTCCGGTTCAGGACCGGATAGTATCCGGCGATGGTCCAGTTGTAGCGGCCGATCTGGGGGACGCCGGCGATGTTCGGCGCCGGGTAGACGTGCATCACGGCCAGGCCGGTCGGGTTCAGCCGCGAAGAGGGGATACGCTCGCCGGGAAACGGCTGGCGGGTGGCGGCCGTGCCCGAGATGATGGTCGTGGCAGGATCGTAAATGCGCAGCGCGCCCGTGCCCAGCCGGTTGAGGGTCTGGGAAAAGTCTCCTTCGCGCTCCAGGGCGGTCGGCACGCGGCCCTGGCGGGTGGCCGCGGTCTTCCGGTCATCCCACTCCAGCGAGGTCGAGAAGAACGTGCGGTTGCGGCCGCTGTAAATCTTCGGGACATAGACCGGCCCGCCCAGCGCGTAGCCCCACTCGTGGCGATTGGTGGGCGCTTTCGGGGCGCCGAGCCGGTTGTTCGTCCACGTATTGGCGTTCAGCGCCGCCCACATCTTGTGGAAATAGAGAGCGCTGTGCAGCTCGTTGGTCCCGCCCCGCGTGGTGATGCTGACCGCCCCGCCGTTGGAATGGCCGTAGGCGGCGTCGAACAGCGTGGTGTGAACCTTGAACTCCTCCACCGCATCCATCGTCGGCGCGAAAGTGAGCACGCCTCCGCCGATGGGAACGCTGTTGGGCACGCCGTCCACGAGAAACTCGACCCGGCCGCGCGTGCCGCCTCCACCGGAGATGCTGATCTGGCTCTGCGAGTTGTCGGTGTAAGTGGTTTCCCAGCCGTCGGTGGTGATGCCCGGCGTCAGGTGCACGAGGCTGACGACATTCCGGCGCACGGTGACGGTCATCATGTCCACGTAAGTCTTCTCGACCACCTGTCCCACGTCGGCGCTAGCGGCGTTGAGCAGGGGAGCGCTGGCGGTCACCGTCACGGTTTCGGCGGCGGCGCCCACTTCCAGCACGAAATTCAGCGTCACCTGTGCGCCGACCGAAACGCGCACTCCCGGCCGTTCCACCTTCTTAAAACCAGGGTGCTCCACCCGCACCACGTAGTTGCCCGGCAGCAGGAACGGAACCTGGTAATTGCCTTCCTGGTTCGCCGCCGTGCTGACGGCGACATTCGTCTCGACGTTGGTCACTTGAATGCCGGCGCCCACCACGACCGCCCCGCTCGAGTCGGTGATACGCCCGAGGATGGCGCCGCGGAATTCCTGCGCCCCAAGGAATGAAGGAAAAGCAAGCAGAATAACAGCAAACCGACGCATTGCCGACCTCCCGCGTGAAGTGTAACAGATATATGAGAAGCATGTCAATATGCCTTCCAAGCGCATCTCAGTTGTGTTTCTGCTGCTGACAGCCTATCCTATATGATATATGGCGCCGCGCAATAGAAGACGAGATTCGAAGCGGCCTGAGCCGATCAGCGCCGAACCCGGCTCCCGAACCGAACTGGCCTACCGGGCGATCAAGGCCGAAATCCTGAGCAATCGCCTCCACCCCGGCGAACCCGTGCCGGTGGAGCGATTTGTGGACGAATTGCGGCTGAGCCGGACCCCCGTGCGCGAGGCCATTCTCCAACTCGCCAAAGAGGGCCTCATCGAGGTCAGACCCCGCATGGGGACGTTTGTCTCCCACCTGGATCTTCGCCAGATTCAAGAGATGTACGAAGTGCGCAGCCTGCTCGAAGGGCATGCGGCTCGTCTCGCCGCCGGCCTGATCCCGCAGCAAGAACTGACGGCGGTTGAGCGGGAGTTGCTCGCGCAGAAAACGGAAGGAGAGATTGACTCGAAGGCGATCTCAGAAGCCGGTCTGGGAGTCCACCGGCTGATCCTCAACGGGTGCGGCAACCGAGTGCTGGCGCGGATGATCCTCTCCCTCCAAGATCACTTCGTCCGCTTCCGCCTCCTATCCCTGCAAATCCCCGAGAAGGTCCTCTCCTCGCATCGGGAGCACCTGGAGATCCTATCAGCCCTCCAGCAACGTGACGGAGAACTGGCGGAGGAAAGGGTTCATCAGCATTTGGGTCACGCAGCGCGCTACCTTATCGAGGGCCTGCTGAGCAGATCGAGCCACGCCACCGTCCCGCCGGTAACTGTCTCCACCGGCGGCAGCTCTTCAGCTCGGTATGGGTTCAGCTCTTATCTGTGACGCGGAAGGAAGCCGAATGCTCATCACACCTCCGACGGTGCTATATTATCGCGTTACCACGACATCATGAAACTGCGCGGAGGCGTTATGAGCGCGGAAGAGAGGGCCTTGCTGGAGCAGATGGTGGCCACGGCGCGGTCGCTATACGAGCGCGGGTACAGCTTCGGCGCCGCCGGCAACATCAGCGTCCGCGCAGTGGACAGGGTCTTCATCACGCCGACCAATTCCTCCTTTGCCAGCCTGACGGTCGAAGGGATCGCCGCCGTTGATCTCGATGGCAATGTGCTCGGCGCCAGCACGCCGAGCAAGGAGGCGCACTTTCACCTGGCCGCGTATCGCGCACGGCCCGAAGCCGGGGCGGTGGTGCACCTTCATTCCACTTACGCCACCGCCGTCTCCTGCCTGCGCGACCTGGACCTGGATGATGCCCTGCCCGTGTTGACGCCCTATTACGCGATGCGCATTCCCAGGCTCCCGGTCGTCGCCTACTACCCGCCCGGCGATCCGCGGCTGGCGCCCGAGGTGCGCGAGAAGGCGGCCGTCTCGCCGGCCCTGCTGCTGCGCAACCACGGCTCGGTCACCATCGGCAGGACGCTGGCCGAGGCGGCCGCGCTGGCCGAGGAGATCGAAGAGCAGGCGCGGTTGTGGTTCCTGCTGGGCGAGCGCGGCCGGACGCTGACCGGCGAAGAGGTGGCTGAGCTGCGAAAGAGGTTCCGCTGATGTCCATTGTGTTTGGCTCAGTGGCGGACGACGATACCGGCGCGACCGACCTGGCCGGCATGCTGGCCGATCAGGGGCTCCAGACGGTGCTGATCATTGACCTGCCTTCGGAAGCTCACTTCTCCGAGTGGACCAGAGGCCACGACGCGGTGGTGATCGGAGTGGCCACGCGGGCGGCGGCGCCGGCGGCGGCCTACGAGCGCACGCGAGCGGCGATCCGGCTGCTGGCGACGCTTCAGCCGCGGGTCGTCGAGATCAAGTATTGCTCGACGTTCGACTCGACGCCGGAGGGCAACATCGGCCAGGCGATCGAGGCGGCGATGGACGAACTCGGCGAGCCGTTTACCGTTGCTCTGCCCGCGCTGCCGGTGAACGGGCGGACCACTTACATGGGCTACCACTTCGTGCACAAGCACCTCCTGTCGGATTCGCCGATGCGCCACCATCCGCTAACGCCGATGACCAACCCGTACCTGGTGACGCACCTCCAGAGCCAGACGCGGCGCAAGGTGGGGCTGGCCCACTATCCGGTCAGTCGTGCCCGGCTGGAGCGCGTGCGTGAACAGGGCGCCGAAATCGCAATACTGGACTGCATCAGCGATGCGGACCTGACCAACGTCTGCGCGGCGATCGCCGATCTGCGGTTGATCACGGGAAGCTCGGCGCCGGCCATGAAGCT
>ERZ1292640.1212-Hain-H43-02um-R1-1212-length-21399-cov-10_pt1 | contig 21399 bp, 23 predicted proteins | sample MGYA00564404_ERZ1292640 | MGnify/ENA primary metagenome ERZ1292640 (study PRJEB36523, sample SAMEA6512636) | groundwater metagenome | collected 2019-01-08 | study: AquaDiva: Metagenomics assemblies of 32 groundwater samples
TTAGGCTCTTTCAGGGGTGTTTTAACAGTGCGGGTATTCATAAGACGGCGACGATATTCAGGAGGCGCATGATCGCTCTTGTATCCATATTCATCATCTGCGCCAACAATTTCCACAATGTAAATTCTTGTGCCATCCGAATACTGCTGCACAAAAAAATAACCATTGCCAGCATAAACATCATGCGTATCTTCACCCTTTCTATGTATTGGCATGCCTGACCCGGCCATTATAGTCCTGTTGCCGTCGGCGAAATCTGTTGCACCGAGTGACCAGTCGCCATTAGGATAAGACAATCTGTTCTTGACCCGCTTCACCCTTTGTGCATCGCCGCCTATAATATCGTCCATATCAATTACACTATCTGCTTCTCCTTTTGGAATATCCTTTACCGAGAGGTGTGTGAAAAAATTATCCCTGTCGAGCCCGAACAGCCGCCTGAAATCCGGCATGCTTCCAGTTGCTTTATCATAAGAATCCGTCAGTTCTGCGTAGCGCTCTCCAAGACGCTGATAGAACGATTCTTCATTGGACCTCTTCAATCCCATGACATTCCTGATCTTTTGCCATGAATAGGGCACAAATTTGCCGTCTTTCCTGATTTCCCCATAGAGGATTTCTCTGTGATTGTCCTGTGGCTGAAAAAGAGATGGTGCGGCTGCGACACCATAAGTCATTGCAGGTATATCTCTTGTAAGAAAATGTCGTCTTGAACGGACTTCTAGCATTCTTTAACTATCTTTCGAAAATTTAAATAACGACAATTACTTAATTTTTAGCTTTATCGGCGGGAAGTCTCCTTGCGTAAGCTGGGAGATGAGAGACGCTAACTTTATATGTTTTCCTTTTCACAATATCACCTAATAGGATGGGAATCATCCGAATTCACGCCTTTGGACATCAAGACCTCCGTAACCCATAAGGGAATCGAGTCTGGTGGATGAATTAGGAAGCTACTTGCGTAAGCTGGTAGTAGTTCACACCTTCGCATCAAATGTAAGTAAAGCGAAAGGACCCGTCGGATTGTTAGTATCAAAAGAAAACCGGGCTCTTTTCAGCTTAGTTAGTGATAATGTATGCCTGCACGATACGGAAAAAAACTACGCGTGAAGTTGAGGGAAATACAGAAGAAGTCGACGAAGAAGTACAAGTGCCCTTCCTGCTCTAGAACAGCAATAAAGCGGGAATCCAACGGCGTCTGGGAGTGCAGCAAATGCGGCACCAAATACGCGTCTGGTGCGTTTGAATTCAAAGGGTGATTAAAATGTACGTTTGTTTAAAATGCAGAAAAGATTTCGAGTTGGAAGACCGTGTAAGATGTCCGCTCTGCGGCTTCAGAATAATTGCAAAGTCCCGACAACCTTTCAGAAAAAGAGTAGTAGCAAGGTAATTTTATGAGTGAACTTGAAAATCTTATAGGTCATTTGCAGATGCAGAATCAGCAGCTACAGTCGCTGATGATGCAGAAGCAGACTCTTATGATGCAGAGCAAGGAGATAGAAAAGGCTCTGGAACACGTGGAGCTTGCGACGGATGATATTTACCGCTCAGTTGGTCCTATTCTTATCAAGACATCAGCCAGCGACGTAAAGAGCCAGCTGGGAGAGGAAAAAGAGGAACTCGAGATCAAGATAAAGACACTGGAAAGCCAGGAAAAGCGTCTAAAGGACAAGCTCAAGGAAAACCAGGAAAAGATACAAAACATGATGCCTGCAGGCCAGGGTGGGTAAGTAAATGCGGTGTTGGGGTTGTGCGCCTACTTATGAACTAGGACGAAACCCATATTTCGTTATCAGTAAAAAAAAGATTTGTAAGTAATTTTGGTGCATAATCTTATGGAGTACAAGGTGAGGATGATGGACATGGAAACAATAAGCAAACTTCTTGATGAAATCAATGATGACAGGACAGTTCCAAGAAACATAAGAAACATGGTCCAGGAAGCCAAGGACAACCTGAACGGCAAGCAGGAACTGGCTGTCCGCATCAACGCAGCCATCTCTATATTAGACGAAGTTTCCAACGACTCCAATATACCCACCTACACGCGCACACAGATATGGAACATTGTCTCCATGCTGGAAGTCATGAACGAGAACGCGAAAGTGTAAGCCAATTCTGCCTAATACAGCATATTTTCCATTTGATAGGTGTAGTATAATTACGCACGTAATGCATGTGTGATTTATATTTCTTGCGGTATTTTTTCAAGCGAGTATACAAAATCTTAAATATATCAGACCCCCTATTGAATTAGAAAACTACACAAAAGAGGTGGAATACATGGCAATGAAAGATATAATGGGAAAATTCAAAACAGGCGACGAATATGTTGAAATAGACATGGTAGAGGAAAAGAGCGACAAGAGGCTACTCGTAGAGGTTGAGCGACTTGACAATTATGCTGACTCGGACCGGCTTCAAAGAAAAGTACGTGAAGGGAGCATACTTCTTGTTAAGATAAAGGATCTTAAGGCCAAAGACATGGAAGAGCTGAAAAGGGCTGTTGAGAAGCTAAGAAAGACATGTTCAGCCATAAACGGCGACATCGCAGGCATGGGCGAAGACTGGCTCATCCTAACACCAGCTTCGGCTAAAGTTCATAGAGAAGAACAGAGCAACTAGATTTTTATCTATTTTTTCTCGGAAAGAATTTTTTGTTTTATATACTCGGAGAAATAGCCCTTGTATTTGCTACGTAACTCGGGTATTTTCCAGTCATCTTCTGTGATTCTTTTCCGGCAACTGGGAGAACCACAGTTACAATCCATTTCAAAAACAATGTTGCTTCCCACAGACTCTGACACAATCATGGCATAATCAAATGTTATTTCTTCCTCTTTTGCAATATCCCTCATCGCTACAAGGAATATTTGCCCATGAAAACCACTGTTAGGACTACAGCTGTGATTAAAGAAATCCGTATCTTCGTATAGTGGGGTTCTATTACCTAATACAAAACGCTCTTCTATTTGCATGGGATATTCTTGCGCGCTCTCAGGAAGGTTGTCTATTTCATCGATAAGCATTATACTTCCGCCAAGTATTGCCAGTCGTTCCCCTTTTTTAATATTTTCTTTAGCGAATACCCCTTTATCATGCATTTCAGAAGTCCTTACTTCCAGTTTAGGGTTTAACCAGCTGTTTCCTGTTATCATAGACTCACTAATTATACAGATTATTTAAATTCTTCCTATGGACGCAATTAGAAAAGGTATCCCCATGTCTGGAGCTTATCGCTGTCAGAATTCCATCTAAGTCCTATATCAGTACGCCAAAACATATTGGGAAGCATAATGTTTGAAACACGCTCATAGGTCTTTTCCCTGGCAGACTGGACGGTTATGCTAGAGGCTGTTATAACCAGAGCATAGCCGGAAACCCCAGCCATCTTCCAATCGTCGTCGATTATTTTCACATCACCAATGTGCACGCCACTACGATCGTCTTTTTTGAAAAGAATCACAGCATCTTCTGAATATCTCTTGAATGCATTATTATCATTGAAGGGGAATGGTGGAACTGCTATAACGACGCCAATCTGGAACCCTTTTTTTGTCTTGAAAGTGAAATCTTCGCCTGAAGCCAGACTATAAAGAAATTCTCCAATCGGTGTTAGTATGCCTTCCATCTGTATGCTAATGGTAGGGTATCCAAACCTTACAGTGAACTCCAGCGGCCATATGCCTTTTGAGTTCACAATACAGTTTATGTCTATGTAGCCGACATAGCCCGAGGCAATAAGTTTTTCCTTCATCTTTTCCATTGTCATATGAAATATCTTATTTTTTTGTGACCAGTACATCATTGTTCCCATTTCACCTGTACTCGGCCCGATTTCTCCAGGAAACATTCGTTTGTGCTCAAAATTAACGTTTATCGGCATTATGAAATCCTTTCCATTGAAAAAAACGCCAACAGCTATTTCTACCCCCGGAGCATGCTTCTGTAGCTGGAAAACTTTTATTTTTTTAGACCATGCTTTCTTGTAGTGATCAAGAACCAGAATCAAATCTTTTCCATCTTCCTCATGCCCTATAAACATCAGTTCCTTATCGCTCTGCGCCTTTCCGCTAGGCTTGAGCACGTAACGATCTGGGTTGTTTTTCACAAATTCTATGGCTTCGTCAAAATCCGTGAAGGTCCAATGGGGAAGAACAGGAACACCAACGGAATTAAGTTCTGACTGTCCAAAATCCCGGTCTTCTTCAAGTTTGTCTGTATAGGCGGAGCCACCTATAACAAGTTTTCCGTTTTTTCTCAGCTTGTCAGCGACACTGCCGAAGCCTGTATCATCAAAAACTATTACATCGGCCCAATCGATGTATTCTTCCCAGTTGTCAATCTTATCTACAAAACCATCGCAAACGTCCTTCTGATCGGCTTCCTTGATGTAATATTTTACCTCATGACCCTCTTTGATGATCTGCCAGCAAACATCACCTATCAGGGCTTCGTTAGAAACAAACAGAAAGTTTTTCTTTTTGTCGTTATTGTTTTTTCCGTTTCCATTAATTTTATTCATACCAATATTTAATGTCCCTCCATCTTTATAAAATTAATGCAGAAAGATTTGATGAATTTTCTTATTTTTTAAATTTGTAGTTATATCTAATTACACATGAAATGCGTTTTTATCAAGAAAACAAATGGCAAAGGCTTTGGTATTTTTGCCCTCAGAGACTTTAGGAAGGGTGAGATAATCCTCAGGATGGACAGAAGCGACAGAATAACGAAGAAAAACGAATCAAAAATGTCAAGGGATGACTGGAATCACGTAAACACCTGCGGCTATAATAAATATTTTCGTCTTAAGCCGCCTGAGAGATTTATAAATCATTCATGTGACCCGAATTCCTATGACAAAAACGGTATATTATATACAATCAGGAAAATCAAAAAGAATAGAGAAATTACCTACGACTACTCTATAAGCGGCGTGGAAAACTGGAAGATGTTGTGCAAATGCGGGAGCAAAAAATGCAGAAAAATAGTAACAGGAAAATTTAGCAACCTGCCTGCTAAACTGCAGATAAAGTACAGACCATACCTAGAGGATTGGTTCATAGAAAAGGAAAAAAGATCGACAAGGAGATAGCATGAAAGTTATAAAACCGGTAAATAACGATACGGTAAAAAGAATATTTCAGCTCCAAGGCTGCGAAGCTGAACACAATTTCTATCATTATATGAATACGGGCGTGACTTATGATTCATGTTTTTTTCCTGTTTTTGAGGACAAATATGGCGTAATGGCTTTCGAAAACAAGGGTGTTATGTGGTGCTACACCGATCCTCTTGCCCCTAAGAAGAAATCATTGGAAATTTTTATGGAGTTCCTGAAATGGTCATTTGAGCAAGGTGCCAAAAAAGTAAGGGCTGAGATAAGAGAGGAACTATGGAAAGCTGTGGTGAAAAACGTAAAAACAGGAGGTAGCTACAGAACCATAAAGCCGTCATATGTATTTTTCTGGCCTGTTTATGACCTCAAAGCATGGGACCCGAATCTTTCCGGCATAGTTTTCAAAAAACTTCGCAATATAAGAAACCATTTCCAACAGAACCATAAAATTAACATTCTAGGGCGTGAAGAAGCTTCAAAGAGTGATATTCTTAGGTTATTCAAAAAATGGGAAGGAACAAGGAAAGGTGATGACAAAACACACATGGAACGCTATGAAGTTGTTGTCAAAAATGATTTTGTAGGTTACGATTCTGTAAGGCTTATAGAAATAGACGGGTGTGTTTGTGCGATAAATGGTGGTTGGAAGATACCGAACAGCAACAATTTCTATTCGCAGCTTGGCATACATGATTATTCTCTAGACAATCTAGGAGATTTCTGCTACATAGAAGACCTTACATTCCTGAAGAAATCCGGCTATAAATTCGCTGATTTCGGCGGCAGCTCGCCTGCCATGATGGCCTTCAAGAAGAAATTCTTTCCAGCGTACGTGTACAAAACAATAGAATTCAGCATAGTCAAAAAATAAAATTATTGAACAAACTTCTTCGTAGCATCAGCGAAATATTTCTTTCTAATATAATAAGAAAGAGCTTTGTTCTTCTTTACGAGCTTCCAGAAGTCATGATGTTCGATAACCTTTAATCCACTGACCTGGGTTGCAACATACTTGGGCACGCCGTTCTCAACCAACACGGGCGGCTTGCTTTTCAGGAAAGCATTCAATAAATGAACAGCGGTCTTGTATTTGCGCTGGACTTCAGTGACCCAGCAGTTGTCATGAATGTAAACAAAATTCTTGGCGTATTTTGACAAAAATTCTTCAGTGTGTTTTTCCGTAAATATGGGCGGACCTACCATGTTCTTGACAGCAGGCAAAGACCAAACTTCCAGTTCGAAAACAAGTATCGGATCTTTTTCCGCAAACTCAAAACTGCGCAATACATGAAACTCATGATGCTCGAGCAAATGGGTCAGCCTGTTAAGCGCGCGGCGCAGTTGTGGATATAATACGTCATCTATCACATCCGGGCGTTTCATGGACAGGGCAAGGAATTTTGTCTCACGCTTTTGTAAAATCATGATTTCCCTGCTGCTTAGCGTTTTTTTAGCATCTGGAAAAAAGAACTTGATTGACGACTTGCTCTTGTAGCTTCTCACGGCTGCGACGAACTTTGTGAAGTTCTCGCCACTGACTACAGCAGCAACATTCCTCTCCGGATCTGTTGGATCTACAATTACAAGCGGCTGGTCCTTGAAGCGGTTGGGGGGTATGCCGAGATGCTTTTCTATGTTTATGGTAAATGGCGGTTTCCATTCGCTTGCTGCACTAATGACATTATCAAAGGAGCCGTAGTTCAGTATTAGCAGTTCGCAAATGTAACCGGAGAAGCCCTGATGCTTTGCGTCGGAGCCATAAACGCCAATGCCCTTGCAGAACTGCTTCAACAAGCGGATATGATCTGTCATTGCAGGTTTTATGTAGCTCAGAACATACTGAAGGTGCAGCGGGCTTCTATCCACGGCAGATTTTATCTTCTCGCCGTACTTTATGCGATAGCAGGGCACGACGTCAACATCAAAGCCTTTTATTATGGCGTGTGTGTAAGGGTGCTCGGCATACTTTACATGTGAACGTCCGCCAAGCTCCTCCACGATTCTTTTGCCATATTCAAGGCCAAGGCGCTCAAGCTCCTCGCGTTCTACGGTCGAGTCAAACATGATAAAGAGATCTATGTCATGGTCTCCAGCAAGCCACGTAAACTTGCCCAGGGATCCAACAATAACTACGTCAAGGCCGGAAACTGTTTTTGCGACGCTCAGCAACTGATCGACGAATTTTTTAACGCGTTCCTCTTCCAAGTGCGTCGGCTTCACTCGCTTAAGAACTTCAACTGGAATATCCATATGTATATCATTAGTCAAGCAGCTTATTAAATTTCTTATCTAAGATCACATTCTAAAAATGTGATCTGGATCCCATCTTCTTTTCACAAAGACGTTTATATTAAAGAAGATGCGATATCAAAGTTCTATACATAAAGTGGTTTTCATGATGTCATTATCGGAGGAGTGGTCGATTCTATCGGAATCGATGTATGGCCATTAATTTATTGACGAGTTGGCAAAACTATTGAAAGCAGAAGGTGCTAAATTTATACTGGAATGTGGGTGTGGGAACGGGTTTGTGCTGCATGGATTGGCTGAAAGGGGTTTTAATTGTACCGGAATAGATGCTAGTTCAGAAATGATTTCACTTGCTGTTAAACACCATAGCCACCCAAATATAACTTATAAAATTATGAACTGGGTTGAATTATCAAAATTGGCTATGGTTTTTGATGTTGTAATGTGCAGAGGGAATAGCCTAACTTATGTAAACAGTTGGGGTATAGAAAGGCAAGAATTTAATTCAAATGCTGCTTTAACAGAAATTGAAAAAAGCCTCAAGATATTTTTTGATAAACTGAAAACGCATGGAATGTTATATGTTGACACAATAACTGAAGATGAAATCAGAAGAATGGGCGGTCCTGTTAAAGTTGATGTAGACGATGTTCATCTTGAAGGATCTATAGAACACGATTGTGGGAACAAGGCACGTTACGTGTCTGGTGGTGGATTGGTTAGGGGTCAGGATTTTTATGGAACATCAGTATCATACTTATTAACACCTAAGGAACTCGAAACTTTGATACAAATCCATAGGCCTTCGCGGATTTGGCATCCTGAAATAAAACATGAGAAAAATTATCATGTAATTTGTGCAAGAAAATGACTTGTAATTGCCTATTAAAAATCTTGATGCAATTTTTATGTTATGCCTATTTTCGTTACACATCCCTGGATAAATCCCGGCACCGTAGAGCTGCGCTCTTATCAGGAAAACATCGTAAAAATGGCGCTTACGGGCAATACTTTATGTGTAATACCTACGGGCCTCGGGAAGACCAGTATTGGGGCTTTAGTAGCAGCAGAGCGCCTCAGCAAAAATATGAAGGGCAAAATACTTTTCCTTGCGCCTACCAAGCCGCTTGTTAGTCAGCACTATCGCAGCTTCGAGAAAATGCTCAAACTCGGGTTGGAAATGAAAGTAGTGACAGGCGAGAGCAAGGCAGAAGAACGCTTCAAACTCTACAAAAATGTTGACATAATATTTGCCACACCACAGTGCGTGACAGGCGATACGAATATTTTTGTAAAAGGTAGTGGGATAGTAAAGATTCAGGATTTTGTTGAATCGTTTGATCTAAAAGAATGTAAATATGGCAATAAAACAGGTTTTTGTGCAGACGTAGATGATTACACAACAGGCTTAGAAAATGATAAAATATCGGGTGTAAGAATATCTCATGTATGGAAATTACCAGCCGATACAATATATGAAATCAAAACAGAATTAAACAACTGTATAAAATGCACGCCAGAACACCCTTTACTTACAATTAATACATCAGGAAAAATAGAATGGAAAACGGCGGAAGATCTCGATACAAATACATGGGTAGCAATGCCGAAAAAATTACATATAGCTGAAAAAGTTATAGATCTATATTCACTTATACGAGATAGTCCCCTAAAAATTTCAGACAAAAAATTTACCCGCGTGCTTCTTGAAAAGCATAAAAAAATAGGTGTAAAAAGAGGTAAAATAAGCAGGTTCTATTACAATGATATTGATATTAGCGTATTCTTTGAGCTTTTAGATGCATGCAAGGTCGACTATCCGAGTAAAATAAAAGCCACCAATAAAACAGGAAGAAGCGCGCCTATAACTATCAGCAAAACCATAAGCCCTGAGATGTGTTACTTGACCGGGGCAATGCTAGGCGATGGACATATAGGCAATACAAAAAGCAAGGGTAATGAAGTAGTTTTTTCAGCTATTGCGGATAAAGATGTTCTTGAAAAATTCAGACATTACGTAATAGAAACGTTTGGAATAATGCCAAAAACTGATCCTAAAAAAGGTCTTGTTTATTACTCTACGGCAATGGCCCATGTGTTGAATGCATTAGGTGTTCCTTTTGGGAAAAAATCGGACAAAATACGTGTTCCTAAATATATTTTTGAACTTTCCGAATCTCATGTAGTCAAGTTTTTAGGAGGCTTGTTCGACACAGATGGCAGCGCATCCAAACACTGTATAAGAGTTATTTCAACTATCAGTAAAGACTGTGCAGAAGATGTGAAGTGGTTATTACTAAGATTAGGTATAGTTTCCTATTTACAGAAAAACGACAGAACCGAGACAATGATTAGAGGTAAAAAATACAAAACCCACCATATCTATAATGTTGTAATTTCAGGAGAATCTCAAATCAATAAATTTATTGATTTATGCGAACCTGACAGCAGGAAAATTAAAAAGGTAATCGAAGGCATATCACTAATTAAGAGGCACGGTACACGCTCTAAAGATATATTACCCGTTCAAAAAGCGCTACAAGAAGCATATTTAGACCACAGGAAACTTGGCGGCACATCTTCTAATGAAATTCTTATAGCATATCACCAAAAATACATGTCAACTTCGTATTTGCCAGGCATTTTAACTAAACTGAACTCAGATAAAGCAAGAGAAATCGAAAATCTTCTGTCTTTGCCAATAAGATGGGTCAAAATAAAATCCATAGAAAAAATAAACTCCAAAACTTGGGTGTATGACCTAACAATAGAAAATTCGCATAATTTTATAGGCAACTTACTTATAAATCACAATACGGTTGCAAATGACATAAAATCAGGCTTGCTGAACCTAGCGGACTTTTCGCTTGTGATATTTGACGAGGCGCACCGATGCATTGGCCAATATGCCTACGTGTACATAGCAAAGCACTACATACAGAACGCCAAGGATCCTCTTATTCTTGCACTGACTGCTTCGCCAGGCGGCCAGAAATATAAAATAAATCAGGTGCGCGACCAGCTGTTCATAAAAAATATTGAGATAAGAACAAGGGAGGATCCGGACGTAAAACCGTATGTGCAGAGTGTTAATAATGATTGGATTACGGTGGAGCTACCCATACCACTGAAGTCTATTCAAACTTATCTCAGCATCATAAAGAACAGCCGCATAAAAAAGCTCATGAGCTGGGGCGTCATAAATTCTACGATGGTTAATAAAACCCAACTCCTAAGATTGCAGGAGACTCTTGCAAAGAAGAAGACTGGCAGCGCCTACGGAGCCATGTCGCTTATAGCAGAAATAATAAAAGTTGATCATGCTTTACTCCTCCTAGAGACACAGTGCCTTAGATCGCTGCAAATATATTTTGAAAAGGTTTCCGCAGAGACAACAAAAGCATCTACGCGGCTCCTGGCTGACGAAAATTTCAAAAATGCCATTCGCCTGACAAATGAACTGGTTGAAGAGGGGAAGGAACATCCGAAGCTGGAAAAACTTAAGGAAATTGTAACTGATGAACTCAAAAATAAGGACGCAAGAATAATAGTATTTGCCCAGTACAGAGATACCATAGCCAAGATAAGTGAAGTCCTTTCAGAGATAAAAGGCGCGGCGCCCGTTGAATTTATCGGCCAGGCAAAAAAGAAAGGCAAAGGGCTTTCTCAGAAAGAGCAGATGCAAATACTGAATGAGTTCCAGATGGGCTTCTACAATGTGCTGTGCGCAAGCCAGGTTGCTGAGGAGGGCCTGGATGTAGTGGAAACAAATGTAGTAATATTCTATGAGCCAACGCCTTCGGCCATAAGAAAAATCCAGCGTTCCGGCAGGACAGCACGCACGAAGACGGGTAAGGTTGTCATACTCATAACAAAGGACACGCGGGACGAAGCATTCCACTGGTCAGCTCACAATAAGGAGAAACAAATGAAGAAGACGCTTTATGACATGCAAAGAGGCAGAGGAGAAATAAAACAGAAGTCGATGGGTGAGTTCAAGAGGTAAAAAAATGGGGAGTTTTATAGAATTCAATGATACATTGCAGCTTACAACAGAACAAGGATTTCCAAAAGAGTTGAAACTGGAAAAACACATCAAAAAACCTTTTACCATAAAAGATTTTGAAAGCCGTGTTTTTGAGTTTGACAAACCTAATATGCGTCTATATCATCCAGCTCCTATCCGGGTTTTTCTTGTTCATAACATAAACGGCAAATGGCTTTACTGGGGCCATTCACACATTATTGAACAAACTATTCATTCTGATACAAAGACAACTACAGGAAAATTTAAAATTGTAAAAATATACGACCCTAAATATCAAGAGCAAGTCAGCAGAAATGAGACAAAAAAAGGATGTGAATACTTTAAATGACTAAAATAAAAGCGGTCGTATTTGACTGGAACGGCGTCATAGTTGACTCGCTCGCTCTGGACCATTTCATATTCCTGCAGGAATGCAAAAGAGACGACGTCAAAGCTCCGAAGTCCTCGGTATTTTACAGAAGCCTCTTCAACGGGAATATTTTTGAGTGTATGAAAAAACTGGGCTTTGTTTTTGATGACATGGATGAAAAATACAAACAACTTTACCAAAAACATATCAGTATGTCAAAAATCTTTCCTGGGATGAAACCTATTCTAAGACGCCTTCAGAAAAAATATAAACTGGCTCTCATAACTTCAAACTACAAATGCAATGTTGATTCGTTCATCAAAAAATACAAGCTTGAAGGCGTCTTTGACTTTATACTGACAGCTGAGACAAGTCACAGCAAAGAAGACAACATAAAAAATTTTCTGAAAAAATTTTCTCTAAAGAAGGAGGAAGTCATAACCATAGGCGATACTGTCATGGACATAAAGGCATCCAGGAAAAATGGTTTGAAAATAATTTCAACTACTTGGGGATACCAGCACAAAAATATTTTGATAAAAGCCAAACCTGACTTCATAGCTAAAAAGCCAGAAGACATAATAAAAATTATCGGATGTCTTTAGATGATAAAAGTATACATATCTCATGCGTCTGGATTTGAAAAAGAACTATATGATGTGTTTCGGGGAGTTAAAGAATTTGATTTTATTCTTCCGCACGAAAGCAAAATCAAAAACTCGAAAACTGTAATAAAAAGTTGCGATGCGATGATAGCGGATGTATCAAAGCCGAGTCACGGTGTTGGTATAGAAATAGGCTGGGCAGAAAGCTTTGGCGTGCCTATAATTCTAATTGCCAAGAAGGGGTCAAAACTATCTTCGTCTTTGAAGTTTGTATCAAAGCCGATAACTTACAACAAAGTTACAGACATACTCCCTAGACTAAAGACAAAAATAGAAGACGTGGTAAAGTGACAGATAAGCAAGTAATAATCTATGCCGATAACCGGGAAAATAACAAAGTCACTGACATACTCAAGCATCGGTGCGACCTGCGGCAGAAACAACTGGCTGTCGCTGACTATCTCTTAAGCAAACGAGTTGCGGTGGAACGTAAAACTTGCGAGGATTTTCTTTCAAGTATGGTCGATGGCAGATTATTCAAACAGCTTGGTGAGTTGAAGGAAAACTTTCGGACACCTGTCTTAATAATAGAAGGTAACGAACTTTTTGACAGCGACAGGAAAATACATCCCAATGCCATACGCGGCGCCATTGCTTCTGTAGCAACGGACTACTGTCTGCCAATAATATGGACCAAGACGCCTTTGGAAACAGCAGAAATGCTTATCTCCATAGCAACGCGCGAACAAATAACAAGAAATAAATCTATTGCCCTGCGGGGAAAGAAAAAAGCAAAATCCATGAATCATCGCCAGGAATTCCTTGTTGCCGGTCTGCCACAGATAAGTACCCAAACAGCACGCAAGCTACTAAAACACTTTGGCAGCCCGGAAAAGATTTTTGCAGCCACTAAGGAAGAACTAATGGAAGTTGAAGGAGTCGGGCCGAAGAATGCGAAGAGGATAAGACTCGTTCTTGCCAAAAAATATGAAAAATCTGTGCTGGAAGACTAATATTTGTCTCTTCTTGACCTATAGGCATCGTTTCCCTTATATGCCGCGTTTCTGGCACCGTAGAACATGCTCGTCCTTTCTCCAAGTTCGTTTATTGATCCTTCGACTTGATATCCTCTTAGAGTGGCCGTGGACTTGAATTCAATTGGCCGATGTGCCAAAGCCTTCACGTCTTCTGTATGAGGTCTGACAATAAATGACGGGTAGGAAACAGACGTGGCAAATTTCCATAAAGCTGTCCTGTCCTTGACAGACAAAGCGTAAAGATGCCCATCCCACGAGCCGAAATATACAATACCATCATGAACAATTGGGGACGATATTATCTCGCCGTCCGCAAGAAACCTCCAAACCAATTCCCCATTCTTGACGTCAATGGCGTAGAGGTTGCTATCGGAGGAGCCGGCAAATACCATGCCATCAGAGGCAAAGGAGCTCGAAACTATCTTATTTCCGGTCTGAAATTTCCATTTTATTGCTCCCGAAAGGTCAATTGAATATACATTTCCGTCATAAGAGCCGACAAAAATTTTCTTGTCATAACAGAAAGAAGCAGAACCACCAATCCTGTTAGTAAAAGTTTTCCATATCAATCCGCCATTATCGCAATCAAGGCATCTTACATACCCATCGCCTGCGCCAAAAATAACCTTGCAATTATTGGCTTTAGGAAATGCTTCAAAAGACCGTTTCCTGAAACTGCTGATTTCATTATTGTTTTTGTCAACAATAAGCGGGTTAGAAATGGCACAATCCCCTGCAATGAGCTTCCATAATATTTCGCCCTCTTTTGAAATGCAATAGAACGAGCCGCTATGATTACCTATAATTATGGAATCATTTACAGCTGCTGACGAGAACCATAGCTCGTCTCCAGTAGCTATCCGCCAGATTTCCTTTCCATCTTCCAGAGACATTGCCCGAAAAATTCCGTTTTCTGATCCTATATAGACTATACCGTCGACTATCATAGGGGTGCCGTAAACCTTTGAGCCGATATTAGACTTCCATCTCAGCTCGCCAGACTTGTCAATACTGTAAACGAAACCATCATTTGACCCGACTATGAAAAATTCTCCATAAGCCGTTGGAGATGAGAATATTATGTCATTCGTCTTGAAACTCCACTGCTTTTCACCATTTTTATCAAGTGCATAAAGAAACGTATCATTGCATCCGAATACTATCAAATCCTTGGAGACAGAAGGTGAGGAAAAAATACTGCCTCCAATGTTTATGCTGGAAATACGGTTTTTCTGCTTGTAGTCTTTTACGTCGAAATCTGTATCGACAATTTTGAACGAGTCAACACCTTCTTTGTCGTATTCCATACCTTAATTTAATTGTTGAAAGTTATAAAGCATGTAACAAGAATCGACCTTAAGAACATTTTTGCCGTATTCTTCTAGCATGAAAGCAAAAGACATCAGGAACCTTACTATAACCATGGTAGTTCTCATAGTTGGAATCAAGCTAATAGTCATGATAAGTAACCGCTATGTTAATCAAGCGGGTGTCGCAGGATTTTCAGATCTGATAAAAGGTTTTACAGGTATGGGAGACCTTCTGATCTACGGTCTTGCTATTATAGTAATCCTCTTGATTCCATATTACATTTCAAAGAGATCGGGTGAAAAAAATGCTTTACCTAATAGGCCTAGGCCTCTGGGACGAGAATGACCTCTCTCTCAGGGCATTGGCTGCAATGAAAAACTGTCAAGAGGTTTACTGTGAGTTCTATACAAACAAATGGCTCGGCGATATGGACAAGCTAGAGGAAATAATAGGCAAGAAAGTAAAACTGTTGAAAAGGGTTGATGTTGAAAGCGAAATGCTCACGGATGAAGCGAAGACGAAAGATGTTGCGCTTCTTGTGCCGGGAGATCCGCTTGTTGCCACGACCCACATACAACTTATTATGGACGCCCAGAACAAAAATGTCGAGACGGCGGTAATACACTCATCAAGCATCTACACGGCTGTAGCTGAAACAGGGCTACAGCTTTACAAGTTCGGCCGGACAACTACGCTGGCCTTCATAGAGAAATCCTTCAAGCCCAGCAGCCCGTACGAAGTTATAATTGAAAACAGGAAAGCCGGCCTGCACACTCTCGTGCTCCTGGACATAAAGGAGGGTAACAGATACATGACCGTTTCTGATGGCATAGATGTCCTGACGCAGCTTGGCATGGATCAGGAAATAAAAATAGTTGCTTGCTGCCAGCTGGGTAGCTTGGAGCAAAAAATAAAATACGGTTCCATGAAAACTCTTTCTTCCGGAGAACTGGATAACACGCCAGCGGTTATAATTATTCCAGGGCATTTGCATTTCAAGGAAGATGAAGCGTTGAGAATGTATGATTGAAAAGCAACTCAAAGAAGAAACGGAAAAGTGGCTGGCTAAAATAAAAGCTGAGCGTAAAAAAATCAAATTAAATGACGTGTTGAAAGAAAATATGCTAAAGAATATTGATGCCTATATTTCTGACAGCGAGCATTTTCTTAAGAAAGGTGACTTGATAAGAGCCTTCGAAGCGGTGATATGGAGTTGGTCAATAATGGAAATTGGCTTGGAGCTCGGCATTTTTAAAAAATAACTTTTAATATGTTATCCCCATGAATATAATCAGTGATTATTGTGTCAAAACTCGGAACAACAAAAGGCGTCCTCAGGATGATGCTGTCAGGAATGGCAGAGGACTGGCAACAGATGGACAAAAAGTTTTACAGGCTTGCATTCGGCGTCGCCGGATTTGTAGTCATGGCACTGTTCTGGTTTTACTTCTTGAGAAATTTTTCGCCGTTTGGATTCTAGCTAGTTGGAAGCAAGTCACCAATTCTACAAATGTCATGAACACTTCCATATACTATATTGCCTCCGGGCGTGCTGCATGGAGATGGAGTGCCGTGAAATGTAATTGTGACATCGTCCCCTGCACCTCTTTCAATATAAAATGTGTAGGCGGGCTCGGCGATTCTACTTTTTCCAATTCTTTGCAGTTCTTCAATAATCCTTCTGTACTGTTCCAGTGAAAAATCACAACCATAGGTGTACCGCATGTTATCTTCTGCATCAAAACTAAAATGTTCGTAGAATACGCAATCATCCTCGCGGTACATACGAGACCCGCTTGAATAAATATCATCCTGACCCTGTATTGTATCCCAAAAGACTTGTTTCTCCAACATTTTATCACTATCTAAAACTATTTACAATTTTTTGATCTTTCCTGGGCGCGGCTCGAAGCAGACGCCTTCGGAAAGCAACTCGTTTATTGCAGAATCTATGACGTCTTCGGGCAGGCCGGACTGCTTTATCAGCTCGGAATAATCACAGCCATTTCCCTCGTCGCACTTTTCTATTAACTTAAGAATTTCGTCCTTTTTGTCAGAAACAGGCGCCTCTTCCTGGGACTGCACTATGGCCTCGACTTCGTCAGGCTGAATGCCGAAGCGCTCCTTCATTATCCTTTCCAGCTCACCTATATCAGCGGTCTGCTTCTGGTGCTCTAGGACTGTTTTTCGTTTATTTTCAAATTCTGTCTGCTGCAACCGCAACTCTAATTCGCGGAGCAGGCCTAAATTATGATCCTCGGCGACGGTTATTATCTCCGGAGTCAGGTAGATTTCGCCCTGATACTCTTTAACGCGGGCGATGAGGTCTATCTCGCTTCCGACACCGACACTGTCGAACATGGACACGGCATTGAATGCCTTTACGCGTATGGTGTCGCTGCCGTCGTCAATGGTTATGGATGCAAACTTGCCATTCTCAGAAATAAACTTATCCACTGCCGTGCCAAGAATGCGTACACGTGCCAAGCGCACACCTTGGCTTGTAATGACATAATTAGGATTGAGACCCTCCTGGTTAACGAAGCGTCCGCTTACAATATGCTTTATTTTTGTCTTTACGCTGTGAATTCTTTTCTTCTCCATAATAGATCCCTTCTTTCCAAAGAAGGTCTCTATCACACCCCAAGAAAGGAGCGTGACTCGGACCTTGTCCTCGAATATTATTTATGCTGGTCGGTTAATGCTTCTATCCTAAAAATTTAAGCTTGTCTTCTGTAATTCATTTGTATGGCACAAGGGCCTCTGATGTCTGAACACCGTTTGAATGTGACATATCAAGATCAATCACGCCGAGCTCAAAAGGCTTTCCCTCTCCCAACCAGTTGCATGTCTTGCTCACGCGCGGATGGAATCTATCAAGTATACTTTTTGATGTGGCATGACTGAAATATCCTGAAAGGGTATCGTAACCTCTATGTCTTGATTCATTCAAGGCAAGCGAAAACAAGTTACTACCTATTCCTCTTCTTTGGTACGGTTCGACCACAGTTATGCCATGAACATAGGACGAATTAGGGCCTATCTCCCCATAGTAATCCGAAAAACTTTCGTTATCTTGCCGAAACCAGTCAGTAATTTCTTCTGCCGGAAGACAGTTAACAAAACCGACTATATTTCCCTCATGTTCTGCGACATACGTTATAGATCGTGGATGCGCAAACATGTTGGTGTAATGCTCGGCATCTCCCTCAAGGCCGGTTCCTTCCCAGAAAGGCATATCTATTTCCATGATTCTGCCCATTATGCTCACCCATTGTTGAGGCGAAACAAAACTGTATGTTATCTCTTCCGGATTGAACATAGAATTACCTTGACTTATATTTTCCTGATGAAGCCTGGGCGCGGATATATTATCATGCCTTCTTTCTCCAGGCGGCTTATGACTTCGTCGACATCCGCAACACCCTGGTTCTCAGCTTCAGCTTTAAGGTCATCTATGGCTACTTCCTTGGATTCCTTTTGCAAATCATCAAGTATCTTCAGGACGCGCAGCAGCTTAGTTCGCTTGCTGGCTGTAACGCCACCTTCCAGCATGTCAACATCAAACGTTTGTGTTTCTATATCATAGCCAAGCTGTTTCAGGGATGCCATCATCAGTCTTATGGCACGCTCGGCGTCCTCTTTTCTTATGGTATTATCAAGACGGACTTTGGCTGATGCTTCAGCAAGGCGTATCAAAGCTTCGTACTGTCTCAGGGTAATGCTAATAGACTGTTTCTCGGTACTGCCATAACGGTTTCTCATATCTACGTAAAAATTCTTGAGCATACTACTTGCTTCTTCGGAGAGCTCTATGCTGTTTATCTGACGGGCGAAGGCAATGTACTTGCGCAGCAAATTCATTGATATGGGAGGCTCAATCAAATCAGGCCGTGTGCGGGAAATTATTATGTGAGATGCAAGCTGCTCATCATTGATTCTGTCTGGTATATCACGCAGAGCAAATTTCAAATCAAATCTTGATAGAAGGGTTTCTGGTATCTGTATCTGCTCGCCTATGGGTGTGTAGGGATCGAAGCGGCCGAACTTTGGATTGGCGCCGGCCAGGACAGCGGTCTGGGCTGGCAAGGTGGCAACGATGGATGCCTTTGCGATGCTTACTGTTTCAACGGACGTGGCTTCGTGCATAGCTATCTGGTCGTCACGGTTCATCTTGTCAAACTCGTCTATGGCAATAAGTCCCTTGTTACACAGGATAAGCGCTCCGGCTTCAAGAACCCAGCCTCCTATAGCTTCGTTCTTCACCACGGTAGCCGTAAGACCTGCGCCACTTGCGCCGGTGCCGGAGACATAGCGGCCGCGTGGTACCGCAGCTGAAACTAGCTTCAGCAATTGGGTTTTTCCGGTATTATGTGACACTATACCATTGGCAATAAATTTATGGCTTTTAGGCACTTCTATATCATAAACGTCCTCTGGCGCGTGCCTGACTATTTTCACAACTCTTTCGCTCCTTTGCGACTTGAAAGACTTGAATACTTCAGCAGATGCAGCAAGCTGTGCGATCTTTGTTCGTTTCTTTTCCGAGGCAAATCCAATATGCTTGGCAAATTTAATTATCGATTCGCCGCGCCTAATCATAAGATTGTCATTACCAACCACCCTGGAATGGATAGCGAAGCGCAAGAGAAGCATCTGGACATCTCTTAGCAACTCTATGTTTTTTGATTTAAGATTTATTGACCTGTTGCCCCGGCCTTTGTCAAATACGCTGCCGTCTGCTTCATAAAGCCATCTTAAAAAAGATGCTGCAACCCTATTGCCAGACATGAAAATAAGATCAGGAATACGCTTTTCTTTAAGGAAACTTAAATTACAGGCTATATCTTCTGAGTTTATGACAGCGTACTTGAGACTTATTTTTCTGTTTACAACTCTTCCTCCAATAAAGCCAGACTCAATCCTGCGGTTAGTTATTTTCGGGCGTATCATGAATAGACTTTCTGAAATGTTCATTAATTTGTCCATTATATCAATTTCCGGTTCTGCCACAACAAATCCTACCTCGTATTTACGCACCCATCCGTCTCCTAGAACATAACCAATAAAAGCCGCCAAATTTTCATCTATATGTTTTGGTAGCGCTCCTTTGAATTTCGGACCATATTTTCTCGGGACCGGCTTAAATCCTGTATCTATATACTTGGTAATTGTACATGGTATACTCGTTGCAACAGCCAACCTGTCGCCTGTTCTTATTTCATCAAGGCGCTTCCATTCTCTGACAATCCCATTTTTTGGGCGCAGGCACATCAACGGATGATTGAAAGTTCCTTTTATGCTTTTTCCGCTTTCGGTGATTATCTCCAAGACTGGTTGGTTCTTATATAAATGAAAAACTGTTGCTTTGTCTCTTTTTCTGCCACCTTCGCCAGTCAAAACGCCGACATTTATGTTTTGCAGATGTTCTTTTCCAAGACTGCGTATCTTTGCAATTGCACCGTTTCCTAATACAATCCTTTCATCGCCAACAAGGCATCCAGGATCACCAGTTATCAATATATGTATGTTACCACGAACGCGGGATCCGTCCGGCAGTACATGCACAAGACCGCCAAATAATTGAAGAATAACCGAATCCTTTATGTCGTCTAGAGCAAATATGCCAGGTGCGATGGATGCACGAAGCATATCATAAACATTAGGGTTTGTGGATAGATCTCTTATCTGTTTTTCATTCTCAGGTGTTATCTCCAGTTCCTCGAACTCGACCTGGCTTGTTTCGACATGATTTGTCTCAATATAGGTGTCCATGTTCGTGCTCAGTTTGCCTTTGATATGTTTTGGTATTTCCTTTACTATTCCGACTATTTTGAGGTTGCTGCCTGGGTCGGTCTTTTTTTGCATCTTTGGTGTTGTCAAATCCTCTTTGAGCAGCACAGTTATCTCACCTGGCTGCTCGCCTGTAGTTATTTCAAAGGGTTCTATAGCCTTGAGCCATCTTATGTCAAACATTTTCTTATCGACCAAATTAAAATCTCCACGGCGGCCACACTCACATACAGCAGGCTTCTGGACTATTTTGCCAGTTTGCAGAACGTTTATTTTGGTCTTGCAGTCAGGACATTCGAAAATCGCCTCATAGATCTGGGGTTTTACTTCAGAAGCAGCTTTTATCGTAGTGTCTATGGACCACAATCTTCCTAGATGAACGGCACGCAAATTCCTTATGCGGATATTGCGGCTTTCAGGCAGATTCCTTATGCGTATGTTTATTTTTTCATCGGTGCCGGCGGTGCTGGCAGCTGCGACATTAAATACGCTCAACACGCGTTCTGGATTTTCAAGGAGCTCGTCGGCTAGAATAGCATCATAGCGGTCAAGGTTAGAAAAATCCACGGTCAAGGATCTTTCTTCCTTGAGAGATTTTACAAGTTCAGGATAATAATATTCCCTTAAGAATTTCTCTAGTTTTTCTTGGAGGTCCATGATGTTAAGTAAAACCTAAAGGTATTTTAGGCTGTTGGCGTCCGTTTCTTCTGTTTCGTGTGGAACAACCAATTACTAGTGACACAAAAATTTATTTCATAAGCGTGCTAGAGATAGCGACATCTATCGCGGAGTTAAGATGGACTTCATCATAAGAAAAATGCTTAGCTCTTCAATGCCTTGAGCTGAGCTTCGAGTTTTTTCACAGCTTTCTTGACACTGTCCAG
>ERZ1292640.1213-Hain-H43-02um-R1-1213-length-21345-cov-11_pt1 | contig 21345 bp, 18 predicted proteins | sample MGYA00564404_ERZ1292640 | MGnify/ENA primary metagenome ERZ1292640 (study PRJEB36523, sample SAMEA6512636) | groundwater metagenome | collected 2019-01-08 | study: AquaDiva: Metagenomics assemblies of 32 groundwater samples
CGCCGCCTACTAATATAACATTGCCGTATTTTTTTATCTGTGTAGGATGGCCTAAAGGCCCTACCATTGAATAAACAGAATCGCCCTTTTCAAGACGGCATAATAACTTTGTAGAAAGCCCTGCTTCCTGAACAATAATCGTTACTACGCCCTTTACAGGATCAGCTTTTACTACGGTAAGGGGAATTCTTTCCCCTTCTTCTTTTACCATTAAAACAACAAACTGGCCTGCCTGAGCTTTTCTGGCGATGTCCGGAGACTGGATATCAATCTTTACAATGCGTATAGCCTGGCTATCAGCTATAATCTGTTTATTCAATATCTTCATATTCTGATCTTTCTTTGTGCCTATTTTTTAGGCACTTTGCCTTAAATAAAAAAGACGCTCTATGCCGTCAATCCTTAGAACGTCTTTGTCCTAACTCTTATAGGCACTAACATTGTGCCATGTTGGGCTTTATTATATCAATGCCTGAATATGTTGGCAAGCAGATTTTTTGGAAAATGTTTTTTACTCTAAACTAATTTCTTTGCCGCGGTTAAAAGTTGCCTCAAAGAGATCGAGGCCCTTTGCGCGGCCAAGAATAGGCGGGACATCATCAGAGTTGGCAATAGCAAAAGTGGCTTTGAATCTGGAATTACCAATCTGGCATTTTAGAGTATGGATAAACACTCCAAGGAAAGCTAAAGGGGTAATGCCTCTTATTTCTAAATATCGCCCAGTAGTTATGTCTCCAATGATTGATTCACCTAAACTTTTTGGCAAAATAGAAATGTCAGCCCCTGTATCTGCCAATATCTCGCTAATAAGTACCCATTTTTTGCTTTTAGGAGACAAAACTCTTAAATCAACTAAAGGCCTTCTTATCTTTCCAAAAATGCCGCTTTCTTTTTCTTTATACTTGAATCTTGGCAATCAAAACCCCTTCTTTAGGGACCCATTTAATGCCTATCTCAGCCTTAGGGTATTTTTTTGTAATCTTCTCGAACTTTTTCTTGGCTTCAATACCTCGCCATACGATCCTTCCATTGACAAGGATTTGATATTCAAATCTTTTTTCGCTCGACTTCTTCATTTTTTACACCTCCAAATGCATTTTTATTATATATCCCTTTAACGCTATAAACAAGGAAAATTTATACCTGATCTATGGCTTTTAGGTTGTAATAGCCTAGTATTTTGACCTTGGCTTTGGATTTGGAGACTAAAAAATCGTGGAATTCCTTCATAAACTCGTCGTGGTGGTTTCTGGTTTTCCATTTATACACTGAAACATACTGATTTTTAACATCCGCCCTCTCCATGGTGTGGTAACTGATAAAACCCTTGGATTTTTTTTTCGCGAAGTTCGCCCACATAATGCTGTCTTTACGATAATCTTTGACTTCTCTAGGTCTTATTTCAAATAATACTGCATGTATAAACATATTAATTCCTCAGGTTAAGTTTATTATATCAATGCACAGCCAGGTTGGCAAATCTATTTTTTCGGCAGGCGGGAAAAACATATTACTTTCTGGGACACGACATCAGACATTATCCTTAAGCCTCTATCAGTCACATCATACACGCTGATAATGTCTTTGTACCTGGAAGATTCAGGCGCAAGTTCAGTAAATAAATTTTTCGATTTTCCTAGCCACGCTATATTGAATAAAACGTCTTTTCTCTCCGGAAACAACGCCACATAGAATATCTTAGTCTCCACAAGGTCCTGGAAAAAATGCGTTCCGAACGAGAGTTCCGGCATGAGATTGCCTGCTGAAAAAGCAACCTCGCTCAAGACCGCTATATTGTTTATCTCTGCGAATTTAACAGGCACACCCAGAGATGGAGTTGTGCTGCCCCATCTGCCAGGCCCCATAAGAAGGGCGGGCAAATCTTCTCTATTTTTTATATTTCTATTCAAGCTTCCGACTATGCGCGCAATTTCATGCTTGTCCGACAAATTAAGGTTGACATACTTTTCCGGGTCGATATATATAATCCTTTTTATCTCCAGCGATATATTTCCGCCTAAAAAATACCCATGCGATTCAAAAAATATATCTTCTTTATTTATATGGTTCGGAATATCGACCTTGCGGCCCAGCCCGCTTGCCTGTAAAGGCCTGCATTGCAGGAGATTTATTTTAAACGCATTGTCCTTTATGAAATTTACTGTAAATTCAATTTCAACAGGATAGTCGTAATTCTCTTCAAGCGTTTTCAATATCTTCTTGAAAGAATCTGCAAGCGCATTATCATCAAACAGCCTGTCCAGAGTCAGTATCCAATATTCCTTGCCTTTTGGCTTGCCATGGCTCATCATAGCCATAGCTTCTTCATCTTTCACTGCTACGCGATCTACATCCAAATATAATTTTTCGCTTATAAGCCTGTCAAATGAAATAGCCTTGAAAGAATTCTCCTTTGTATCTATAATATCTACCTCGTGCTGTGAAAATTTTCTTAAATCTTCTTTTTCAGCATACGGCCTCCGCAAAGTATGGCTAAGCGCCACCATTCTTGGATAATCGCCTTCAACGCGGTTGACTGCCCTTGTGCCAAGCCCAAATACCAGCCTCAGCATACCTGCCTTAGGATCCATGTCTTCATTCCACACATATATATTATAGGAGACGCCTACTCCGGCAAGGTCCGGGAAAAAATAATCTTTGTGATGGCCGCCTGAAACCCTCTGGACCAGAAGCGCCATTTGTTCGTCTAATTTATCCAGCCCCCTCTGCTTTCTGTATACGAGCGCATCTTCGTTCATGGCGCTTGCGTAAATCTTTTTTACAGCTTCAGCAAACTGAATATACCTTTGTTCAGGGGTCCCTTGATTCGCCAGGAATATACTTTCATATTTCCCGGCGAACGCGTTTCCAAACCCATCCTCCAGAAGAGAACTTGAGCGTATTATAATAGGGGAAGATCCAAAATATTCTATAATCTGCTGGAAATGCTCCATGGTCTCTTCGGCAAATACCCCGTAAAGCATTTTTTCTTTTAAAATTTTTGCAATACTGAAATACCCTGCCCCTGTCTTCTGCTGAATGTGTAATTTCCACCACTTATTCTGCACTATATATGAATAAAATATATCCGAACCTATATAAAATGAATCGTGCGGTTCTGAAAGATTCTGCCAGTCAAGCAGCTTATTTTTTGATAAAATCTTCCTGGCTAAAAGCATGCCCACGCTTTTACCCCCTATAAAACCAGTCCCTATAACCCTGGATTTTATATCTATGAGCTCTTCAAGCGAAAAATTGTCTATTGCCATGGAGAGTATTTTTTTATTAGTAGATATCAGTATGCTCGAGAGTTTTTTTATCATAGCCTTTGTTCTATCTTTTGAGGCATGGCTTTTTATCAACTCTTCTGCCTCAAGAAATAAACGGTCCCAGTAATCAAGATTTCTTTTTGCGCTGTCTACCCCCTGCTCGCGGATATAAGAGAGTATCTCTACGGCATTAACACTGTCTGTAATAGGTATAAATCTGTCTTTTTCTTTCTGATGAGGGAGAAACATGGTAGGCGAATACCTGTTCCATACCTTTAAAGGATGTATATACAAACTGCCTTCGCAGCGGTATGCGTCTATGAGCAGCTGGGTTGTTTCCCGGATAGTAGCTATGGATTTAAAAGAATGATTATTGCGCAATATAGAAAAATACGTTACTGTTTTAAGCTCATAAAGATACGGGCAGGTGACCATAAAAAAATTGCCTATCATAAGGTCTGTTGCCCAGGCTGAAAGAAGTTCTGACAAGCAGTCAAACACATAATATGCGCCCTCGCCTTCCTGTGTAATAATAGTATTTACCTTTGTAGTAAACGATTCAAACCCGGTATTAGCATCCAGTTCATACCGCTTTATCTGTTTCGACGGTTCAAGCAGTTCTTTGTGGCCTGCAAACCTCACGTATATAATCTTTTTGTTATCCTTAAGCGCCTGGCGCACAAAAGGCTTCACAAGATAGTTGTAATCCTTTATATCATCAATCTGCCAGACTACATTGTCGCCCAGCCTCAGGCCTGTAATTACGCTGTCCAAACCTTTTATTCCCGTGCTTATCATTTAGATAACTCCTTACATTAACGGCAAATTGCTTTCACCCATTAAGTACTTATCAATAAAATAGGCGGAACGCCGGCCTTCTGAAATAGCCCATACCACTAACGACTGGCCGCGCCTCATATCTCCCGCAGAAAATACTTTATCAACCGAGGTCATATAATTCTCGCCTGTCTTCACATTGCCCCGTTTATCAAATTCTACATTAAGATCTGCGAGCAACCTTGAGTGTTCAGGATGAAGAAATCCTACGGCAAGAATAACCAAATCAGCCTCTATTTCAAACTCGCTTCCAGGAATCTTCTCGCATAATAACTTTTTGATATTTCCTTTTTCGCCCATAAACTTCTTGGTTGAAATTGACCAATACCTTTCGCATCCTTCTTCGTGGCTCGAAGTTGTCTTTAGTAACAACGGATATTTCGGCCAGGGATATGTTTCAGTCCTGCATTCACCAGGTTTAGGAAGGACTTCTATCTGCGTCACGCAGACTGCTCCCTGGCGATGAGCTGTTCCCACGCAGTCAGCGCCGGTATCTCCTCCGCCTATGACCACGACCTTTTTACCCTTGGCATCTATTGAATCCCTTCGCAAATAATCCATTGCAAAATATATGCCCTTTAAATCTCTTCCTTCTATTTTAAGATCCCTTGGAATGCTCGATCCGCCTGCCAGGCAAATCGCATCAAACTCATCCTGTAGGGAACAGGCATGCCTGTTCCCTACCCCTACATTGACGCCTGTCTCAAAAATAATTCCTTCTTTTTTCCATATATCAATACGCCTGTCTATAAGCGATTTTTCAAGTTTAAAATCAGGGATACCGTAGCGTAATATGCCTCCCGGCAATTTATCCCTTTCAAAAACAATTACGCTGTGTCCCGCTTTACTAAGCTGCGCCGCGCATGACAGGCCTGCCGGGCCAGAACCGATAATAGCTATTTTCCTGCCTGTCCTCTTGCCTATGATATTTGGCTTAATAAGCCCCTTTTTGAATCCCGACTCTATGACAGCAAGTTCATTTTCCCGTATAGTAACAGCGTCGTCATTCAGGCCCAATACGCATGCATATTCGCATAATGCAGGGCATACCCTTCCTGTTATCTCAGGCAGGTTGTTTGCAGCTTCCAGCAAGGCAAGCGCAGCTTTCCAATTGCCGCGAAACATATAATCATTCCATTCAGGGATATAATTTCCTATGGGGCAGCCCCAATGGCAAAACGGCGTAGAGCAATCCATGCAGCGCGAAGCCTGCTCCTGCGATTGTTTTTCAGGCCGCGGCGCGCTAATCTCTTTAAAGTCCTTGATGCGCTCGCAAACCGCCCTATAAGGGTTACTCTGCCTGGCTGATTTTAGAAAACCTCTTGGATCACCCATCGAACGCCTCCGTCAAATCAAGCTTTTCTTCTATCTTTACCCCTTCCAGAATACGCTTGTATTCTATGGGTATAACTCTGACAAATTTTTTAAGCTCTTCCTGCATATTGCCCAGGATCTTCTTTGCTTTCTTGCTTTTTGTATATTTAAAATGATTGTTAAGCAGGTTGTATATAGTGTCTTTATCGCCTTTCCTGACTTCTTCCAGCTCAACCATGTCCATATTGCATTTTTGTTTAAACGTCTTGTCTTCGTCATAGACATACGCTATGCCGCCTGACATGCCCGCGGCAAAGTTCCTTCCTGTTTTCCCGAGAACAACTACCCTCCCGCCTGTCATATACTCGCAGCCATGATCGCCAACGCCTTCCACAACAGCATATAATCCTGAATTTCTTATGCAAAACCTTTCTCCTGCAATACCGCATATGTATGCCTCGCCTGATATGGCGCCGTAGAAAGTTGTATTACCTATAATCACATTCTCATCAGGCTCATAATGCGATCTCCTGTCAGGATATACTATAATCTTCCCGCCTGAAATGCCTTTGCCCACATAATCATTGGTCATGCCTTCCAGCTCAAATGTAATGCCTTTTGCAAGAAATGCCCCGAAGCTTTGTCCGGCAATGCCTTTGAATTTACACATTACAGTATCTTCCAAAAGCACGCCATCCCCGCACATCTTGCAAACCTCGCCGCTTAACATCGTGCCAGTGGCCCTGTTAGTATTATTGATTTCAACTGCGAGCTTTACCGGCATGTTCCTGGTTAAAGAATCCTTGCACATTTTTATAAGTTCTTTATCCAAAACATTATCCAACCTGTTATCCTGCCTGGATACATAGTGCCTGGCAGTCCCATCAGGGACATCAGGCTTATAAAGTATCCTGGAATAATCTATATCCCTTGCTTTGAGGGGAACAATATCCCTGTCCAGCTCAAGAAGGTCAGGCCTCCCTATCATATCTTCTATAGTTTTTAATCCCAAATCTGCCATAATCTGGCGGAGCTCCCCTGCTACAAAATGAAAATAATTTACTATATATTCAGGCCTTCCCCTGAATCTCTTCTGCAAAACATCGTCCTGAGTTGCCACGCCCACAGAACAATTATTCAGATGGCAATGCCTGAGCATGACACAGCCCATTACAATAAGAACAGCGGTGCAAAACCCGTATTCTTCAGCGCCTAATAAAGCCGCTATCGCAACATCCCTGCCTGTGCGTATCTGTCCGTCAGTCTGCAAACGGACTCTCGAGCGTAAATTATTAAGCACGAGCGTCTGGTGCGTTTCGGAAAGGCCCAGTTCCCACGGAAGCCCTGCATATCTTATGGAGCTCTGCGGAGACGCGCCTGTGCCTCCGTCACCTCCTGAAATAAGAATCATGTCAGCATGGCCTTTTGCAACGCCTGCTGCAACTGTCCCAACCCCGATTTCCGAAACAAGTTTCACGCTTATCCGCGCTTTTGGATTTGCATTTTTTAAATCAAATATAAGCTGAGCAAGGTCTTCGATAGAATATATGTCGTGATGAGGAGGAGGCGATATCAAAGTAACGCCTGGGGTTGTATATCTGGTCCTGGCAATTATCTCGCTCACCTTGTGTCCAGGCAGCTGGCCTCCTTCTCCGGGCTTTGCGCCCTGGGCGATCTTTATCTGTATCTCATCCGCGTTGACAAGATAGTTTATGGTAACGCCGAATCTCCCCGAGGCAACCTGCTTTATAGCGCTCCTTCGCGAATCGCCGTTAGGCAGGGTTATAAATCTATTAGGATCTTCTCCGCCTTCGCCGGTATTTGATTTACCGCCAATCCTGTTCATAGCAATAGCGATTGTCTCATGAGCAGGCCTTGAGATAGAGCCGAAACTCATAGCGCCTGTGGCGAAACGCTTCATAATATTCTCAACGCTTTCTACCTCATCAACGGGAACAGGCTTTACCTTTTTAAATTTAAGCAGACTTCTTAAAGTCACTGGATTGGCCGACTGATCATTAATCAAATGGCTGAATTCTTTATATTTGTCATAATCATTATTGCGGGCCGCATCCTGTAAAGCAGCTATGCTTTCAGGATTCCAAAGATGAAACTCTCCGTCCTTTTTCCACTGATAAACTCCGCCGCTTGTCAAATAAGGCATCCCTATATCTTTCTGATTATAAGCATCCGCGTGCCGCTGGATAGTCTCATCAGCTATTCCCTCCAGCCCCGCTCCTCCGAGCCGGGATACAGTGCCTGTAAAATATTTGTCTATAAGCTCATTGCCCAGGCCAAGCGCCTCAAATATCTGAGCGCCGCGGTAACTTCTGAGCGTGGATATCCCCATCTTTGATAATATTTTCAAAATCCCGTCTGTTAAAGCCTTGTTGTAATTTTTCAATGCGCTTTTTAGTTCCAGGCGGATCTCTTTTTCTTCTATCAAATACGCTATTGCTTCATGCGCAAGATACGGGTTTACGCAATCCGCCCCATAACCGAAAAGTAAGGCAATATGATGCACTTCTCTGGGCTCTGCGCTTTCAACTATTAACGCAACCTGCGAACGTATGGTCTTTTTTACAAGATACTGGTGGATAGCGCTTGTTGCCAGAAGAGCAGGAAGAGCAATGTTGTCCCTGTCAGCCCCTCTGTCGCTCAATATGATAAAAGAATACCCTTTTTCAATAGCATATTCTGCTTCAAAACAAATCCTCTCCAGGCCGCGGCTAAAACCTTGCCTGCCGCTTTGAGCATCAAAAAAAGTGTATATGGTCTTTGTCTTAAAACTATTTATGCTTATATCGCGCAAACTCTGCAGTTCATTGTCTGCCAATATTGGATTTTTTACCATAAGCTTATGGCAATGTCCCGGAGTTTCTTCTAATATATTCTTCTCAGGTCCTATGAAACTTTCAAGGCTCATTACAAGCTTTTCTCTTATGGAATCTATGGCCGGGTTAGTAACCTGCGCGAATAACTGCTTGAAATAACTGTAAAGCATCTGGGGTTTCTTTGAGAGAAACGCATGAGGGGTATCGTTGCCCATAGAGCCCACTGGTTCTTTAGCGTCTTCCGCCATAGGTTTTATGATCGTTTTAAGGTCTTCCCGCGAATAGCCAAACGCCTTGAGGCTGGAAAGTATATCTTCTGATTTTTGATTATTGGCGCTTTCCGAGATAAGCTTTTCAAAATCAACTAAATTCTGGTTATTCCATTTGCCGTACGGAGAGCGCATGCATACGCTTTCCTTTATTTTGGAGTCATCTACTATGCATCCTGATTCGGTATTGATAAAAAGAATTTTGCCTGGCTCAAGCCTTCCTGAAACCTGGATATCCCCCGGGTCTATATCCAGGACTCCCGCTTCAGACGCCATTACCACAAAATCGTTTTTGGTTACTATATAACGCGCCGGTCTTAGGCCGTTTCTATCCAGCACCGCCCCGATATTTTTTCCGTCTGTAAAGGCTATCGCGGCAGGGCCGTCCCATGGCTCCATGAAACAGGCGTGATATTTATAAAAGTCTTTAAGCTCCTTGCCCATAAAACTGTTGTGTTCCCATGCCGCGGGAATAAGCATCATCATGGCGTGCTCAAGAGACCTGCCTGATAAAACTAAAAGCTCAAAAACATTATCTATTGCAGCTGAATCGCTTCCGCCCTCAACAATAACAGGTTTCAGTTTTTCTATATCTGTGCCGAAAAATCCGCTGGCCAGGAGACGCTCCCTTGCCTTTACCCCGTTTATATTGCCGCGCAGGGTGTTGATCTCTCCGTTATGCGACAGGAATCTGAAAGGCTGACTAAGGTCCCAGGTAGGAAAAGTATTGGTTGAGTAACGCGAATGCACCATGCATAAAGCGCTTTTCATGCTTTCATCTTTCAGGTCTTGGAAAAAATTTTCAAGCTGCGCTGGCATAAGAAGGCCTTTATAGGAAAATGTGCGGCATGAGAGATTGGTGATATAAAAAGATTTTTTCTGGCTCAAGCCAGATTCGCGGATAATATTTTCAGCCTGTTTTCTGATAACATAAAGCATTCTTTCAAAGACAAGTTCATCATTGAGCTCTTTATTCCTTGCTATAAAAATCTGTTCAAAAACAGGCTTTGCGCTTTTAGCGCTCTGCCCGATATCAGAATCATCGATTGGAACGCTGCGCCATCCCAGAAGAACCTGACTGTTTTCCTTTATGATCTTTTCCAGCGCTTCCTTGCAAAATCCTCGCTCTTTGGCGTCCTGGGGTAAAAATATCAATCCAGTGCCATACGACCCTTGTTCGGGCAAATCAATTTCATTATCTCCAGCTGCCTTTTTAAAAAACTCATGAGGGATCTGAATCAGGATACCTGCGCCATCTCCTGTTTTTGGGTCTGCTCCCACTGCCCCGCGATGAGACAGCCTGCGCAAAACCTCAATGCCCTGTTTAATGATAGCGTTGGACCTTTCGCCTTTAATATTACAGACAAACCCCACTCCGCAGCTATCGTGTTCGAATGACGGGTCATATAATCCTTGTTTTTGTGGAAAATTATTGTATCTTGTCATATCATTAACCTTATCCAACTCCAGGAGTTGCCTATCTTGGCAACTCCTGGAGTTGGATAGGTATAACATTCTATGTCTTAAATCTATCTACATTTATGTTTAATCTCTTTATCTTTGCGCGTATGGTATTGCGGTTAATGCCAAGTAGCCTTGCAGCAGTGATCTGGTTGCCAGACGTGTGTTCCAGAGCCTTTTCAATAAGCGACTTTTCCATGTCGCCTATAGCAGCTTTATATATCTCACCCTTTTTTATTGTTATGAAAATATTGTCTATATCCATTTTATCACTGCCTAATTTTTATGCAACATTATCCAAAAAATATATGTAGGGGCGGAACAATGTTCCGCCCCTACAGAATATTAATCAAATATCAAAATACAGATAGAATTCATACGGATGCGGCCTCATCCTAACAGGATCTATTTCTCTTTTACGTTTATACTCAATCCAGATATCTATTACATCTTTCGTAAACACTCCTCCTTTTAACAGATAATCGTGATCAGCCTCCAAGGCGTCTATTGCTCGGCGCAAAGAAGAAGGAACAGTGGCAATTTTTTTGAGCTCATCTTCACTTAATTCAAATAAATCTGTATCTGTTGGTTCACCCGGATCAATCTTATTCTTTATGCCATCCAAACCTGCCATTAGCATTGCGCTGAACGCAAGATATCCGTTACATGACGGGTCAGGCGGCCTGAATTCTATCCTCTTGGACTTTGGATTATCCGTATACATAGGAATTCTCACTGCTGCGGAGCGATTTCTCGCGGAATAAACAAGGTTCACAGGCGCCTCATAACCCGGCACCAGCCTTTTGTAAGAGTTTGTTGTAGGCGCGCAGAAAGCCATTAAACTATTCGCATGTTTTAAAAGCCCTCCTATATAATACTTTGCTGTCTGGCTTAGAAGCGCATAGCCGTTTTTGTCAAAGAAAAGATTTTTTCCGTCTTTCCACAAACTCTGATGGCAATGCATGCCTGAGCCATTATCTGCAAAAAGAGGCTTTGGCATGAACGTAGCTACCATGCCATTCTGCTTAGCCATATTTTTAATGATATATTTGTAAAGCAGTAGATCGTCTGCCATTTTGGTTAAACTATTATACTTTATATCAATTTCGCACTGTCCGGCAGTAGCAACTTCATGATGATGCACTTCTATATTGATGCCGGCTTCTATCATTTTTAGAATGATCCTGCTCCTCAGATCCTGCATGGAATCATGGGGAGGCACGGGAAAATATCCTTCTTTAAAACGGATCTTGTAACCCAGGTTCGGATTTTCGTCTCTGCCTGTATTCCAATCTGCCTCATCAGAGTCAATAAAATAGTAACCTGAGTTTTCAGTCTGGTCAAAACGAATACTGTTAAAGATAAAAAACTCTGCTTCTGGCCCAAAATAAACAGTATCTGCGATGCCTGAATCTTTAAGGTATTTTTCAGCCTTTTTGGCAATATAACGCGGGTCTCTGCTATAGGCTTTACGAGTCAGGGGATCATAAATGTCGCATATCATACTGAGCGTAGGCACTTCACATACAGGATCAATAACAGCTGTTGAAGGATCAGGTATCATTATCATGTCTGATTCCTGAATCTTCTGAAAACCTCTTATTGAAGATCCGTCAAAACCTATGCCATCCACCCATATTGAACGGGTAAGGTCGGGCATATCTTTTAATTCCGTGGCAGGTATTGAAAAATGCTGCCACAGCCCTGGCATATCATTGAATTTCAGGTCAATGATCTTAATGCCCTTCTCCTTTATTAATTGCATGACATCCCTGGCTGCTTTTCCATTAAAAGAGCCGTTTACAAGCTGATTTTTTGTCTTTACTTCTACTGCTGGCGCTGTTTTCCTTACGCTTGATTTTGCCATCTTAATCTCCTTTAAATGAGGACATCACTTACGGAAACCATAGGTTTCCGTAAGTGATAAGTTCAATAAAAAAGCGTTCAACCTGGTCAATATCCCTGACCATTTTGAACGCCAATGTTCAACACTACTGTGTGCTTTAACCTTCAATAACATAAGTAAAAATCTTGCTATTTTGGTAACCCTAAATTTTATCAACTCCAGGAGTTGCCGTACGGCAACTCCTGGAGTTGATTTGGTGTTCATCCTATGGCCACAGAGCCGCGTTCCTCTGTCCTGATCCTTACACACTCCTTTAAATCCAGGATAAAAATTTTGCCATCTCCTGTCTCGCCTGTCTTCGCGCCTTTAACAATGGCTTTGATCGTAGGCTCAACAAAGTTTTCATTGACTGCGATCTCAAGCCGTATCTTTTTTAAAAGGTTGCCCATCTCTTTTACGCCGCGATAAACCTCGCTGACACCTTTCTGTCTTCCATGGCCCAGCACCTCACTTACAGTCATCAGATTAACCTCTGCTTTATAAAGTTCGTCTCTCACTTCTGCAAATTTACTCGGCTGAATTATAGCTATGATAAGTTTCATATAAAATCTCCTTTCTATTCTAGTATTGTATACGCGCCTTCGTGATGCTGGCTCAGATCAAGGCCCACTGCTTCTTCTTTTTCAGAAACGCGCATACCAACTACGAAATCCACAAGTTTGTATATAATAAAGGTGCCTACAGCAGAATAAACAATCGTAACCCCTACTGCTAAACACTGTACGTATAATTGATGCGGATTGCCAAAAAATAACCCATCTGAACCTGCTGGATTTACTGCCTTTGAAGCAAATAAACCTGTTGCCAGGGCTCCCCATATGCCTCCAATTCCATGAACTCCAAATGCATCCAAAGAATCGTCATATCCAAGCTTTGGCTTTACATAAGCAACAGCTATGTAGCAAAATACGCTGACTAACAAACCTATTACTATGGCAGGGATCACGCTTACAAATCCTGCAGCTGGAGTAATAGCAACTAATCCTGCTACAGCGCCTGTTACTGTTCCAAATATGGTAGGCTTTCCATTAAAAACCCATTCTAAGATTGCCCAGCTTAAGCCAGCAGCTGCTGCTGCAGTGTTTGTAACTACAAACGCGTTTACCGCTAAGCCGTTTGCCGCTAATGCGCTTCCTGAATTAAACCCAAACCACCCAAACCACAGAAGCCCTGCTCCGAGCACAACAAAAGGGATATTATGCGGAGGCGCGGCCTTATCAAGGCCTTTTCTCTTACCTATTAATAACGCGGTAACCAGAGCTGCTATGCCTGCGTTTACATGAACAACTGTCCCGCCTGCAAAATCCAATGTGCCCAAATTCCTGAGCCAACCTCCTATGCCCCAAACCCAATGCGCTATTGGATCATAAACAAACGTGGCCCATAAAAGTATGAAAATCATAAAACCGGAAAACTTCATCCGCTCCGCAAACGCGCCTATAATAAGAGCAGGCGTAATAATCGCAAACATTGCCTGGAATATCATAAATGCCTGGTGAGGAATAGTGCCTGCATAATCTACATAGGGCTCAAAACCAACACCATTCAACCCAAACCACTTAAGGCTCCCTAATATAGCATTGCCTGGAGCAAATGAAAGGCTATAGCCAAAAAGCACCCATTGAATGCTAATCAAGCAAAGTATTGCCATGCACTGCATGAGAATTCCCAAGATATTTTTACGCCTTACTATGCCTCCGTAGAAGAACGCCAGAGCAGGAGTCATTAACATAACCAGAGCCGCTGAAATCAGAACAAACGCTGTGTCGCCTGAATTTAACATATCGTGCCCCCTTTGTTTATCGCGGAACTTATGCGGAATTAGACGCGGAACCTACGCTGAACTATCATGCAGTGTTCCGCATTAGTTCCGCGTAATGTTCTGCGTTAGTTCCGCGGTTAATTTAAAAGTCTATGTCCACTTGCATTGTATAGGTATCTGCCAGATCTCTATCGTTATAAAAATCATACCCAAACAAACCTGACACATTATCAGCAAATTTCCATGAAAAACCTGCATTCCACGCTCCGTAAGAAGATTTGGTTCCCTGGTAATCAACGCACAGCCACAGTTTATTAGAGATCTCAGGCATTGCTCTTTCCCATGCAAAAAGCAGGCCGTCATTGTCTTTTTTCCCATCATGTACCAAGAGTTTTGAATCTCCTTTAAAATAACCTACTGAAAGCCTCCCTAAAGACATATCGCCCATAGAAAATGTCTTTGCTGCTTTCCCATACATAACGTTATAATCTGTTTTATTATTTTTTATGCCAATATCATATATTCCTATTGCTAGAGCAGGAAAAAATTTGCCATAGGCATTTTCCGGAATGCCTACCTTAGTATTAAAATACCATGGATAATCATCCAGAACCCCATATCCTGATTTATGGTCAAATCCAACTTCTGCGTTTAATTTTTCAAAAGGCAATACACCTACTGTGAGCCCTAAATTAGTAATAGTATTTGCCCTTGTGCCGTCAGAATTATTTTCTGTAGGCACATAAAAATCAGAAGTCAGGTGCCATTTTTTGTAGGCCTGGACATCTGTAGATGGAGACCAGATGTGGGTGCTTGCTGTGCCAAAAGCATAAGGGACAAGGGACAAGAGACAAGGGACAAGGAAAAACATTATTTTTAAAACCTTCATATCAAACTCCTTTCTTAAAAATAAAAAAACGCCAAACCAAATGCCTACACAGCATTAAATTGGACGCCTATGCCCAAAAACAAAAAGCGTTCGTTTATCGAACGCCATTGTATCGCACTGCAACGTGCCTTAACCAATTCTGTAGGGGAGGGTTTGAAACCCTCCCCTACAATTACATAAGTAAATCTTGCATTAACTTGGTAACCTGTTTTATTAATCTATTTTTTAATTTTACTACCATCACATGAGAAATCCCGAGTTTTTCGCCTGCTTCCCTCACGGTATAGCCCTCCAGCAGAAGCCCAAAAACATCTTTTTCTCTTTTCGAAAAACCGTTATTCATTATATACTCTACCAGCATTTTTTTATCTACCTTTCTATCCAAGCTCTCCTGTTCATCCGCTATGTTCTCTTTTAAGGTACCTCCGTTCTCATCAATAGGCGCGTCCAGGCTTACCTTGTAAACTTTTTCCTTTTCTTTTCTCATATAATTCAACACATGGAATTCGCAGCCCTTGATAATATAGGTATCTTTCAATTCTTCAGAAACCCCGTCTTTGAAATTGCCCCACAGATGGCTCGCCATCTCCTGATACAAATCATCCCTGTCAAAAGAAACGCCTCTTTTACCATAGAAACTGGCTATCTTTTTTAACCTTGGGCTCACTCTCTTATATAATTCTTCAAATTCCACACGCATAGTCACCTTTGAATTTCTTAAAATAAAAAAATCCTTTCCGGTAGAGCCATTCTACCAAAAAGGACATCTTTATCCCTAAAATACAAAAAGCGTTCAAATCATCTTGAACGCTTCATCGCTTACTTATTAGCACATACTTTGTGCCTTATCTAGTATTAAGTATACTACAACCTTAAAACCTTGTCAAGGTTTTTTACATTTGGGTTCTAGATAAACTCCTGTTTAATAATGCATCTAGGGTAATATCTGGCGGTAGATTTGGAGTTGAGCCAAGAACAAAAGCTTGGAGCTGGGTTAATGTTATCTTAGATTTTACCTGGCAATTGGTGCCTGGGCACCATCTGCCTTTATCAATTCCACTTGCTGTTTTTCCTTTCATATCTTCGAAAATCTCTTCGGGTTCTAGATTGCTTATTTTTTTGGCATCAGAACCCCACACAACTGCCATGTGTTCCGGCAGTTTAGCCAAGAGTTCACCTGGATTCACTTTATCCGCGCTAATAATATCAACGTTTTTAAACTTGGCAAATGCGTCAAAATTTTTTGTAGTATTGCCGCAAGAGTGATAAGCTACTTTAATGCCTTTTTTCTTGGCATAAGCTGCTATTTCATCAATAACAGGCAAAACAAATTCTTCAAAATTTTCTGGCCTCAAAAACCGTTCTCCAGCTGAAGCGCTTGGCTCAAGAAAACAAATAGCTTTAAGCAAGCCTTTAGTATCTGCTTTGTCCAAATCATCTATGTTTCTTTTGATAACTTCTTTTGTATAGTTTAATCCATTTTTGAGCCGTGTTATACCTTCAGCCGTACCCGGCAGTAAACACAATCCTTCCGCACCTTGCAAACCCGCATCCAAACCCATAATATTACCTAATAGAGTATACGGCCCTTCTATGAATACCAGTATCGATGCATCGTCTAATTCTGGATCAGAATTGGCTTGTTCTATAAATTCTATTGGTAATTTAGCCGGGGGATATATAGCTGGATCTGGGATTTCCAACTTAATATCATTAAGCTCTTCTGGCCCTATAAATGCGTCGACTTTGGGAGACTTTGTACCATCAAGAGCCTCTGCTTCCCTTACCACATTTCCCTTATTATTAGCAAAAGCAACTAATCCTCCAAAACGAGTAAGATCCATAGCTGGATAGATATAGTTTAAACCAAGCTCTTTTTTAAGCCATTTCATTATCGCAAGCTGTATCTTGGCGCTCTTAACTACTTGATCTAGTGTATATTCTTTTGTCTTATTAGCTTTGTTAAAATCTTCTAAAATTATCCTCGGATCTATAATGGGCAAAGTTACATTTACTCCTTCCAGTCTTTTTGTAATTAATTCTTGCTTGCTTTGCCTTGCTAATTTTTTATTCGCTTCTATTTTTTTGTCTGCAAGTTCTTTAAAAACGTTATACAAATCTGGTCCATACGGGATAAATGCTTGTTTTAACTTATTGGCAATTTCTATGTCTGGGCACACTAATGTAAAATAATTCCCATCATAAGCTCCAATTAAAAGACCGGCATCAAAATATCTTAAAGCTTCTTCTTTGGAAATAGCAGCTACATAACTGCTGTCGGGCCCTAAAGCTAGTAGTAACCGTGCCCGTTGTATTTTGTTTATTTTTTCTCTGGTTTCGCTTAGATTATAAATTTGGCGTACTCTATAAAATTCTTTCAGTGTTTCATCAGGCATTACATTGATGTTAGGCGCTAACCCACCTCTATCAGTAAATTTCATTGGAAGCCGAAGCACATCTTTTCTTATTTGCTCTCCGGTTGCAATATTAGACCATAAAAACAACACTGAAATTAAAATACTTGTAATTCTTTTCACTTTTCCTCCAAAAAATGTTTTGAAATTAATATTAAAAGTATAACATAAACTTAACTTTCAGTCAACAAAAAAGGGACAATTCTGTAAATCCAGAACTGTCCCTGTAACCACCTCAACACCGTGTGTTGCCATAGGCAACACACGGTGTTTATGTGACTTATAATATCGGCAGGTATTTATCGATTTCGTACTGGCTGACCTGGGCTTTGTATTCGTTCCATTCCATCTTTTTATTGCGGATAAAATATTCGAACAACTTATCGCCAAGACATTCTTTTACGAACTTGCTCTTTTCAGCTATCTTAATAGCCTCGAGCAAATCCTCGGGCAGGGATTTTATGCCTGCCTTTTCTTTTTCCGCTTCACTCATGTGGTAGATATTATCATTGGATGGTTCGCTTAATTTGTATTTTTTGGTTATACCTTCCAATCCTGCGGCAAGCATTACTGAGAACGCCAGATACGGATTACAGCTCGGATCAGGCGAACGGTATTCAATGCGCGTTGCTTTTTCCTTTCCAGGCTTATACATGGGAATGCGAACTAACGCGGAGCGATTCATCTGGGCCCAGCATATGTAAACAGGCGCTTCATAACCCGGCACCAGCCTCTTATAAGAATTTACCCACTGACTGGTAATAGCTGTAATCTCAGGCGCGTGCTTTAAAATGCCTGCTGTGTAGGCCTTGCCTATGCCGGATAAATGATACTTCTCGCCTTTTTCAAAAAACGCGTTTCTATCCCCTTTAAATAACGACTGATGCACGTGCATGCCTGAGCCGTTTATTCCAAAAATAGGCTTTGGCATGAATGTAGCGTATACTCCGTGTTTCCTGGCAATTTCTTTCACTACAAGCCTGTATGTCATGACATTGTCAGCCATTGTAAGGGCGTCGGTATAACGTAAATCAATTTCATGCTGACTGGCGGCGACTTCGTGATGACTGTATTCAACAGTAATGCCCAATCCCTGCAAAGTGAATATTGTGTCGCGCCTCAAATCCTGCGCTACATCTAGAGGGGCAAGATCAAAATATCCTCCATTATCAAGAGGCTCTGGAGTTTTTGAATCTTTGAAATAAAAATATTCCAGTTCCGGGCCTACATTATAGGTAAAGCCTAGCTCTTTCGCCTTGGCTAAATTACGTTTTAAAACAAACCTCGGATCACCTGCAAAAGGCTTGCCGCTGGGTTCATAAATATCGCAGAACATCCTGGCAACGCTATAGTCTTCGTCTGAACGCCACGGCAATATAGCGAATGTATCAGGGTCAGGCCTCGCTACCATGTCTGACTCTTCTATCCTTGCAAAACCCTCAATAGAAGAACCGTCAAACCCCATTCCTTCTTCCAATGCGCCTTCTAACTCAGATGGAGAAATCGCAAAACCTTTTAAAAATCCAAGCACATCAGTAAACCAAAGCCTTATAAACTTTACATTTTTTTCTTTTACTACCTTTAGTATATCCTTGTTCGTCATCTTAGCCATTACTCCCTCCTTTTGTATTCTGCGCTTACTGTTGTATAGATTCCGCCGCGCGTATTAAATTCGCCGCTGATATAAGCCCATTTTGGATTACAAGCCTTTACGAAATCTTCTATGATTTTATTTACTATGTGTTCATGGAATATGCCTACATCCCTGTAGAAAAGCAAATACATCTTGAAAGACTTTAATTCTACGCAAAATTTAGCGGGTTTATATTGAATAGTAATATTTGCAAAATCAGGCAATCCTGTCTTTGGGCACACACATGTGAATTCAGGATTTTCAAGAGTTATAGTATATTCTTTGTCAGAATACTGATTCTCCCAGACTTCTATGTCCGGCGTTTTTAACTTGCGTACATTTTTCTGTAGATCTTCGTATTTAGATTTCATTTCATCTCATGCGCAACTATAATAGCTTCTGCAACCTCTTTCATAGGTTTGCGGCGATCCATGCTGTATTTCTGAATCTTTCTAAATGCGTCCTCTTCTGTAAGGCCTTCCTGCCTCATTAAAATGCCTTTTGCCCTTTCTACCATTTTTCTTGTCTCAAGCTCTTCTTGTATGACCTTTGTTTTTACTATGAGCTCTGTATTTTCTATAGAGATAGCTGCCTGGTTAGCAACGCTTGTAAGCACGTTTATCTCCGTGGGAGTAAATTTATGCGATTGGGATGTATAGCAATTCAAAACCCCTATGGCCTTGCCCTTGACAACAAGCGGCACGCATAATAAAGACACAAGGCCTTCTTTTTTAGCAATGTCCTTGTATTTATATTCAGGTTCTTTTGTGACATTCAGGATAGTTATGGGTTTATTTTCTATAACAGCCTTCCACGCAACGCCCTCGCCTTTAGCCAATGGTTTTTTATTTATATATTCTTCGCTTATGCTCTGAGTGGCTCTTATATTCAGATTTTGCCTCTTTTCATCCAAAAGCATTAATGAGCAAATCCTGGAATTCATTACCTCTGCAGTAACTGTAACTACTAGTTTCAGTATATCCTCAAGATACAAGTCGCTGGAAATAGCCCTGCTTATTTTAGATATGGCTTCTATTGTATTGGTTGATTTGGATGTTTTCTTGTTTGTTTTGGACATGTTGTTTTGACACGCTGTAGGGGAGGGTTTAAAACCCTCCCCTACATTGCTATAATTGTTATCTCTGCTTCGTCTGCAAGCTTTATTGTCTCTTCCTTATCTATAATCAGGGTCTTTTTAGCCTCTATCGCAATGCAGCTTGCTTTTACTTCCCGAAGCACTTTTATTGTATCAGGCCCTATTACAGGCACATCAAACCTCATGTCCTGCCTGGGCTTTGTAACTTTTATTACAACTATGCCTTCTTTACCGTATCGCTCAGCCCTTCTAACCGCTTCATCAGTACCTTCAATGGATTCTATTGCAAGGACAACTTTATCCTTTACTATAACAGATTGCCCTAAATCCAGGCCAGCAATAGCCTTTGCAATCTTTCTGCCGAATTCTATATCCTTTAAAACCCTTTCATCAGGAAGCTGTTTTGTAAGAATGCCTTTCTGAGGAAGATAATCTGATAAAAAAATTATTGAGCTTAAAACCTTTATGCCTTTAAACTCCAGGAGCCTCGCTACAGCCCCTATAATGGAATCTGTTTTTTTATCTTTAAGGCTCCCAAGAAGAAACTGCATCTTTGGGTCTATTTTTATATTTTTATCAAAAAGCAGCTTATGCTTTACCTGGCCTGCCATTACTATAGAGCGTATGTTTTCCTGCTTTAAGATCTTAAGGAGATTCTCAAGCTCTCCTGCGCCCAGCCAGTATATTTTATTTACAAATTTTTCAAGCTCTTTTGAAGTTTCTTCGTTTATGCCTATGGCGACTATTTCAACGCCTTTTTTCCTGGCGCTTTCCGCGAATATAATAGGAAATCTTCCATTCCCCGCTATGAGCCCTATCCTATTTACCACCCCTGCACACGCCTCTTTCTGAATTTTTTATAAAATTTAACAGGTAGTCTATCTCTTCAAAAGACCCTATACTCTTCTTTACTTTCTTAATTCCATTTTTAAAAATAAGGCCTGAGTGGAATAAAATCTTGAACGCCTTTCTAAGCCTTGCCTGCGCATCCTTGGGCATGCCAGCGCGGGTTATGCCTACAAGATTCAAGCCATACACCTTGGCAGGATTGCCATCGCATGTAGAAAAAGGAGGGATATCCTGCACAACCTTTGAACACCCTCCGATTATTGCCATCTTTCCGACCCTTGTAAATTGATGCACAGCTGCAAGGCCTCCCATTATAACTCTATCCTCTATAGTAACATGGCCCGCGAGAGTGCCTAAGTTCGCAATAACGCAGTTATTCCCGACCCTGCAGTCATGCGCCACATGAGAGTAGGCCATCAGAAGGTTCCCGTCTCCAATAGAAGTAACAGAGCCCTCTTTTGTGCCTAGATTTATTGTGACGTATTCTCTTATAATATTATTCTTCCCTATTTTCAGAAAACTTTTTTTGCCTTTATATTTCAGATCCTGGGGCGCGCTTCCGATAACAGCCCCTGTAAAAATCCTGGTGCCTTCGCCTATGACAGTGTATCCATCTAAAACAGCATGGCCGGCTATAGTAACAGATTTCCCTATTTCTACATTAGGCCCGATAAGAGCATAAGGGCCGACTTCTACATCGTCGGCCAATTTTGCCTTTTTGTCTACAATTGCTGCGGGATGAATTTTCATGATTTACGCATCTACAAGGGCAAACATCAGGTCTGCCTCGCTGACAACTGAGCCGTCCACCA
>ERZ1292640.1215-Hain-H43-02um-R1-1215-length-21338-cov-7_pt1 | contig 21338 bp, 19 predicted proteins | sample MGYA00564404_ERZ1292640 | MGnify/ENA primary metagenome ERZ1292640 (study PRJEB36523, sample SAMEA6512636) | groundwater metagenome | collected 2019-01-08 | study: AquaDiva: Metagenomics assemblies of 32 groundwater samples
CTGGCGGCCGACCATCGCCGACAGCGCGCGGGTCGTGGTCTGCGTGTCGTGCCCGAGCATGGGTGCCAGCAGGCCGCCGAGCGTGGTGACCGGAATGCCCAGCGACCCGAACGCCACCGGCGCCGTATTGGCAATCAACGCCAGCACCGCCGCCATGATCGGCTCGAAGCCGAGGCCCGCCAGCATGGCCGCGGTGATCGCCACCGGCGCGCCGAAGCCGGCAATGCCTTCGATCAGCGCGCCGAAGCAGAACGCCACCAGCAGGATCTGGATGCGCCGATCGGTGGTGAGCCGCGCCAGCGACCGGCGGATCACGTCGAAGTCGCCGCTCTCGACCGACAGGTTGTAGAACATCACCGAGCTGAAGACGATCCAGCAGATCGGCCACAGGCCGAACGCCATGCCGTGGGTGGCCGCCGCGATCGTCAGCCCGAGCGGCATGCCCCACACCACCCACGCCAGCACGAAGGCACTGGCGGCGCCGACAATGGCCGACTTCCACGGCGCAATGCGGAGCACGGCCAGGCAGATAGCCAGCAGGATGGGAGGAATCGACGCGACGAGCGCCGACAGCAGGACGCTGCCGGCCACGGGGCTGTAGGTCTGATGAAACAGCTCGGCCAAGTTGGGAACCTCGGCCGAAACTATATAACGGGACCTGGGGCTTGGGACTTGGGACTTGGGTCTACGTCTCCCGCAAGGCGTTGATGGGATCGATGCGCGCCGCGCGCCGGGCGGGCAGGTAGCCGGCCGCCAGCGCCGCCGCGGCCAGCACGACCACGAGTCCGGCGAGTTGCCACAGGTTGCTCGCGACCAGGCCGGACAGGATGCTCTGCATCATCTGGCCAATGACAAACGACAGCGCCGCGCCGATCAGCGAGCCGGCCACCGTAATCCGCAGGGCGTGCGCCGTCGTCAGGCGAATCACCTGCCAGCGGCCGGCGCCGAGCGCCATGCGCACGCCGATCTCCTGCGTCCGTTGCGCCGTGACAAACGCCATCAAGCTGTAGATACCCATCACCGACAGGACCAGCGCAATCAGGGCGACGACGCCGAGGGCGTTGGCGATGAAGGCCAGGCCGCCGGCCCGCTCGTCGACCAGCACCTCGAGCGGCGCCAGCGAGGCGATCGGCTCGTCCGGGTCGGCGGCCGCCACCGCCTGTCGCAGGTCGCTCGCCAGCGCCGACGGCTCGCCCACGGTCTTGACGACAAACGCCAGATCGTATGACGCCTCTTGCGTCACCGGCCGGTAGACCGTGTGGTCGCGACGGTGCGTGAACCAGTTGTGCACGATGTTGCCGGCAATCCCGACCACGGTGATCCACTCGCCATCCGCAGCGACCTTGAAGCGACGGCCAAGCGGGTCCTGTCCGGGCCAATAGTCGTCGGCGAGGCGCTGGCTGACCACGGCTACCGCCGGCGTCGTCGGCTGGTCACGGTCGTCGGCCCACCGCCCCTGGAGGAGCGGAATCTTCAGGGCCGTGAAGTACCCGCTCGACACTCGCCGGTAGTCGGCATAGAGAGCCTCGCTCTCGCGCAGGTCCTGCCCCTCGGGCCAGAACTGCCGGCGGTGGTTAGAGAAACCGGCGGGGATGTGGCTGGTGACGCCGGCCGCGGTCACCGCCGGGATCTGCTGCATCCGGTCGAGCACCTTGGTGATGAACTGCCGCCTCGTCGTGGGGTCGGAATAATTGCGATCCGGCAACACCAACTGCGCGACGAGGACGTCTTGCTTGTCAAAGCCCATGGCGCCGTTGGTCGCGCGGTGGGCGGCGCTCAGCACCAGGCCTGAGCCGAACAAGAGCGCCAGGGCCAGCGCCACCTGCGCGGTCGCAAGTGCGCTGCGCATCCAGCGGCGGCCACGGCTCGAGGTGACGCTGCGCGCGCCCTGGCGCAGGCTGTCGGCGACATGGGCGTGGGTAGCCTGGAGCGCCGGAATCAGCGCGAAGACCAGCGTTGCCGCCGCCGCGAGCACCGCGGTCATGAGCATCAGCCGCAGGTCGACCGACAGGAACTCCCACCCGGGAACGAAGCGAAGCAATGGGGCGGGAATCGCGGTCCGCGACAGCCCGAGGCCGGCGGCCGTGAGCGGTACCGACAGCGCCGTGGCGAGTAGCGACAGGATCAGCCCTTCCAGCAAGGTCTGCCCGAACAGGCGGTGCCGGCTGGCGCCGAGCGCCAGGCGAACCGCGTATTCCTGGGCGCGTTCGGAGCCGCGCGCCAGCAACAGGTTGGCGATGTTCGCGCAGGCAATCAGCAGCAGCAGGCCGGCGGCGGCCTGCCACACGATCATGAAGCCGGCGGCGCCGGGGTCGGCCATCCCCTTGGTGAAAGTCTGGACCTCCGCCATCCGGTTGGCATTCGTTTCCGGGTGATCCTGGCGCTGGCGGTCAATGAGGGTCGACAGTTCCAACTGTGCTTGCTCGAGGGTCGCGCCGTCCGCCAGCCGGCCGATCACCGTCAGGTCGTTCACGCGCCGGTCGGCCCAGCCCTTCGCATCCAGCGCCAGTGGTGACCAGACCTGCGCGCCGAGCGGCGTCTGGAATCCGGCGGGCGCAATGCCGACCACCTCGTACGGCTCGCCGTCGAGTCGTACTGTCGTGCCGACGATGTCGGCGCGGGCGCCAAAGCGCCGAACCCACAGGTCGTGACCAAGCACCGCCCGGCGATGGCGCCCGGGCTGGCCTTCGTCGGAGTGAAAGTCGCGGCCGAGCGGCAGCGCGACGCCCAAGGTGGTGAAGAACCCCGGCGATACCCGGAAGCCGGGCACCTGCTCGGGAATGTCCACGCCCGAGAGGTTGGCACTCCACCAGTCGTACGCCGCCCATCGCTCGATGGTCGCCGACTGTTCCTGCCACTCGCGAAAGTCGGCCGGCGACACCGACTGCGGGTCGAGGAACGACTGCGTCGGGGCGCGGGTGGCGACAATCACCAGGTGCTCGACGCCCTCGAAGCGATACGGCCGCAGCACCAGCGCGTCCATCAGGCTGAAGATCGTGCTGTTCGCGGACAGGGCCAGCGCGAGCGTGATCACGATGACGGCCGACAGGCCGGGCCGATGGGTGACGCTGCGCCAGGCGTAGCGCACGTCTCGCGTCAGCCCCGCAGTCCACGTGCCGTCAGGCTCCTGCGCGGCGACCGCCAACCAGCGTGGCGGAGGGGTGCGCCGGCGAAGCAGGCGATGTGTGCCGTAACGAACAGCGATGCCCAATGCCTGCCGCTGGTGCCAGCGGCGGGCCCGGCCCGGGCCGACTCGCCCCACCAGCCGCGCGTGTTCTTCCCGCAGGTCTCCAAGCACGCCGTCGCGCCATTCCGGGTCGCGGACAACCAGGGTCAACACGCGTTCCGCGAATCGGGATGGGGAAGTCATGACTGCTCCAGGATGGTTTCGAGGCCCCTGGTCATGTTGGCCAGGGCGCCGTGGGTGGCCTTGAGGGCTTTCAGTCCGGCGGCGGAGACGGTGAAATAGCGGCGGGCCTTGCCGCCGCGCTCATCAGTCGGGTCGCCCATGCGCGAGCGCAGGCAGCCCTTGCCCTCGAGCCGGTCGAGCGCCGTGTAGAGGGCGCCGCGCGCCACCGGCCGGCCGGTCCGCGACTCGATCAGCTCGCGAATGGGGACGGCATAGGCCGCCTGCTCGAGGTGCAGGGCGGCCAGCAGGACCGCGTATTCGAATTCGCCGAGGTAAATGGGTGCCATGACTGCATTGCAGGCTAAATCAATGCCTGCAATGTAGTCAAGGAGGAGTTCAGGAGTGGCGAAGGAAGTGTCAGGAGCTCAGGAGGAAGGCCTACGAAACCGTTGCTCCTGAACTCTTGATCTCCTGTCCTTGCGGTTGGGCACTCATGATCTCGCGCAGTTCGTCGCCCTCCATCACTTCCTTCTCCAACAGGCGGCGGGTGACGCGTTCGAGCACTTCGCGGTGTTCGCGGAGAATGCGGCGGGCCTCGTTGTGCGCGCCGGAGATGATCTGCTTGACCTCGTCGTCGATCATGCGGGCGGTATCGTCGCTATACAAGCCGCGCTCCATCGGCATCCCGAGATCGAGGAACCGGCCGCGGCGCGGCGGATCGAAGTTGATGGTGCCCAGCCGTTCGCTCATGCCCCATTCGGTGACCATGGAGCGGGCGAGGTCCGAGACGCGCTGCAGGTCGTTCTGGGCACCGGTGGAAATCTCGCCGATCGCAATCTCCTCGGCGGCGCGGCCGCCCAGCAGGATGGCCATCTGGTTCAGCAGGTCGCCTTTCTGCATCAGGTAGCGCTCTTCAAGCGGCAGCTGCATGGTGTAGCCCAGGGCGCCGAATCCGCGGGCGACGATCGAAATCTTGTGGACGGGATCCATGTTCGGCAGCACGCTGGCCACGATCGCGTGACCCGATTCGTGGTACGCGACGATTTCGCGTTCCTTGGTATTCATCACGCGCTTCTTCTCGAGGCCGGCGACCAGCCGGTCGATGGCCTCGTCGAAGTCGTGCATCTCCACGGTCTCGGCGTCGCGCCGGGCGGCCAGCAGGGCGGCCTCGTTGACGAGGTTGGCCAGGTCGGCACCGGCGAAGCCGGCGGTGCGGGCCGCGACCTTGCGCAGGTCGACGGCGGCGTTGAGCTTGACGTTGCGGACGTGGATCTTCAGTACCGCCTCGCGGCCCTTCACGTCGGGCTTGTCGACCAGCACCTGCCGGTCGAACCGGCCCGGCCGCATCAGAGCGGGATCGAGCACTTCGGGGCGGTTGGTGGCGGCCATGATGATGATCGCCTTGCGGGCGTCGAAGCCGTCCATCTCCGACAGCAACTGGTTCAGCGTCTGTTCGCGCTCCTCGTGGCCGCCAAAGGCGCTCTGCTGGCGGGCCTTGCCCAGCGCGTCGAGCTCGTCGATGAAGACAATGCAGGGCGCCTTGGCCTCGGCCTGGGCAAACATGTCGCGGACGCGGGCGGCGCCGACGCCGACGAACATCTCGACGAACTCCGAGCCGCTCATGCTGAAGAAGGGCACCTTCGCCTCGCCGGCGACGGCGCGGGCGAGCAGCGTCTTGCCGGTGCCCGGCGGGCCGACCAGCAACACGCCCTTCGGGATCTTGCCGCCGAGGTTGGTGTACTTCTTCGGTGTCTTCAGGAACTCGACGATTTCGCGCAGTTCCTGCGCCGCCTCGTCCACGCCGGCCACGTCGGCAAAGGTCGTCTTCACGTCGTCTTCGGCCATGAGCTTGGCCTTGCTGCGCGAGAACGACATGATGCCGCCCTCGGCGCCGCCCATGCGCTTGAAGAAGAACGTCCACAGGCCGAACAGCAACAGCAGCGGCAGCACCCAGCCGAGCACCTCCGGCAGCCAGCGGCTGACGAGTTCGCCCGAGTACTTCACGCTGGCGGCCTCGAGTTCCTCGACCAGCTTGGGATCGGCGACGCGAGTAGTCGAGAAGGCGGTGACGCCGTCGTCGCCGGCCTTCTTGAGGGTGCCGCGAATGATGGAATCGCCGACCGCGACTTCCGCCACCTGACCACCGCGCACGAGGCCCTTGAACTCGCTGTACGAGATCTGCCGGCCCGCGGGCGCCAGGAAGAACGCCTGGCCGATGGCGAGCAGGGTGAGGGCGCCAAGCACCCACCAGAGAGCCGTGGGCTTGGGGGCCGCCGGGCGGCCTTTCGAACCGCCGGGCGGCGTGGCAGAACTAGACATTTACCGAGTCACCTTTCGCGAAAGTCAGTTGCTCAGGGCCTGCCTCGCCGGAGCCTTGGCGAAGGCGGGCCTGGTCAACCACGACCGTATCGCCGTCGCGGAACTCGCCGTCGAGCACCCTGAGCGCCAGGGGGTCGAGCAGCAGCCGCTGCAGGGCACGTTTCAACGGCCGGGCCCCGTAGACCGGATCATACCCCTCGCGCACCAGGAAGTCCTTGGCGGCATCGCTCAGGGTGATGTGAATTTTCCGGTCGGCCAGCCGCTTCAGCAGCCCGCGCAACTGGATGTCGACGATCTGCTTGATGTGCGCCCGATCGAGGGCGTGGAAGAACACGATGTCGTCGATGCGGTTGATGAACTCCGGGCGGAAGTGTCCGCGCAGGGCGTCCATGTCCTGCAGGTTCGAGGTCATGATCACCACCGTGTTGGTGAAGTCCACGACCCGGCCCTTGCCGTCGGTGAGCCGGCCATCGTCGAGCAGCTGCAGCATGACGTTGAGCACCTCGGGGTGGGCCTTCTCGACCTCGTCGAACAGGACCACCGCGTAGGGGCGGCGGCGCACGGCCTCGGTGAGCTGCCCGGCCTCGTCGTAGCCGACGTATCCGGGCGGCGCGCCGATCATGCGCGACACGGTGTGCTTCTCCTGGTACTCCGACATGTCGATGCGGATGGTCGCCTGCTCATCGTCGAACAGGAACTCCGCGAGGGCGCGGGCGAGTTCGGTCTTGCCGACGCCGGTCGGCCCCAGGAAGATGAAGCTGCCGAGCGGACGATTCGCGTCCTGCAGGCCGGCACGGGCGCGGCGAATCGCGTTCGACACCGAAATGACCGCCTCGTCCTGCCCGACCACGCGCAGGTGCAGCCGCTCTTCCATCTTGAGCAGCTTCTGGATTTCGCCTTCCATCAGGCGGCTCACGGGAATGCCGGTCCACTTGCCGACCACTTCGGCAATGTCCTCTTCGTCGACGTCTTCCTTGAGCATGCTCTTGACCTGCTGCAGCCCCTGGAGGCGCGTCTCGCGCTCCTTGATCTTGGCCTCGAGTTCGGGCACGCGGCCGTACTGCAGTTCCGACGCCTTGGCGTAATCGCCGGACCGCTGCGCCTGTTCCACTTCCACCCGGACCTTCTCGAGCTGTTCCTTCAACTGGCGGCCGGCCTGGATCGCTTCCTTCTCCTGCTCCCAGTGCGAGCGGAGCTGGGTGTCCTGTTCCTTGAGGTCGGCCAGGTCCTTTTCGAGCTTGGCCAGCCGTTCCTGCGACGCCTTGTCCTTCTCCTTGCGCAGCGCCTCGCGCTCGATCTCGAGCTGCATGATGCGGCGGCGCACCTCGTCCAGTTCCACCGGCATGGAATCGATCTCCATGCGCAGCTTCGACGCCGCCTCGTCCATCAGGTCGATGGCCTTGTCGGGCAGGAAGCGATCGGCGATGTAGCGCTGTGACAGCACCGCCGCCGCCACCAGCGCCGCGTCCTTGAACTTCACGCCGTGGTGAATCTCGTAGCGCTCGCGCAAGCCGCGGAGGATGCTGATGGTGTCCTCGACGGTTGGTTCTCCGACCTGCACCGGCTGGAAGCGGCGCTCGAGTGCCGCGTCCTTTTCGATGTACTTGCGGTACTCGTCGAGCGTGGTCGCGCCGATGGTGTGCAGTTCGCCGCGGGCCAGCATCGGCTTCAGCATGTTCGAGGCGTCCATCGAGCCCTCGGACGCGCCGGCGCCGACCACGGTGTGCAGTTCGTCGATGAACAGCACGATCCGGCCTTCGGCCTCCGACACTTCCTTCAGCACGGCCTTGAGGCGATCCTCGAACTCGCCGCGATATTTGGCACCGGCAATCAGCGCGCCCATGTCGAGCGTGACGATGCGCTTGTCCTTGAGGCCCTCGGGCACGTCGCCGCGGGTGATGCGCTGCGCCAGGCCCTCGACAATGGCGGTCTTGCCGACGCCGGGTTCGCCGATCAGCACCGGATTGTTCTTGGTGCGGCGCGACAGCACCTGGATGACGCGGCGGACTTCCTCGTCTCGGCCGATAACGGGATCGAGCTTGCCCTTGCGCGCCAGCTCCGTGAGGTCGCGGCCGTACTTCTCGAGCGCCTCGTATTTGCCCTCCGGGTTCTGGTCGGTCACGCGCTGGCTGCCGCGCACCGCGCTCAGCGCCTCGAGCACCTTCTCGCGGGTGACGCCGTTCGCCTTCAGTTGATCGACCGTCGCCGACTTGCCGGGCTCGCTCAACAGGCCGAGCAGCAGGTGCTCGGTGCTGACGTACTCGTCCTGCATGGCCTTGGCCTCGGCCTGGGCTGCGTCGAACGCGACGCGCAGGCGCGGGGACAGGTGCGGCTCGGACCCGCCATGCGCCTTGGGCTGCTTGGCCAGATAGGCGCGCAGGGTGCCGGTGAACGCACCGGGATCGACCGACAGCTTGCGCAAGACGCTCGGCACGACGCCGTTCTGCTGCTCGGCGAGCGTCACGAGCAGGTGCTCGGGCTCGACCTGCGCATGATTCAGCGTCGACGCCAACTGCGGCGCCGCCAGCACGGCCTCCTGGGCCTTCTCGGTGAATTTATTGAGATTCATGGCTGCTCGCTTTTCACTTCTTACTTTTCACTTTTCACTTCGCGCAATGCGCGCAGCGACTCGTACAAGGTGCGCTCTTCATCGCTGAGCGCCTTCGGGACCTCGACCTCAACGTTCGCGTACAAGTCGCCCCGATCGTCGGGCTTGCCAACCGCCGGCAGCCCGTGACCGCGCAGACGAAAGCGCTGGCCGCTCTGCGTGCCGGCCGGCACCTTGAGCCGCAGCGTCTTGGCTTCGGGCGTCACCACGTCCACCTCGCCACCCAGCACCGCGGTTGTGACCGGCACGCGGGTCTTGGTGTAAACGTCACGCGCCTTCACCTCGAACACCGGGTGCGGCTTGAGCTGAATGCGCAAATACAAGTCGCCGCTCGGGCCGCTGCCGGTGCCATGGCCGCCTTCGCCGGCAACCCGCACCCGGGAGCCATCGGTCACCCCCGGCGGAATGCGCACTTCGACCGATCGCGCGTGGCCGTCGTGCCGCAACTGCAGCCGCTGCACGCTGCCGCGCAGGGCGTGCTCGAGATCCAGCTCGAACGGATGCTCGACGTCCTGGCCCTTGCGATTGCGCGGCCGGCCGCGGCTGCCGCGCGGGCCGCCCTGCGGCTCCTGGCCGCCCATGCCGCCGAAGAACGTGGTGAAGAAGTCGGAGAAGGGGCTGTCGCCGCCAAACATGTCCGACATTTCTTCCTGCGACATGGTGTGGAAGCCGCCCGCACCCGCGCCGCGCCCAAACGGACTGCCGGCGCCTGGCGGCGGGGCGTTCTCGTAGGCGCGCCAGTTGGCCCCCAATTCGTCGTATTTCTTCCGCTTGGCCGGATCGCTCAGCACCTCGTTGGCCTCGTTCACTTCCTTGAACTTGGCCTCGGCGCCTTTGTCGCCCGGGTTCACGTCGGGGTGATACTTGCGGGCGAGCTTGCGGAACGCCTGCTTGATCTCCTTTTCGGACGCGGTCTTCGCGATGCCGAGCGTGGTGTAGTAGTCCTTGAAGTCCACGCTACACCTCGCGGTCCAGGCCCAGCCGGGCCGCCAACTGATCCATTTCGCGCAGCAACCGCCGGCGGGTGGCGTCGCGCTGCAGTGCCGCCGGCTGCATCAACGGACGAATGCGCTGCATGGCCTCGGCTACCGACAACAGCTGCTGCACCCCGGCAAGATTGACACCGGCATCGTCCACGAGCCGCTTGATGAACCGCAGCCGTTCGATCTCGTCGTGCGAGTACAGCCGCATGCTGCCGACCGTGCGGGCCGGCCGCACCAGGCCCAGCCGTTCGTACTTCCGCAGTGTCTGTGGGTGCATGTTCAGCATGCGGGCGGCGACCGAGATGAAAATCAGGTCTGAAGTTGACACGGGTCAAGTGTATCACTTGATACGGATCGTATCAACTAGCTAAGGTGCTGAAGTGCTCGGGTGCTGAAGTGCTCAGGTGCTTGAGTGCTGAGGTGCTCAGGTGCTGCTTGCTAGCTCGAGGGCTCGAGCTTGCGGGCGGCGAGGACGGCCTTGACGAGGTCCTCGGGAACATCGGCGGGGAGTTCGTCGCTGGTCGCGCCGCAGGCGATGCGGCCGGCCTTGACGCAGCCTTCGTACTGAACCAGGTACTCGCGGCAGTTGCGACACCGCTCGAGGTGCAGTTCGAAGTGGGAGCGGTTCTCCTCCGGGAGCTCGCCGCTCACGTAGTCCATCAGGAACTCCGCCAGCTCGCGGCACTTCATGACGCAGCCTCTCCCGCGGCCGGCGATGTCCCCAGGTGGGGCGCCAACAGGGTCCGCAGTGCCTGGCGCGCGCGGTGCAGCCGAATCTTCGTGGCGTTGACGGACAACCCAAGCATGTTGGCGGTTTCCTCGGTATCTAATCCTTCGATGTCACGAAGCACGAGAACGGTACGGTAGCCGTCGGGCAGTTCGTCGATCTTGGCCCGGACCAACTGCCGGGTCTCGGCCCGCTCCATGGCAATATCGACCGGTTCTTCCCAACTCTTGAATCGCTCCTCGTGGTGGCCATCGTCGAGGAAGGCGGGGAGCAGGCTTTCGATCGACTGCTCGGGCTTGCGCTTGCGGGTGCGCAGCTTCATCAGCGCGGCGTTCACCGCAATGCGGTGCAGCCAGGTCGACAGCTTGGAGTTGCCCTCGAACCGGTCGACGCTCTTGAAGGCGTTGAGAAACGCGTCCTGGACGATGTCGCGGGCGTCTTCCTCGGAGCCGACGATGCGGCGGGTCACGGCGAGGAGACGGCCGCCGTAGGTGCGCACGACCTGCTCGTACGCCGACTCGTCGCCGGCGCGCAGCTGGGCGATGAGGCTGGCCTCATCATCTACAGGTGTCGCGCCGCCCATCCTGCGGAGCGTATCATACGGGTCCCATGTCGAAGGTCGACACGTCCACGCCGCCGGGCACGCCGACGCCCATCGGGCCGTACAGTCACATCAGCAAGGTCGGCACTGCCATCACCATCGGCGGCACCGCGGGCTTCGACCCGGCCACCGGTGAACTCGCCGGCCCCGACGTCGGCTCGCAGACGCGCCAGATCCTGGATTCGTTCCAGGTGATGCTCGAATCGGTGGGGTCGGACCTTGCCCACGTGGTCCACGTGAATGTGTTCCTGCGCGACATGCGCGACTTCGACGCCATGAACGCGGCGTATGCGGAGCGGATGGGCGACCATCGGCCCGCCCGGACGGCCATCGGGGTGAGCGACCTGCCGAAGCCCGGCCTGCGTCTGACGATGAACCTCACGGCGGTCACACGCGACTGATCTGGGAATTGGCAATGCCATTGCCATGGACAGCCTCCAACCCGTAATCCCCGCTTGCCGTTCAGGTGGCTTCGGGTCAAAGTACCCAGAATGCTGCGCCCATTGAACCTCCGCGGCCTCGTCCTCACGGCCGGCCTGCTGGCCCTCGCGCCTCCTTCGCTTGCCGCGCTACTGGGGTCGACCCAGGCAACACCGCGCGCAACACCCGATTCGGTGGGCCTGTCGGCTGATCGGTTGCAGAACGCCACGGCCGTGTTGCGCCAGGCCGTCGCCGACCGCAAGATTGCCGGTGCCGTGGCGCTGGTCGCGAGGCGCGGCAAGATCGGATACCTCGAGCCGGTCGGCCTGCAGGACCTCGGCGCCCGCGCGCCGATGACCGAGCGCTCGCTGTTCCGCATCTATTCACAGACCAAGGCCATCACCGCCGTCGCCGTGATGATGCTCGTGGAAGAAGGCAAGGTGCGCCTCACCGACGCGGCCTCTGTGCATCTGCCCGAGTTCAAGAACGTCATGGTGCAGACGCCGGAGGGATCGCGCAAGCCTGCGCGCGAGATCACGGTGGAAGACCTGCTGCTGCACACCTCGGGGCTCAGCCACCGGTCGTCTGACCTGTATCGCGCGCGACAGGTGCGCGTGCGGACACAGGCCTTGCCGCAGTTTGTCACCAACCTCACCCGGGCACCGTTGATGGAGGACCCGGGCACGCGCTTCCGCTACAGCGAGGGCACGACCGCCCTGGGGCGCCTCGTCGAGGTCGTCTCGGGCCAGCCGTTCGACGCCTTCGTGACCGGCCGCATCCTCACGCCGCTCGGGATGCACGACACGTCGTTCTGGGTGGAAGGGGAGGCGCAGGCCCGTCTCGCCACGGTCTACCAGGTGGCGCCGGCCGGCGGGCTCACGCCGTTCGAGATCGAAGAAGAGGTGCCGTTCACACGGCGTCCAGCGTTAATCGAAGGCGCAGTAGGCCTGGTGTCGACCGCGCCCGACTTTCTGCGCTTCTGCCAGATGTTGCTGAACAAGGGCGAACTCGACGGTGTCCGCCTGCTCAGCGCGAAGACGGTGGAGCAGATCACCAGGAACGGACTGCCGGCTCCCGTGCTGCAGCAGCGCGGCGGCGCCATGGGATGGGGCCTGGGCAACGTCGATGTCGTGGTCACACCGAACCAGCGCGGCTACCTGACCGCGGCCGGCGAGTACGGGTGGGATGGATCGGCCGGGACATTCTTCTCGGTCGATCCGGCCCGGGAACTCATTGTCATGCTGTTCTCGCAGAACGTGCCGGCCAGCCCCGACGGCCTCCGGCAACGCTTCAAGGCCGCCGTCGACCAAGCGGTGATCAAATAATGGGTCGGAAAGCGAAATCAAAGAAGACAGCAACCGCGGACGCGCCGGGTTCGTTCCGGCAGACGCCGAACTGGCCGCTGCTCGCGCTCAGCCTGCTCGGCATCGCGCTGGCCGGTTACTTGGCGTGGACCGCGTTGACGAGCACGGCCGTGCAAGGATGCGCCGAGGGCGGCGGATGCGATGCCGTACTGTCGAGCCGATGGGCCACGTTGCTGGGCGTGCCGACGGCCGTGTGGGGGTTGCTGACCTACCTCGGGCTGGCGGGCGCCGCCTTCATCAGGCGAGCCGAAACGCAGTGGCGGTTGGCCTGGACCGTGGCCTTTTTCGGCGCGCTCTACAGCGTGTACCTGACCACGATCTCGCTCACCATGCTCGGCGCCACGTGCCCGTATTGCCTGACCAGCCTGGCGTTGATGGCCTCGATCCTGGTTGTCGTCACCCTTCAGCGGCCGTTCACGGTCAAGGGGTTCTCGTGGCGACGGTGGCTGACCTGGCGGGGAGCAGTCGCCACGGCCATGATCGTGTTCCTGCATCTGAATTACATCGGCGTCGTCGGTCGGACGCCAGGCGTCGAGGATCCCGTGTCGCGCGCCCTCGCCATCCACCTGGCGAAGAGCGGCGCGATCATGTACGGCGCGCACTGGTGCGACCACTGCCGGCAGCAGAAGGAACTCTTCGGCGAGGCCGCGCGGCGGCTACCGTACGTCGAGTGCAGCACAGGGGCACAGGGCACGCCGCAGACAGCCGAATGCCGCAACCGGCGGATCACCACCTACCCGACGTGGTTCATCAACGGACAGCGCTACGAAGAAGTCCTCACCCAGGCGCGACTCGCGGCGCTGACCGGCTTCCAGCCGCCGGCGGCACCGGCCCCGAGCGGCGGAGCACAGTAGGCAGACCGATGCGGTTCCTGGCAGCGGTTTCGTTCATCGCGATACTGGCGGCGCCCGCCTCGGCTCGGCAGGCGGCAGAGAGCTGTCCTCCCGCGGGATGGACCGCGGCGAGCCTCGCCACGCTGAAGAGCAATAAGTTTGCGCTCGCGGATTCAGCGGCGCGTCGTTCGCTGGCGCTGGCGCTGACCGCCTGCCTCGGCGATCCCAATCCGGCGCTCCGGGACGGCATTGCCTTCGAAGCCCTGACTGCGTGGATGCGCGCCGGGCTGCTGGATCGGCCGACGCTCGGCGAGCTGCGGGACCGTCTCGTGCCCATGCTGTCGAGCCGGGACACGCAGGGGTTTCGCGCACCGTTTGCGGCGATCGTGATGGCGGAGGTCGCGCGGACCGATCGCATCGCAGCATGGATGGCAGCCGATGAGCGCGAGTCGCTCGTGCAGTCGGCGGCGGCGTACCTGACGAGCGTGCAGGACTATCGCGCGTTCAGCGACAAGGAAGGCTTTCGACACGGCGTGGCTCACGGCGCCGACCTTGCCATGCAGCTGGTGTTGAATCCCGCCGTCGCCAAGCCGCAGCTCGATCGCCTGCTGGCGGCCATTGCCACGCAAATCGCCCCGCGGCAGGCCGTGTCCTATGGCGCCGGCGAGCCCGATCGGCTGGCACGGCCGGTGCTGTTCATCGCGCAGCGGGGCCTGCATTCAGACGACGAGTGGAAGGCGTGGTTCGCGCAAGTGATGTCGCCGAAGCCGATGGCGGCGTGGGACGAGGCCTTCTCGTCGGAGGCGGGCCTGGCCAAGCGGCACAACACCCGCGCGTTCCTGCTCAGCGTGTACGCCAGCGCGAGCGCCAGCGAGAACGCCGCCGTGCGCCAGTTGCTGCCGCCGGTCCGCGAAGGCCTGAAACAGCTTCCCTAGGGACGCCGATCGATCCTTACAAGGTCCTGAGGTAGGTCGCCCGCGCCTCTTCGAGGCTTTCGACAATGCGGTCGGCGAACGCCTGGGGCGTGATCACGCGGGCCGCGGGCCCGAAGCCCATCACCCACGCCTGCAACTCCCAATCGAGCACGACGTGAAGCGTGAGGCGGATGCGCCCATCCGGCAATTCCTCGATTGCCTGCGAGGCGTGCCATTGCCGCTCGCGCACGTACGGCGCCTCAGCGGCGGTGAACTCGATCACCACGGTTTCCGGAGTGCCTGAGAACGCACCTAGGGAGTGCGGAAACACGTCGGCAGGGGAGTCGGCGACCGGGTTGAAGCTTTCCTCGAGCGCAACCGCCTGCTCGATCCGCTGCACCGCGAAGGTCCGCATTTCGGCGTAGTCGGGCACAAACGCCTGAAGGTAGAGCCCGCCCTGGGCGTAGGCCAGCCGGTAGGGTTCGACCACGTAGTCTTTGAGTTTCTTGCTCGAGAACGAGTGATAGCGCATGCGCACGCGGCGCCGCCCGAGAATGGCCGACATCAAGGTGTCGACCGACTTGGCCGATCCGCCAGCCAGCGGACGCGAGGCATATTCCTTGGCGCCCAGCGCGTCGGGCAGGTTTTCGATGAACTTCCACAGTGACGGCGGCAGGGCCTCGTAGAGTTTGTCGAAGGCCGACGCCAGGCTGTCGTGGAACGGCCCGCCGGTCACCGCCGTGAGCACCGTTCGGCTCAGGTACAAGGCGCAGAGTTCCGACAGCGAGAAGCCGGCGGCGGCCACGCCCTTGAAGACCTCGCGGTTCAGGGTGAAGGCAGTCTTGCCGTCCCGCTTGATCGCCTCAATGGGGAAGCCCGCCTGCGTCAGGGCGTCGAGGTCGCGGCGGATGGTCCGCTCCGATACCCCTTCGCCGGCCGCTTCCTGGGCCTCGGCCAGGGTGAGTCCCCGGGCCCGGCCTTCCAGTGTCAGCAGAATGCGCCACTGTCGGACTATTTCGGTATGGCGTTCCATTGGAGTGGGCAGTCAGTCTGGATCAGGCCGGAAACTGAACTTCAGGTGGCGGCATGACGTATGCATTAGTAGGCACTAGTGTGCAAAGGAATGCAACGGTAACCGAGCTGACCTGATCTGTCACGCCCCGCAAATAAGGTGTGGTTATGACAATTCGCATTCGCTTCCGCCGCCCCGCTCCCGCTGCCAAGAAGGTTTGTCAGCACTGCGAGAACCGCCGCAACCTGTTCCGTCAGGAAGGCATCGCGACATGGGATCCGTACTATGCGCTTTGCTATAAGTGCTACCAGCGCTACGTCACCCGCGCGCAGACGGCACCGCCACAGCGGGATGCAGCGGCCATTGCCGCGCGTCGCCCTCGTAAAACACTCGCTCTAGAAACAAACCTGATGCCGGCGCAGTAAGCTCCGCCGGCGTCGGCCTGCCGGCACGTAGGGACGAACCTTTAGGTTCGTCCGCTCCTGCCAGCAGGGCGGAAATGTGCTCCACCGGCATGTCACCCTTGCCAATTGCCGCGAGCACACCCACCATGCGCCGCACCATCTTCCAGATGAAGTGCGAGCCGGCGACGCGGATCAGGATGAGGTCGCCGTCCTCGGCGATGGCTACCTCGTCGACCAGCACCTCCGTCGATTTCTCGTCCGGGTCGTCGTCGCTGAATGCTTGAAAGTCGTGCATGCCCGTCAAGCGGCCGGCCGCGGCCGTCATGCGGCCAACGTCGAGCGGCTCGCGAATCCACCACACGAACGGCTTGGCAAGGGCGCTGCGGCGCCGCGACACCTGGTAGACGTAGCTGCGCGCCACCGCGCTGTGCCGCGCGTGGAAGCGATGCGGCACGCTATCGACGGCCAGGATGTGGATGTCGGCTGGCAGGCTGTCGTTGATGCCGCGGCGGATGGTTTCGGCCGGCAGCGGCTTGCGCAGGTCCAGGTGGGCCACTTGCCGCAAGGCATGCACGCCCGCATCGGTGCGGCCCGAACCGTAGAACTCGAACGTCTTGTCGCGCGTCAGCTCGCCGACCGCTCGTTCGATCTCGCCCTGGATGGTGCGCGCGTTCTTCTGCTTCTGCCACCCGCTATAGCGCGTTCCCGCATATTCGATCGTGAGCTTGAATCTCGGCACGAGCCTTCATGATAATGCTGCATGTCGATTCACAAGCCGGTTCACGCCGCAAATCTTCCCAAACCCGTCGGTCCGTACTCCCCGGGCATGAATTTCGAGCGCCTGATCTTCGTCTCGGGCCAGGGCGCCACCGACCCGGCCACCGGCGAGCTGGCGGGGGCCGACGTCGAAACCCAAACCGAGCAGTGCCTCAAGAACCTGCAGGCCATTCTCAAGGCCGGCGGCTCGGATCTCCAGCATGTGCTGCGGTGCGGCGTGTTCCTGCTCGACATGAAGGAGTTCCAGCAGATGAACGGGGTCTACGCCCGGGTGTTTGGCGAGCACCGGCCGGCCCGCACCACCATCCAGGCCGCCGGTCTGCCCGGCGTCGGCCTGCGCGTGGAAATCGACTGCATCGCCTACGTCCCGTAGACGGTGTCAGACACCGTTCCAGAATTTGCCACGGTGTCTGACACCCTATAATCGACAGATGACCCAGGCGAACCGCCGCCTCCTGGCCGCCGCCGCACTCATCGTCGCCCTGCCACTGGTCGGCCATGCCAACGAAGGCTTCTGGCCGTTCAATCGCGTGCCGCGCGCGGCCATCAAGCAGGCGCTGGGCGTCGACCTGTCGGACCAGTGGATCGAGCGCGTGCAGCAGGCGTCGGTGCGATTCCCGAGCGGGTCGGGCTCGTTCGTGTCGCGCGACGGCTTGGTGCTGACCAACCATCACGTGTCGCTGGATCTGCTGCACAAGCTGAGCACGCCCGAACGCGACCTGGCCGGCAAGGGGTTTCTCGCCGCAACCCGCGCGCAGGAGATGAAGGCCCCCGACCTCGAACTGCTCACGCTGCAGAAGATCGACGATGTGACGGGGCAGGTGAACGCGGCCGTCAAGCCGGGCATGTCGTCGGCCGACACCCTCGCCGCGCGTCGCGCGGCCATTGCCACGATCGAGCGGGATGCGCAGAACGGGACCGGCCTCGAAGCCGAAGTCGTCACCCTGTATCAAGGCGGCCAGTACCACCTGTATCTCTACAAGAAGTTCACCGACGTGCGCCTCGTCTTCGCGCCCGAATTCGACGCCGCGTTCTACGGCGGCGACCCCGACAACTTCACCTTCCCTCGCTATTGCCTGGACATGACGTTGTGGCGCGTCTACGAAAACGGCAGGCCGCTGGTGACGAAACACTTCTTGCCGTGGTCCACGACGGGACTGAAGGAAGGGGATGCCGTCTTCACGTCGGGCCATCCTGGTGCGACCCAGCGACTGAACACCGCGGCGCACCTCGAATTCCTCCGCGACTTCGCGTTGCCGCTCTCGATCACCGCCTTCTCCGAAGTCCGCAACGCCCTCGATGCCTACGCCAAGAGGGGCGCGGAGCAGGAGCGCCAGGCAAAGGACGACTTCTTCAGCATCGAGAACTCGCTCAAGTCGTGGAAAGGGCAGATCCAGGGGCTCAAGGATCCGGCGCTGATGAACAAGAAGCGCACCGACGAAGCCACCCTGCGCGCCCGCGTGAACGCCAACCCCGAACTGAATGCCAAGTATGGCGATGCCTGGGACAAGGTCGCCACCGCTCGCCAATCGTTGCCGCCGTACAACCTCGAACGCGTCTTTTTCGAGGGCGGACTTGGCCCCTATTCGCAGTACTTCAGCATTGCCCAGCGGCTCGTCCGTTGGGCGGAAGAGTCGCTCAAGCCCAACGGCCAGCGGTTGCCCGAGTACACCGAAGCTCGCCAGACGTCTCTGGAACGGCAAATGGCGTCGAATGCCCCGATCTATCCAGGCGTGGAGCAGGCAAAGCTCGAGGCCGGCCTGACCGTGATGCAGCAGCGACTTGGCCCCGGGCATGCGCTCGTCCAGCAGATTATGGCGGGCAAGACGCCGGCGGCACGGGCCGCCGAACTGGTCGCCGGCACCAAGCTGGGTGACGCGGCCACCCGCAAGGCGTTGCTGGCCGGCGGCAAGGCGGCCGTCGCGGCCTCAACCGATCCGTTCATCGCGCTGGCGCGCCTGGTGGATCCGCGAGCCCGAGAGCTTCGCACGAAGTACGACAACGAAGTGCTGGGCGTGGAGCGCGATGCTTACGCGCGCATTGCCCAGGCCGTGTTCGCGACCCAGGGTGATTCCGCCTACCCCGATGGCACGTTCACCTTGCGGCTGTCGTACGGGCAGGTGAAGGGCTACGTGGAAGACGGCAAGATGGTGTCGCCGTTCACCGAGATCCGCGGCCTCTATGTCCGCGGCGACGAGCACAAGCAGCAACCGCCGTACAAGATTGCCGACTCGTGGATGAAGGCCCGCGCCGCGATCAACCCCACGACGCCCTTCGACTTCGTCAGCACCAACGACATCGTCGGCGGCAACAGCGGCTCGCCGGTGATCAACGCGAAGGGCGAACTGGTTGGGCTGATTTTTGACGGCAACATCCAGTCGCTGCCCGGCTACTTCGTCTACGACGGCGGCGTGAACCGCGCGCTGTCGGTCGATGCGCGCGGCATGCTCGAAGCGCTCGAGGTCGTCTACCAGGCTGACGCCATCGTCAAGGAACTTGCCGCCAGCTCCGCTTCCGCGCCCCGTTAAGCTGCTCGGGTGGGTGAGCCTGCTCACCGACGCGGCCACGGAAGCGGTGTACCCGCTGCTTCCCGTCTTCATTACGCAAGTGCTCGGCGGACCGCCGGTGGCCCTCGGCATTGTCGAGGGCGCGGCAGATGCCACCAGCAGCGCCCTCAAGGTGTTCGCTGGCCGCTGGTCCGATCGCCTCGGCGCGCGCAAGCCGATGGTCGTCGCCGGGTACACGCTGTCGTCACTGGTCCGGCCGTTCATCGGCCTGGCCACCTCGTGGGGGCACGTGTTTGCCATTCGCGTCACCGATCGGGTGGGAAAGGGCCTGCGCGGCGCGCCCCGCGACGCGATGCTCGCCGCCCTGGCGCCGCCCGGCGAACGCGGCCGCGTCTTCGGCTACCACTGGGGAATGGACCACGCGGGCGCCGCCGTAGGGCCGCTGCTGGCCACGGCCTTCCTGTGGTTCTCGCCCGACAACTACCGACTGCTGTTCGGCCTGACGATCATCCCCGGCGCGCTCGCGGTGATGACCCTGCTGCGCGTGCCGGAAACCAGCACTTCAGCACCCCAGCACCCCAGCACTTCAGCACTCCAGCACCCCAGCACTTCAGCACCCGAGCTACCGAGCACTTCAGCGCCATTGCCAGCGCCCTTGAAACGCTATTTGTGGATCCTCTCCGTCTTCACGCTGGGCAACTCTTCCGACGCCTTCCTGTTACTCCAGTTGTCGCAATCCGGTGTGCCCTTGATGGGCCTGACCGCGCTGTGGAGCGCCCAACACGCCATCAAGGCGTTGCTCTCGATGAAGGGCGGTGCGCTGTCGGATCGACTTGGCCGCCGCACGCTGATTGTTTCCGGTTGGATTCTCTATGCCGTCGTCTACGCCGGCTTCGCGTTCAGCCAGTCGATCGAAGCCCTGATTGCCTGGTTCATGCTCTACAGCATGTATGCAGCCGCGGTGGAGGGGAGTGAGAAGGCGCTGATTGCCGATCTGGCACCGGCGGAGCTGCGGGCTACCGCGTTCGGCTGGCACGCGGCCGTCCAGGGCTTCGGCGCCCTGGCGGCGGGGCTGTTCTTCGGCTTGCTGTGGCAGGTGTTCGGCGCGCCGGTCGCGTTCATGACCGGCGCCGCCCTGGCGCTGGTGGCCGCGTTACTTCTTCTGCTGGTTCACGACATTCATGGCCGTGGTGATCATTGACGCGACGTCGCCGAGATTCGACGGCAGGATGATCGTGTCGGCGTTGTTGATCACCTTGCCGAACTCCGCGATGTATTGCTCGGCCACCTTCAACTGAATCGCCTCGGCGCCACCGGGCGCGGTCGTCGCTTCGGCGACCCGCTTGATGCCCTCGGCGGTGGCCGTGGCAACGGCCAGAATGGCCGACGCCTGGCCTTCGGCCTCGTTGATCTGCTGCTGGCGGCGGGCTTCGGACGCCTTGATGACCTGCTGCTTCTCGCCTTCGGCCGAGTTGATGGCCGCGTCGCGCTGGCCTTCGGACGTCAGGATCACGGCGCGCTTTTCACGTTCGGCGCGCATCTGTTTTTCCATGGCCGCAAGAATGTCGGCCGGCGGCGTGATGCTCTTCACTTCGTAGCGCAGCACCTTCACGCCCCACGGTTCGGTGGCCTTGTCGAGTTCGGCCACCACCGAGATGTTGATGTTCGTGCGCTCCTCGAACGTGCGATCCAGGTCGATCTTGCCCACTTCGCTGCGCAGCGTCGTCTGCGCCAGTTGCGAGATGGCGAACATGTAGTCGGTGATGCCGTACGACGTACGTTCCGGATTCAGCACCTTGAGATAGAGCACGCCGTCGACTTGCACCTGCACGTTGTCGCGCGTGATGCAAATCTGCGCCGGGATATCGAGCGCCATTTCCTTCAGCGAGTGCCGGTAGCGCACGACGTCGATGAAGGGCACGAGAATGTGCAAGCCGGCATCGAGGACCCCCGCAAACCGGCCCAGCCGTTCAACCACGAACGCGCTCTGTTGCGGGACGACGATCGCGGTCTTGGCCAGGATGACCAGCGTGATGATCGCGAGCAGGATGATGACGAACAGTCCGCCTTCCATTGACGCACTCCTTGTTGTTGCTTGAGACCTGGGGCTTGGGCCTTGGGGCTTGGGCCGCTACTCGGGAACGACCGTCAGCAACAGGCCGTCGATGCCCGCGACCCGGGCGCGCTGGCCCGGGGTGAGCGTGACGCTGCTGGTATTGCGGGCGCTCCACGACGCGCCGCGCACTTCGACCCGGCCGACCAGGCCGGGTTGCAGGCTTTCCTGCACGACGGCCAGGACGCCAATGAACGAGTCGATGTCGGGGGGCGGCGGCTGGAAGGTCGACTTCAACCGCCCGCGGAAGATCAACAGCGAGACGACCGAGAGGATGCTGAAGAGCAGGCCTTGCATGCCCAGCGAGGTCACGACTTCGAGCCGGGCCAGCAGCCCGACCGCCAGAGCGCCGATGCCGAAGAAGATGATGAAGAAGCCGCTGGGGGTGACGAGTTCAGCCACCACCA
>ERZ1292640.1217-Hain-H43-02um-R1-1217-length-21320-cov-7_pt1 | contig 21320 bp, 13 predicted proteins | sample MGYA00564404_ERZ1292640 | MGnify/ENA primary metagenome ERZ1292640 (study PRJEB36523, sample SAMEA6512636) | groundwater metagenome | collected 2019-01-08 | study: AquaDiva: Metagenomics assemblies of 32 groundwater samples
AGTTATCTTATCGTCGAGCACATAACCTTATCATCAAATTTTTGGCGAAAAAGGCCTGTCAAACGTTTTTACGCTAGATGAGCGGTTGAGTTACTTTATACCGAACATATCTGTGGCCAAATCTCTTCCAAGAGCTGAACTATTACTTATTTATTCTCGCATCCAAACCAACATCTCCTTCTACGGTGTTCATCATGTTATGCGGCAACAGGGAGCCGGCGCTAAGAGGAGCTTGCTGTCCCGGTAAAACTGTAGGTGCTTGGGCGGCAGTAACCGAGGTTTCAACTTTTTGTTTTTCTCGAGGCGGCATCAAACCTGACACATTCCTTACGCTATCAACCCTTACTTCCGATATGGGCATCACAGGCTCGGAACCAAGCCTGTGAAAAGGAATCGTTCCGCCGCCGAGTTCTTTAGGCTTGGCGATTTCTCCGATTTTGATTTTAAACGCCTTTAAGAATGTGTCTTTGGGATTGTTGGTCAGCAAAACAGTATCGCCAAGTTTGTAAATGTCTATATCATTTATAAGCCTGCCTAAATCAGTTTCATTTTTTCTTACCTCGATTCCTATGGCATCCATATTGCTGGTGTTAAATAAACTGCCATACTTAAACCTCGAAGTCTCTTGCAATGAATTGTCTAAGCCATAACCTTCGGCGGTTTCAAAAACAGGCACCGGATATTTTTTCACATAACCGTCCGCTCCGTTAAACTTTCTTATTTCGGATAATTGCGTTTGATGAACGGTGGAAAGGCCGCGGGTCAAATACTCATTCATCTTAGTATCGCTTTGAGACAGCAAAACAGGATAAAAACTTGCCGGGTTGCTTGTGGGGCCGGAATTAAAATCTGAAATCGTCAGCTGATACGACGGGCCAGCCCAAGGATTCTTGGTGTAGATATCAAAGGTGCGGATTACATTCGCCCCGACGCTGATAGGATAAGGATTGCGCGCTTGCGGCGTTTGCTCGTGAGTTTGCTCGTGAGTTTGCTCGTGAGTTTCTTCTAGAGTTATCGCAGGTTGTGCCGCTGGCGGATTAACAGAGATTTCAGCTTTTACGGGTTGCGAGCTTGACGATACTGAACCCGGCTGTGAAGGATTTGGTGTTTCAAGAGCCTGCCTTACCAATTGCCACGTTGGTTTATGATGCAGTTTCCCTGTCCTCTCATCTATTTGAACAGCTTCGGCACGGCGGTATAAGCCTCCTACGCCGCCAGCTTCTGTAACGTATTGCCGATAAAATTCACCATCAGTTCCTTTGTATTCAATAAAATCTCTTTTCGACCCAAGAAGCGGCCAGAGTTTTTGGTTATTAGTATTTTCTCCAGACATGAATTTCCCGGCTTCAAAATACCTCACTTCATTTTTGTCGCGCGTATAAAACATATGGCCTTGAGGAACATTATTATCATAACTTATCCTGTTGCCCCAAGGCCCGTTGATATTGTTAAGCACCGGCGTGCCTTCGGGAACCAATCCGCATTCTTGAGGCTTAGGCAAAATCCTTGCTATGCCTAGCTTAACCGCGTTTTCGTATATTGTGCTGTATGCTCTTAATTTCTGATCCACGTCTGATATTTTACCCAGCTCCGTTATAATCATCTGCTTCGCCCAATCAGGATGCTCCAGCAAAAACACTTTTGTAGTATGCGGCTGACTAAACGGCGAAGGAGTTGTGCCTTCTGCGTATATCCAAGTATCGGCGGTTTCAGGAAGAGTTAATTTTCTGACCGCCTCCGTAAGATTCACCGCGCGATTTAAATGATTGCGAAGCACAGGGTCGTTATTTACTGTTTTCCATATTTTTTCTTTTTCAGACGGGTTTTCTCTTATATATTGCTGTATGCCTGCCAGGAATATTTCAGGATTCTTCTGGAATATATCCAGCGTTGTTGCCATGATCGCATCCTTTTGCCCTACAGAAATCTTTCTCGCTGTTTCCCTACCGCGGTCTATGCCAAATTTTATCTTTCCCTTAATCCAATCTATTACCTCTTGATGTTCTCCGGGAAGCTTATCGATATTGGCAACGACTTCCCAGCCCTTGGCGCCGTAGGTATAAACATCGCCTGTATCATTTTCGTAGCCCCAAGAAATGGAGACTTTTTTATGCGTATCATACTGCAGCCACCTATAGGTTATACGCGGAATCCGTTCAGCAGGCGGCTCGGTAAGCATTTGTCCTGCGGCATCCGGCCCAAGCTTATTTATTGCCTTTTCGGGCATAGGCTTTTCAACCAAACTAACCTTTGGCGCAGTAACAACAGGCGCTGAAACTTGCGGCTTTTCCTGTTCTTTTCCTTTAAACTCCGGAACACTTATCTGCGTATAATCCCTATGGTCCGTCAATATCCTACCGAATGAACCGTAATAATATTCCGTGCTCTTATTCAGCAACGCCGGATTCCAGGCATCATTCCCAAATTCATAGCCATAGTAAGATGTCTTAGCCGGCCTGCCAAAGCGGTCGAGGCTGGTACGCTCTATCAAACCCGTATCCTTGCTGTATATATTCACCATTCTTAAGCGGCCCAGCCGTTCTTCCACTTCCTGCCTACTCCAAGAATCTCCGGGCATATACGTAAGCTTATTGCCAAGTCCAGAGACCCTGCCATTAAGTTCAGCCCTGCTTCTTTGAATAACAATCCTTGGGAAATTCTCGCCCATAACCTTTATAAAATCTTCTTTTTCTTTGTCTGAAATGCCCTCTTCTGTGAGTGAAACATCAGTATATTTGCCTAAAGACTTACGCTCCTCGTCAGACAAACCCTTCCATTCTTTAAACCATTCTTTGAAGTAAACTGTTTTTCTATCGTCAGTAAGGCCTTTATACCATTTCACCCTCTCATTACCCGCGTCGACAAAACTACCATCATAAACTAAAGTTGTGGGAACCTTAAATTCGGCAGAGCTGTATCCTGTTGTCAATTTCAAATAATTACCATACACCTCCGAAGGCTGTATGATTCCGGAAACAGAAATATCAAACCTGGTTCTTTCCTGTTCTAATGTACTATCCCTTCCGAAATCTTCGCCATCTCCTAACACTTTTTGTACATAAACTTTGTTCTTATTTTCTCCTGTCTTGTTAAGCCCTCTTAATATTTCCCTAACTTCACGCGCATTTTCCTCCGTTAACTTATACTGGCTTATATCTTTACTCACATGATAATTGACAATCCCGCCCTTGATGAAGTCGGATAAATTATGATACCCCTGCTCATTGGGAATCGAAGCCAAGGCAATCATAGACGGCACTATGCCTATTAAAGGCACTGCCGCGGACACCGCAAGAACATTGCTCGCGCTTTGTGTGGCTCTGGAACGCTGGACGCGGTCGGCTAAATCTTGCATTAATATTTGCGCGACCGGGCCGCGGACGGTTTCCATCCAATTTCGCGTTGGCTCTTCGCCCACAAAAATAAGCCGCGCGCCGTCGCGTATAACGACCTGGCCTGATGTTATTCTTGTTAACAATGCTATATCTGCTTCTAAATCATGCTCGCGCGCAGGGTTATAAATAGCGCCCGCGTCTTCGGGCAATAATTCTTCGTTTCTTATTTGGGATAATTCCTGTTCTCTTAAAACCCTTGCTCTTTGCAAAATCTTCATTAAATCTTCCGGCGCCGCGTCATCTTTTATCCGCGAACCGCCAACAGCCCTTTGCGCGTCCGGCAAAGGAACTAAGACTTTTTCGCTAATATTCCCCTCGTCTGCGTAGCGGACCACCAACTGCGCAAATAAATCTCTTTGTCTTTCCAAATCTGCAAGTTGAGCTCTTTCTCCTTCTAACTGTTCAATGACAGACCTTATCTTTTCAATTTGTCTTATTTTAGAAGGGTCTGATGTCTTTCCGATGGCTGCTATGTTGTTTTCATTGGTATTAATCTCTTCTTCGATAGTATCTTTATCTTTTTTCAATGCCTCCCAATCTTTCTTGCTCATGTTAGAAACCTCTAACAATTTCTTACCGGTTTTTATCTCTACATCTATCCTTTGATTTTTATCAACCCTTAACATATACGCCGTCGGCACAAAGGCAACATACTGGCGCTGGGAATCCAAAGACCTTATCGCCGCCAGCAGATTATCATGGCGGGCTACCAAAGATTCTACTTTGTTGACCTTAAACTCTCTTTCATCTATTTCACGATCCACCTTGGATATTTCTTGCCCTGCCATCCACAGCCTGTCCGGATTCGCATTACCCGCGGCATGAAGTTCCTCTTCCAGCTTAGTGCGTTCCTCGACCAACGCTTCTCTTCGCACCCTTAAATCTCCTATCTCTTTGGACAGCTTCTCCACATCTATTTGTTTCTTAACGCCTTCTATATCTTTATCCACTTCTGCTAATTCCAGGCGGCGGCCTTCGGACAAGGAAGCATACACAGAATTGGAAGCCGTTGCCATAACCGAGTCGGTGACAACTTTGTCCGCGAAAGAGCTTGTGCTCGCGGCGATATTGTTGGCTAACGCTTGAATCGGATTGACGCCGTGGCCGCCGGCGACAGCGGATTGAATGAACCTTGCTGTTATCGCCTCTTGGTCTTTTATGGCATTGAGCCCTGTGCCGGGCGTGCCGGGATCGATTGTGGGAAGAGCCTGCCGCGCGGCGAGAAAAGCGTTGTTGTTATACGACTCGCCGATGGACCAGGAAACCCTACCAACGCTGGCGCGTTCCACAGAGCCACCAACAAATTTAGCAAATTCTTCTGCTGATACGGTTTCTGGTTCTTGATCGTTAAATTTATATGTAATCCTATCATTGCTATCATTAGAAATAACATGATACACATCATTCACCGGTTTCCCATCTTTGTCTTTTCTCTTTCCAACTTGGTCTTTTATCTCAAAATCTTGATTTTTAACATTTTCCGTAACCCGTTCTCCGTCGAGCGCGATAGCTCCATCACCCAAAGAATACCTTTTGCCCTTTACATTCAACACCTTGGCTTCTCTCATCCACTTATCCAGCCAGCCGGCAATAAGCGTGTTCACCGCCAGATGTATTTCTTCCTGTGCCAGCGTCGGCGAAGTGATTTTATTCTGCCTCAAGTAATACATCCATCCGGCCTCGGCAACAAAATTCGTCATTTGCCGCATCAAAGATAAACTGACATTTCTCACTGTTTCGTTTGAAGAATACATAGAGGATGATAACAAATATAATCCGGCCGCACTACCCAATGCCAACGCGCTACCTGCGCTTCCACCCCTGCCACTATCCATCCAGCCAAAAGCTTCGCGTTCAGACCAGGTATTTCTGTAAGCATCGTAATCTTCTGTGCCACTGCGATAAAATAAAGCCGTATCCACCATCTCACCCATAGACCTTTTCCCAATAAACGAAAAGTAATCAGGCTTAATAAGGCTTAAAGATAATAGTTGTAACCTTGATAGATATATTGGTGAAATTTTACCTTTTATCGCCCCTATATTCCCAATTATGCTTATGGCAGGAAAAACCCAATTCCCTATTTTGTACATCATACTATTTACGCCTTCTGGCAATGCCTGATGAAACTTATCGAACGAATATTGGGCTAATATGCCTAAAATGCCCTTCTCAGTATACTGCAAAGAATGGCTATTCTCGTGGGTTAAGACTGTTTTCTCTTTCCAACCCAAATCATCCCAATGCGCTTGGTTAGTATTAAGAGTAATTATATTACCGTCGGCGTAAGCTCCAACAAAACTCCCGCTCGGAAGGCCCATACTTTTATTTAGGTCGCCGCGGAAAACCATCGTTCCAGTCTTAAGGGTATTTTTTAGGTCGAATTTGTGGCCTTGCGCAAGTGCCCTAGCAACTGGCAACAACAACTTAACTGATGTCTGATATGTAATCTTCATATTTTGTGCTTGAGCATCTTTGGCTTTTTTGTTTCCAGGAGTTATACCTATTACTATCGGCCCAAAAACTAATTCATAACGGCTAAAAGGATCTTTGCCTAATGCCAAATTATCCCGCACCGACACAGCAGCATCATGCACTGACCTGCCCAAAATCCCCATTCCAAAAACATCTATATTCCCCGCGATAAAATCTTTTGCCGCAAACATCGCCAATCCCGACGCGGCGCCCATAAGCATGCTGTCAAAAACCGGCTTATTATGTACCTTTGCGCCAATGCCCGCGGCTACTGTTGACGTTAACATATCTAATGTCAAAACGCCGGCTAAGCCGTCTTTACTGTGCTTGCCGTAATAATAAGCCGCGCCGCCTAATAACGCGCCGGAGATAATCCATTTTGTAGAATCCACTTTTGCTTTGGGCTTATCGCTTTCTTCCTTCACAAGCTCCGGCCAAGTCCTCCACGGGCTGACATATTTCCCCTCCTTCCCCTCCCTGTCCTTGTTGCCGGCAAACCATCCGCTTAAAGAATTCCAATTATTGACCAGCTCGCCGGTAAAATCGCCGGCGGCATTTGCCAAGGCCATCTTCCAAGAGCTTTCAAATATCTTGTCGCCTTCAACGCCTCTGTTGGTCTGATATTTCATCCAATATAAAATCCCTAATTTCACTATCCCGGAAATAAGCGGAGAGATGCCGACGTTCTGCATTGATTGCAATGAGGCTGAAAATAAATCGGGAGAGAATTCCTTATCATTTGCGCGGTATCTTATGCCGCCGGTCATTGCGAAGACGCGAAAAAGCACAGCAAACTCCCCTGTTGATAACTTCGCGAGTTTCGGCGGGGGCGCACGAGCAAGAATCTTTGCGGCGGTTTCTGTCATTTGCGGATATCCGTTAAGCGCGTTTAACATTATCCTTGTCTCGGCTAACTTTGTTAATTCCGGAATCTCAGATGCTAATATAACATCCTTTTTTCCCTTTGTGCACCATCCTGGCTTTCCATCTTTAGCATTGACATCGAAGGTGTAAGTTTTTTTGTTGCCTTTTTCGTCTCGTTCTATGATTGTCTCTCCTGCATCCTTAACTTTAATATCATAACCATACTCTTCTGCATAAGCATCCTCTACATCTCGCATCTCTGCGGGCAGTCTTTTTTCTGCATCTTTATACATGCCACTCATTACTTCTAATCTTTCCTTCTCTTCCTTGCTAACATAAGCGCCGTTATTGCTCCTGTCTAAACCAAAGATTTCTCCTAAGCCCATATGCACAAAGTTGCTCACAAAAGCGCTGGTGTATTGGCTGATAGTAAATTCAAAGATGCCTGCCAGGGTTTCATCCCAGCCTTCATCTTTCAGCTTCTGTCTTATCCCTTCTGAAAAACATAAATTGATAAAGCCCGCGCCTATATCCCCCACCAAATGAAGCAATGCCTTGCCCAGAGCGCCTTTGGTGCCATAAAAGAAATATGGATTAGATATGGCTTTGCCTTTGTGGAAAATCCCCCCTAATTGCTTAAAGCTTTCGGTTATTTTCTTGCCGAGCCAATTAACGCTTTTTACAATTTTATTAACAAGCCAATTTATTTGCCTGCCCAACCAACCTAACTTCTTTATTATTTCCTTGTAAATCAATTTGAGGGCTTTTGCTATCTCTTTAACGCCCCGGGTAACAGCTTTTATTATTTGTTTAGCTATATAAATTACACCATTTACAAACGCCTTAATGCCGTTTACTATTGCCTGCCCGATACTTTCCCATATTGACGCCGAAGCAGACGAAGCAACCCCGGCCCCTGCCGACGCAACCGCACTCGCCGCCGCACTTGTTGCTGCGCTATTAGCTGCATTGTTCGCCGCAGTCGTTGCTGCGCTATTAGCCGCATTATTACCCGCGGTTCCCGCCGCCTCTTCTGCTGCATTTCCCGCGCCTGATGCCGCGCCCGCCCAATAACCCGCAACTGCTCCGGCTACGGTTCCGGCGACCATTGAATAAACCTGGCCCTTGGTAAGTATGATCTTGGTTTTGCCGATTTTAATTGTTGCCATTGTCTCGCCATAGTCGGAATAATGGTAGTAATACATATACAAGTTAGTCATATCCGAAGCTATTGAACCGACAAATCCGCTGATCGGATTTGCAATAATACTCGCGCCTAAGATTACTCCGCTTACAAATCCACCGGTAAATGCTTCCCATGACTTCCCCCCGGTGTTTCCGTCACGGGCATAGGCAGGAGCCAGGCAGTTAAACAAAAAAACGAGCGCAACGATTGCGCTCAATATTCTCTTGCCTCTAAATCCGGAGAAGAAAAGGAGTTTCTTAGTACCGTCATTGCGAGGAGCCCTTGTCGGCATCAAGTGACGAAGCAATCCCGTTTTTAAAAACGAGATTGCTTCGTCGCGACGCCTTGACGATAGCTCCTCGCAATGACGCTGTTCGGTTTCGCGATGACTATGCATTATATTATCGTTATTATTTTCTTTAGACATTTTAATATTTTGTTGACACTCACTGTACGTCTGTAGGGGCCGCATTTATGCGGCCCGTTTGTTTCGGGCGCCATAAATGGCGCCCCTACAGAATGGTTAAAAACTTTTTTAAACTCATTAGGAATCATACAAAAAAAATTGCCTGTATTGCGTCTTTCGGCAACCCGGCTACCCTTTGCGGAACGCGCGTAGTGACAGCACAGCGTGCTGTCACTACAATAGCATATCGTTCTGCAAAAAATTTATATCTCATAGGGCCCGTGGCTTTGCGTCCCCCGCCTTTCGGCGGGGTTTGCCCTTTCGTGTTTCTTAATGTGATGTCAAAAATATACCACATGATATACGTAGTGTCAATACTATATATATGCCTTGGAGCAAACGCTTTCTTTTTTTCGATCTGGAGTGAAAGTCTATGTAGTTTAAGGGATTAGCGTATCTGCGGGCGCCATTAATGGCGCACGTACAGACGCGGTGCTTTCAATTGTTGCGGGCGCGATAAATCGCGCCCCTACAGGGTGGCTGTGACATGTCTGTTGGGGTCGGATTTATCCGACCCGCTTGCCGGACGTTGTTGCGGACACGTTAAATCGTGCCCCTACAGGTGTGCTGACTCGCATTTTCGGGCGCCATAAATGGCGCCCCTACAGGGTGGCTGTGATATGTCTGTAGGGGTCGGATTTATCCGACCCGCTTCGCTGTGTATCATGGTAAAATTGGACATTATTTTATGAGCTTTGTATCAATTTGGACATTTTAAGCACTTATTTAATGTCCAGACTGGACGTTAAATATTAGTTACAACACCCAACCTCTGGGGTTTCGGTGTGCCAACTACGCCTAACCCCAGAGGTTTCAGATCTTGCTTTTGTAGGGGGCGGATTTATCCGACCCGTTCGTCGGGCGCGATAGATCGCGCCCCTACAGATGTGCTGACTCGCATTTTCGGACGCCATAAATGGCGCCCCTACAGGGTGGCTATGGCACACCTGTAGGGGTCGCATTTATGCGACCCGTTCGCCATACATTGTTGCGGCATGCCTATAGGGGGTTGATTTATCAAACCCGTTCGAGTGGTTTCGGGTGCAATTCACACACCAACAACACCTAACCTCCGGGGTTTCGGCAGCCCAACAACACACAACCCCGGAGGTTTCAATTCAGCACAAAACATTTGACAACAAGCTGCTTTAATGATAAGTTTAAAACAACATGAGAAACCTTTTTAAGATAAATAAAATACTGCCTCACATCGAAAACCCCAAAACGCCTCTATTGTTTTACGCGTTAAGTTTTCTCTCCGTTATAATATTAGAGAATTTTCTGGAGATATTTTCAGATACCGCGCAGGTCACTTTCAGGCTCTTGCCTTACAACAAACTTGTTTATGCTTTGGCAGGAATAAACATCGCGATTTCATTTACCCATACCACACTTTGGTGGATAGCGGTGGCTTTGTTTTTCCCGTTAGTTTTTTCATATATCACCAAAGAGGAAACTCCTAAAATCCTACGCGCTGTCTTTGCCTTTTCGTTTATTGCCATTTTAACTCCAGCTGCCGACCTGATACTGTCCAAAGGCAAAGGTTTTGACATACATTATTTCAGCCCCACTGCCCCCATTGACTTCTTCCTGTTTTATAAAGCGCTGACTCCCGGAGAAATTCTCACCTGCGCCTGCGCGCTAATCCTTTCTTTTTGCTATTGCTATTTTAAAACTAAAAACCTTTTTAAAACACTCGAGGGTGTTTTTTTAATTTACGCGGGAATGTTCCTCTCCTTCACCCTGCCCTATCTAATAAAACACAGCGCTGCTTTTATAGGGACTGCCGCAAAAAACTTAAATCCCCTTATTGTCGCGCGCCTTCTTTTTATAATAATATTTTTTGAACTTTCTGCCTTATTTTATTCAACGGATAAAAAAATATTTAAAGGTACTTTTAAGGCCGCCGGAGCCCCGCGGATATTATCTTCGATTTTGCTTCTTGCCTTCGGAATATTCCTTTTTTCCGCCTATCCGCTAAATGTAATTTTAGAAAATATGGGCTGTTTCTTATTAACCTCTATTTCGTTTACTCTTGTGCTCATTTTTACAGGCGCCCTTCGCGGCGGCCTGCTCAATGAACCGCGTCACCTAAAAATATCTATATTCTGCCTTGCGCTCGCCGGACTGGCCGCGGCGTTGGTCAACGTAACTACTTTTTACTTCCTTCTTTTAATTGCGGGAAGCAGTGTATTCTGCTATCTTGCGCCGTTTCAACTTAAGAATATCCCGGCACTCTATAATATTGTTAAATCTTTTAACCTATTGCTTGTAATTATACTGGGTTGGCTTTTTGCCGGAGGAGAAATCATGGAATTTCCTCATATTCTCATCATCTACTTTATTATCCTTGTATTTAACATCGCGGCAAAAACATTCTCCCGCCTTTATTCCGCGTTCAATAAATAAAACTCTCCAACGCGCTCGCATTGCCGGCAATTATATTGTATAATAATACCTATGTTGGAAAAAACTGCATTCATTGACGGCTTTAGCATGGATAAAACTCCCCTCGTAAAGGCGGGTTTTAATCCTTATTACCTCCCTGTAAAAGGCGGATTAGGCAGGAAAATAAAAATCGGTTGCGACGAACTTATTTGTTTCGGCTCAAACGACTATCTGGGGTTGGCTAATAGCCGCGAAATTAAAAAACAGGCGGGGAAAATACTTCAACAGTTCGGCTTAAGCATGTGCGCCACCGCGATCGTTGCCGGCCACACCTCAATGAACCGTATGCTCGAAGAAAAAATCGCGCGCTTCCTTAAACAAGATGACGCCATTGCCTATCCTTCCTGTTACCAATGCAATGCCTCCTTATTTCAACTTTTGGCAAACCCAGCAGATATTATCATTGCCGATAAAAATATCCATTCCTCATTAATTCACGGGGCATTGCTGTCAAAAGCACGGTTAAAGTTTTTTCCTCATAACGATACGATGCGCCTTAAGCGGATATTAAGCGCCTCTGCAAAACACAGGATGCGCTTTATTGTGCTTGAGGGCCTGTATTCCACTGACGGAGATCTCGCGCTGTTGGATGAAATATCCAAAGTCGCTAAACAATTCGATGCCTTTGTAATCATAGACGACGCGCACGGCGTAGGCGTATTAGGCAAAGAGGGCAGGGGGATTTTAGAAAAATATAACGCCTATAAAGATGTAGGCCTGATCAGCGGTTCCTTGGGAAAAGCCATCGGCGCATACGGAGGTTTTCTTGCGGGGAACGGAAAAATCATAGATTATTTCCGCTATAACTGCGGCGCCTATATTTATTCCACCGCCTTGCCTGCTCATATTTGCGCCGCGGCGGCAAGCTCTCTGGATATTATTCTCAAGCGTAATGACCTGCGCCTTAAAATCTATGGCTATAAAGAAAAACTCTACGGCGCATTGTCCGATATGGGTTACAACCTAACAAAGTCATTATCGCCTTTATTCTCCATCCTCTTCAATGACACGCATCAAACTCTTAAGATGGCCCGGCTTTTATTTGAAAATAAAATCTACGCGGTGGCGTTTATTCCGCCGAGCGTGCCGCGCAAAGCGCCAAGGATACGCCTGCTTACTTCTGCTTATTTACTTGATGAAGACATAGACACAGCGATTAAAGTATTCTCCAAATTAAAAGACAAGATACCTATCCAGAAAACGATGGTTTAAGTCATTGCGGGGAGCCACGTTGCAGGGACTGTCCTTGACTATTGCCTGACTAACAGCTTAGGACTGTCCCTGAATGCCTGCGACGAAGCAATCTCGTACTAAAAACGAGATCGCTTCGTCGCCAGTGTAAACGACAGCTCCTCGCAATGACTTTATTAATATGGGCCATAAATACTTCTTAATTATTAACCCCGCGGCGAATTCGGGAAAAGCGGAAAGAAAATACCCAAAAATACTCCGGACGCTAAATAAAAGGGGCGTTGACTTTGATTATCGGTTGACTTCTCAACCCGGCGAAGCTGTCAGACTTGCCGCCTCGGTTGCGAAAGATGATTCCCTTATTGTGGTTGCCGTCGGAGGAGACGGAACTATCTGTGAAGTAATCAGCGGGCTATTCTTCAGGAATGAAAACAACCCCAAGCCCGCGTTAGGTATTTTGCATATCGGGACCAGCCCGGATTTTAATAAGCTTCATAAAATTCCGGTTAAAATCAAAGATGCTATAAACACGCTCATAAAAGGGAAAACAAAAACAATAGATATTGGCAAGGCCGCATATAACACAAGCCTTGTGGCCGGCGCTGAAAAGAAAACTTCTTACTTCGCCAGCAATGTCAATATTGGATTAGGCCCGCAAATAGCCCAAAAGGCGAATTCGCGTTACCGCAAATATCTGGGCGATTTTTTAGGCACGCTCTGCGCGGCAATAAACTCTTTAATAGGTTTCAAAGGCATGTCTTTACCTATAAGCATCGATGGCAAAGATACAAGCTTTCCCCTGCTGATTAACCTAACTGTTGGCAAAGACCCATATCTGGCTTCGGGGATGCGGGCGTTAAATCCGATAGCTCCCGACGATGGCAGGCTCTACGTGCTCTCCATCAAAAAAACAAGCCTGATAAATATTTTATCCAACATCCCCAAGTTGTACTGGGGAAACATATTGGATTATAACGCGGCAGAAATCACTTATGCCAAGAGTTTGGATATCGGGATTTGTTCCGATTATCCTCAAATAGAAATGGACGGCGATGTGAAGGGGTTTCTTCCGGCAAGGATAGAAGTTCTGGCGAAAGCCTTAAGAATAATCGTGCCCTGACATGAAAATATTCGTTACCGGAGCAACGGGTTTTATCGGCAGTCATCTTACGCGTCAGTTGATTAAGCGCGGATATGATGTTACCGCCTACGCAAGGCAGTCTTCATCCTTAAAATACCTGCCCGGAAAAACAAAAGTTGTTTTCGGCGATATACTTGATTATGAAAAATTGAAATCCGCCCTTTTAGGCTTTGACGCTGTTTATCACAATGCCGCGCTTGCCTGCGACTGGGCAGATAAGAATGAATTTTACAAAATCAATGTCGAAGGCACAACAAATGTCTTAAATGCTATTCGCGCAAACAGGATCAACCGGCTTATCCTCACCAGCAGTTGCGCTGTCTTAGGCGAAGAAGACTATCCGTCAGCAAAAAAAGAAGAAAGTCCGTACAAACCAAAACAGAAATATTTCCTCTCCGGAATGTTTGAATCTGATATGAACCATTACCGGATTACCAAAGCCGCCGCGGAAAAAGAGGCGATAGAGTTTTGCCGCCAACACGGCATATCGCTTACTGTGATCAGGCCGGTGTGGGTTTACGGGCCGCGGGAGTTTCACGCAGGCCCGTTTAATTTTTGTTCTGCCGTAAATAAAGGATTGATTGTATTCCCCGCCACAGCAGGCAAGCGTTTTCACGTCATTTATGTTGAAGACCTGGCGAAAGCAATGATACTCGCATTAGAAAAGAACTTTGACGGCATAAATATTTTTAATATCGGAAATAAAAAATCTCCCATGGTGAAAGAATACCTTGGCGCCTTTTGTAAGGCAACAGGGAAAGAAATGCCTTTTTTGCTTCCTGAATATTATTTCGCGCCTATTGGGGTTGCAGCGGAATTTATTTATAAAATTCTCGGCATAAAAAAAAGCCCTTTGCTAACAAGGGCAAGGGCAAAAATGTTTTATTGCGATAATATTTACGATATAACTAAAGCCGAAAGGTTGCTGGGGTTTACCGCTAGCACCACTTTGGAAAAAGGCATTGAAAAAACTGTGCGATGGTGGAGGCAAAATGGCTTCTTATCTTAAAAGAAATTTATCTGCCTACCTGGTTTCTATGCGCTGGCAGTATTCATTCATCCCTGCTTTTGCCGGATTAATAGGGATATCCTTTTCAGTGGACTCGCCAACAACTACCAGGCAAATTACCATATTAGGTATTTTATTTGTCGGATGGGGAATCAATCAAGTCATTAATGACTACTTCGGAATAGAAGAAGACAGACACAATGCGCCAAGGCGTCCAATGGTAAACGGAAGCCTAAATATCGGCTTTGCCCTTTGCCTAAGCAGCGCCCTATTTCTCATAGGGGCTGTAATGACTTTACTGCTTAACAAAGAGGCCATTTGGATTTATATCTTTATTTTCGCCTTAAACCTGGCCTATGAACGCGCGAAAAAAGTTCCACTGCTGGGAAACATTGCCTTTGGTTTACTCATCGCGCCATGCGTTTTTTATTCGGCTGTATGCGCCGGCAAAGGAACAATAGCCGGCGCCTTAACCGATAAAACACTCCTTGCCCTTGCTTTATTAGTTTGGCTTGCTAACACTGTTTTCTGCTTTTTTACAGACTTCAAAGACTTCCTCGGGGATAAAAAAGCGGGGATAAATACGCTGGTGGCGGCATTAGGACAGGACAAAGCCAAATACTTAGGCCTGCTTCTGGCGATGCTTCCTTACGCGGCAGTGTTTTATTTTCAAAGTTTTCTAGAAATTATTCCGCGGACAAATCCATTGCTGTTATCAGCCGGGATTTTTTGTTTCCTTATCACCGCGGTTATTATCTTCTTCAATGCTCACGACAAAAAGGAAACCTCAAGATCTCTGGTGTGGGCAACTGTGGGAGTTTTACTTTTCGAAATAGGGCTATGCAAATAAAAAGGGCGCCATAAATGGCGCCCCTACAGATGTGTTGACTCGCATTTTCGGGCGCCATAAATGACGCCCCTACAGGGCGGTTGCGGCATACCTGTAGGGGCCGGATTTATGCGGCCCGTTTGTTAAACCCGCCCCCGCATATATGTCGCTGTATGTCTGTAGGGGTCGGATTTATCCGACCCGTTTGTCAGGCGCGATAAATCGCGCCCCTACAGGGCGGTTGCGGCATACCTGTAGGGGCCGGATTTATGCGGCCCGTTTGTTAAACCCGCCCCCGCATATATGTCGCTGTATGTCTGTAGGGGTCGGATTTATCCGACCCGTTTGTCAGGCGCGATAAATCGCGCCCCTACAATACTACCTTATTCTTAAACTATGCAGCGCCTTATCAAACGCCCGCTGGTATCTGGGGTATTCCTCAAGCTGGCCGATGCAGGTAACCACATAAACTTTTTTTCCTTTTACCCAGATTGCGCTGATAACTTTTAGATTTATTTCTCTGACCTTGCTGTTAAAAGAATACCACCTGCCGGGAATCATTCCGGCAAAAACATCCCCCTCATCCGTATCGTAAATCCCGGCTAAACTTTTCTGAAATTCGTCCTTATTCATTTCGAAAAGATTAACTAGAGGGACTTCTTCGGGAAGCTCATTTACGACTACCGTCACATTTTCGCGGTACCTGTCGGCCTTCCCCCTTAAAGGCGACATAGCAATTACGGCGGTCTTATCAACACCCTCTTCCTCTTCCCACGACGACGGGATAAGGAGAGTAAATTTATATTCTTTGTTGTTATATTTGCGCCAGAAAGGATTGCATCCGGCAAGCGAAAGGCAGATTAAAAGGATCAGGATTTTTTTCAACATATAAGTCCCCGAAGTTTTCGGGCGCCATAAATGGCGCCCCTACAGATGTGTTGCGACATACCTGTAGGGGTCGCATTTATGCGACCCGTTCGCCATGCATTGTTACGATATATCTGTAGGGGCCGCATTTATGCGGCCCGTTACTAAAACCCCTTCGGCACTAATTCGCCGGAACTAAATTTGATGATTATCGGCCCAGCGACGATAATCATAATAACCGGCAGGATGCAAAAAATCAACGGGAAAAGGATTTTTAACGACGCCTTTATCGCGTACCTTTCTCCCTCTTGAAACCTCAAACTCCGGGTATCCTCCGAGAGATTCTCGAAAGCTTCCTCAATTGATGTACCCATGCGCTCTGCCTGCACCAGCGCGCGGACAAAACTGCTGATATCCCTTAATTGAAGCCGCACAGCCATATCCTTAAGCGCCTCTGCGCGCATTTTCCCTACCTGTATCTCGCTTAACACAATCGACAGCTGGTCGATAAAAGGATTAGGCGTGCTTTTTTCTATCGTCCATCTGATTGCCGATAAGAAATCCGCGCCCGCGGAAATAGACATATTCAACAAATCTATGGTTTCAGGAAAAAAACGGATAATTTCCTGTTTTCTCTTGCGTATTTTACCCGCCATAATAAAATCCGGAAGGGCAAAGCCAAAAACCGCGCCGATAAGCGCGAATAATGGCTCTGCCGAAACAATCAAAGTCCCGACACCGGCAATAACCGCTAAGATAAGCTTAAATAAAACCAGGGAGGGTAAATCAAACCTAACCTGCAAAATCTCCGCCTGCCGCTGTAGGCTCTGAACATACGGCAAACGGGAAAACGGTTCTATTATAAAACCCAGTGATTTTAGAAGTTTTGAACTGTAAACAACTCCCGCGGGCTGTTTTTTGGGGCCGCTTTCTAAGCCCAAACTTACCCGGGGCTGTAATATTTTACTTTCAACCACGGATTGAACGATGAAAAAAATCGCCAGCGCGAATAATAATAATCCTAGAATGTATAACATAGATTTTTATTTTGCAATACCCGTGATGCCTAGCCCCCCGGAAAGACGCGAGGCACATCATACCGTCATTGCGAGGAGCTGTCGTTTGCTGCTCGGCGACGAAGCAATCTCGTTTTTTAAAGCGGGATTGCTTCGTCACAGATATGCCAAGCGAGGGTTCCTCGCAATGACGCTTTCTATCCCCTCAACGTGCTTATTCTTTTTATTAGGTACATCCCTAAAAGCTGCAGGCCTATTGCCGTAAGCAGCATCGTCCTTCCCATGTCCGACTGCCACATAATATTGAAATGCTCGGGGTTTTGCTTGAAAATAAAATAGCCGAAACCTATCGGCAGAAAAGACATAACAATCCCCTGAAGCCTGCCCTGCAAGGTAAGAGTAGCCACTTTTTCTTTAACTTTGATATTATCACGTATAGTGTTAGTAAGCTTTGCCAGGACCCTGGTCAAGTCACCGCCTGTTTCCCGGGCGATAAGCAGAGAAGTCACCAACAGGTTAACATCGTCGAGCGGGACCCTTTTCTTTAACAGCAAAAACGATTCTTCCAAACTCATGCCCCAGCGATTTTCTTTAAGCACCATGTTAAATTCCTGCGACATCGGCGCGGGCATCTCTTCGCACAAAACTTCGATCGCCTGGATAAGGCTCAAGCCGCCTTTTAAAGACGAGGATATTATCATCAGGCCATCCACCAGTTGCGACTGAAATTGCCTTAACCTGCGCGCCCTGTTTAACTTCACCATGACATTAGGAAATGCCAGCCCGACGATAAAACCAACTATAGCCCCAATAAAATGAAACGTCAAAAGAAAGCCCAGCCCCGCGAAAACAAACGGAGCAAGATAAAGCAAAAACAGCTTTTTCTTCTCCCAGAAGACAAAAGAGTCTTCCATATTTTCCGATATGCGCTTAGCCCTTTTATTTTGGAATTCCTTATATTGGACTATCCATCCCGGAAGGAGATTTGTAACGATAAAATTGGTGAGCATATAGACTGCGATGAAAATCAATAACGCGATAGTAATATTCATAGTTTTGTAGTGTCTTGATTATGAAAGTCTAAACCTAAACTCCGTCATTGCGAGGAGCCCTCGCTTGGCATATCTGCGACGAAGCAATCTCGTTTTTAATACGAGATTGCTTCGTCGCCAGTGTAAACGACAGCTCCTCGCAATGACGATATGAAAGTCGTTTTGCCTGCTCCTACTTAACCGTAACCGCCGTAGGCCTGTCCACTCCCGCGACATTCGGCTGGTAAACTTCGCCGCCGCCGATAGTGTCCGCGGCCTCGCGGTATTTACCGCTAAAGGTATTCCTTAAATAATACCCCATAATCAGCAAAGCCGCAACAACTATGCAAATTATTGCCACGTATTCTATTATGGCCTGCGCGCGATTATTCATATTTATCACTCGCGTAGGGACAGCACACTGTGCTGTCCCTACAATTATTGGCGACTAGGCTTTCTCCTGCTGGCGTCATTACGAAGAGCTTATCACCTGCACAAAAGAACCACCTTCGCCAGCGGCGATACTGGGGAAAACCACAATCTCAACTAACTTATTTTGCCCTGAATCATCTTTCTTCTTAAAAAACAGATCATAACTGCCCTTTATCACTTCCTGCATATCTTTGGCGTCTTCAAAAGGAAGCGCGGGTATATCAATTTTTTTCTTGGCTATTCGCTGATAACCTTCCATGGCATCGACAGCGGATGTCTCGTTTTCTAACTGCCAGCCATCTTTAACCATATCTTTTTTATAAAACTTTTTGATTTCATCGACGGAAAGCTTAGTGGCATAAACCAATAATATCTGCCCATTCTGTTCCTTAAACACACACCTTACGCTTTCCGGAGGGCGGAACATATCTTTCCCGGGCACATCTTCTTTAGGCAGAGCAAACAAAGTATCCTTTAAAGACACTTTCATCGCTTCGGGATCAGCCACGCCCGGCGGCTGTGAATACCGGGCAATAACCACTTCCGTATACCCCATTTTTGGGGCTAGCGCAATGCTAAAGACCGAATCTCCCCGCTTAAATCTTATTAAACGCCTGTTTAAGGAAGTTTCTTTACGGTCTATTATTTTTTTAAACCCCTGCTCTTTAAAGAAATTCTCAAAATAACCAGCTACGCCAAAAATAGGCTCTTGGCTTTTATATAGTTCAGTCGTAATAGACAAGCCTCCTAAAGTAAAGCTCTTACTATCCAACAATACGCCAAGAGGCACGACAGGAGCCTTGGCCTCTGTATTCTCTTGCGCATATGATACCGCGCAGGCAAGAAGAAAAAATCCGATTATAAATAGTATAGTTTTTTTAAACATAATGAACTCTCTTTGTAGAGGTCGAATTTATCCAACCCGTTTTGTCGGGCGCGATAAATCGCGCCCCTACAGATGTGCTGACTCGCATTTTCGGGCGCCATAAATGGCGCCCCTACAGGTGTGTTGCGGTATGCCTGTAGGGGTCGCATTTATGCGACCCGTTCGTTATCCCATCCCCGCATATATGTTGCGGCATACCTGTAGGGGTTTGATTTATCAAACCCGTTCGGCGTCTTTCGGGCGCGATAAATCGCGCCCCTACAGAGTGGCTGCGGCCCGCTATACGCTCTGACAATGCGGGCCACGCTTAAAACGTCGATATCAACTTCGTCTCAAAAAGGTGCCTTGTGGTATCAAACAAACTACTGGGATTACCTAATAATTTAGTCAAATCTAAAATATCGCTTGATGGGCTGATCGTTATTAGCGCCCGCTCCGGATAAGCATGGGCAGTTGCAGCTGCCGACACCTTACCGTCTTTGCCATAGCGAAAATTCCACAGTCCTAAATTGCTATTCCTTTTAAAACGAGCAACTTCTACCCTTATCGGGCTATTGGTCGTATTCGCTTGAGTGTCCATCTTTAATCCTGCCGGCAGGACGAATAATGTGACCATAACATAATCTAATTTCCAAGCAATAATAGTTCCAATCCAAGATAACCACCAGGGAAGGTTTTTATCAAAAAAATCCTTTATCGCATTTCTTATGCTCCCTAAAACCATGTCTCCCATAGTATAAATCTCAAGCGGATACATTATAGTTCCGGTAACTTTCACTTCCACATAATTTTGATGCGAATAATACGAATCGCCGCTGTCAAAACTATTGAAGTTAGACAATTGGCCATTTTCAACTTTCTGGCTCCAGCCATAACCTGAAGTCACAATAACCGGAGCAGTAACTCCCGGGTCAATGGCCCCAAATGCCCCCTCATTCCAATACCCTTTTTTATTTTCATTTTCCATAAACCGGCTAAAGCCGCTCTGGGAATAAGTTTTTATTTTGCGCCTAGTGTAATCATCCGCTAAGGCGTCGTCGCCATCAAGGTAAATCTTATATTTTTTCGTAGTCTCTTCCGGAGACAAAGCATTGGGCACTAAACCATAAACTTTTCGCAAAAAATCCTCAAAGCTCGAACGCGGCTCATCCACGCCCGCGTTTTGAAAAGCATATTGAAGCGCGGTTTTCTTGGCACTACTCCAAGCCATCCTGCCATTGCCCAAAGCCATATAATAGGTAGCCATTTGTTTTATAAAACCGGCAATCCATATCAGAATACCCGCGATTGCAGTTATAACTCTGAGTAATAAAAGGATCACTGCCGCCGTTGTCGTTATCCCAAACCCAGCCATATTGTCGCTGGTCATCCCAAATCCTAATAACGCGCCGCTTAAAGAACTCGCTCCTGCCAATGCCCCGGCGTCGGCGGCGTTAGAGACATCCGTCTTAAACACGCCAATCTGGCCTAAGTTCACGGTAATCATTACCATAACAATAACAACTACCAGTACGGCGATTAAAAAAGGGAATATCTGGCCTTTTTCGTAATGTATTTTTTTCGCGGAAAAATTTATAAACATTGCCGCTCTCCTGTTATATTATCACATGAAAACCTGCTGTCATTGCGAGGAGCTTTCGCTGGCACGATGCGACGAAGCAATCACGTTTCTAAAAACGAGATTGCTTCGTCACTGACATACCAAGCAAGGGTTCCTCGCAATGACGATATAATGCTTCGTTGCATTATTTTTTCTTCATAAAGCTCAACCAGGATAAATCGGAATTCTTAAAAATGCAATCGTTTTGCTCTCCCTCCGGCTTATCGCAACAAGCAGGCAAATTCTTAATATATCCTTCTATTGTTGAAATATCATTATTGAGGCCGTCTAAGTCTTTTCTTCTTCTTTCCGCATAAGTGGCCAAACTGCATTTAGGGCAATATAATCGCAGGCAATCATCATAACATGATTTCAATAACGCCTTGTCTTTATCTTTGGGATAAAGATTATTGCAATTATTAAAACAACCGGGCAGCATTGATGAGGAAGCACAGTCTTCGTCACAATTAGCCGCGGGCTGGTA
>ERZ1292640.1218-Hain-H43-02um-R1-1218-length-21314-cov-46_pt1 | contig 21314 bp, 18 predicted proteins | sample MGYA00564404_ERZ1292640 | MGnify/ENA primary metagenome ERZ1292640 (study PRJEB36523, sample SAMEA6512636) | groundwater metagenome | collected 2019-01-08 | study: AquaDiva: Metagenomics assemblies of 32 groundwater samples
TGTTCGATATCGCGAGCGCGCTGGAGCGCCTCGGCATCATGCCGGCCGAGCGCTTCCTCGACGCGGCCCGCGATGCCGCGTTGATCCGCGACCTCGATCCGCAGGCGCCCTCGCTTGAAGGCTACCTGTTTCCCGACACCTACCGCTTCCCGCGCCGCGCCACCGCCATCGAGCTTTGCCGCCAGATGACGGACCGGTTCCGCCATGTGTGGGCGTCGCTGGGCGCGCCGGCCGGTGTGCGCGACACGGTGACGCTGGCTTCGCTGGTGGAGAAGGAAACCGCGCTGGTCCGCGAGCGGCCGCTGGTCGCTTCGGTGTTCGTGAACCGGCTCCGGCTCCAGATGCCGCTTCAGTGCGATCCCACCACCATCTACGCCGCGCTGCTGGAGGACCGCTATCGCGGGGAGATCTATCAGTCCGACCTCGCCAGCAAGCAGCGCTACAACACCTACCAGCACACCGGCCTGCCGCCGGGACCGATCGCCAACCCCGGCCTGGAATCGCTGAAGTCGGCGCTGGCGCCGGCCGAAACCGATTACATCTATTTCGTGGCCCTTCCGGACTCCTCCGGGGGCCACCAGTTCTCGACAGGGCTGGCGGCGCACCAGCGCGCCGTCGCAAAATATCGCCGTGGCCTCAACCAAACGCTCCAGACGGGCCGAGCTGGCCGGGTACCTGGCCGAAACGCAGCCGGCCAGCATCACTGAGGCGGCCTGGGCCGATCTGCTCAGCCGTCTCGCTCCCATTTCGGAGAGCTACCTGCGGCGGCTGCTGCGCTCGACCGGAATACCGCTGGCTCCGCTGGTGGCGGGCGTCTGCCAGGACTCCTTCGAGGAGCTGGAGCGAACGCTGCTGGATCTGGGCCGCGAATACGCGGGCGCGCTCGCCGCCGGCGACCGCGTGCGGGCGCAGGCCTGCCGCCGCCCGGTCATCGTGGCCAAGGATCACGCCCGCTGGGTGCTCCGCAATCCCAAGACGAGCGCCGCCAAGCAGGCCGAAAAAGAAGAGATGATCCTCTGGCTGCTCACCTGGCTGGAGAACCCCGGCGTCTTCGCCGCCTGGCTGCGGCTGCGCAAGCGCGCCATTCCCGGCTAGGCGGGTCGCACCGGCGCGCTTTTCATCCACTCCAGGGTCTCTTCCCAACTGCGCAACCCGCCGGTGGAACCCAGCCGCTGGATGGCCAGCGCGGCGGCGGCGTTGGCGAACCGCGCCGCTTCCGCCAGCGACTGCCCGCGGAGCCACGCGGCCAGAAACGCGCCGGCAAAGCAGTCGCCGGCGCCGGTGGTGTCCACCGCCGGGACCTCGAAGGCAGGCACGCTGGTGGCGCTGCCGGCGGTGAAAACCGCGCAACCGCGCTCACCCAGCTTGACGGCCACGTCGCGCACGCCGAGTTGGCGGAAGACGGCGGCTGCGGCCGCGGGCTCGTCCGCGCCGCTGAGGCAGCGGGCCTCGGTTTCGTTGACGAAGAGCAGATCGACGAAGGCCAGGGCCGGCGCCAGGTCTTCGAGCCACCGCCCGCGCGCGTCCCAGGCCGTGTCGAGCGAGGTGCTGAGGCCGGCAGCGCGCGCCCGCCGCAGCATCTCGGCGCCGTGGCGTCTCAGGTTCGGCAGCGCGAACATGTTGGCCAGATGATAGTGGGCGACGCCCTCCAGCAGTTCCGGAGTGAACTGGAGCGGCTCGACGAACGCCTCCAGGCTCGCGCCGGGGCGGTGCAGCAGGCAGCGTTCGCCCCGCTTGTTCACCAGCGAGACGGTAGCCGGGGTTGGCGCCTCCGAGCGCCCCACCGCGCGCGTATCCACCCCGGCCGATTCCAGCGTGCGCAGCAACTGCTGGCCGGCCGCGTCGCGGCCGACCATGCCGGTGAGACGCACCGGCACTCCCAACCTGGCCAGCGCGCAGGCGGTGTTCGCCCCGTTGCCGCCCAAGTGCTGCTCGATCGATTCGACCCAGGCGACGACGCCGAAGACCACCTCCTCGACCGGGCGCACCACGGTGTCGTGAACAATGTTCCCCGAGCAGAGAACGGCGGGCGGCATCCCCTCCAGATTATCGCGAGCGGATCGCTTGCAACCGCCCGGCCACCGGGATATGATCTTAGCCGTTGTATCACCAGAACCGGAAATACAAGGAGGATCGATGAACACCAAGAGACTTCTCTTGGCCAGCGTGGCTGTCTTCGTCGTCGGCGTGGTGTTTGACTACCTGGTCCACGGCGTGGCGCTGAAGCCCGTCTACGACGCCCTCAAGGACGTGTGGCGGCCGGACATGGACTCGCTGATGTGGATCATGTACCCCGTCGGCCTGGTCTGCTCGTTCCTGTTCGTCTACATCTTCATCAAGGGCTATGAAGGCAAGGGCGTGATCGAAGGGCTGCGTTTTGGCCTCTTCCTCGGCGCGTATGTCTCCATCGGGATGGCCTTTGGCTCCTACATGATGATCAAGATCCCGTTCACGCTGGCAATTCAGTGGCTTCTTGCCGGTGTGCTGGGATTGATGCTCCAGGGCGCGGTGGCGGCGCTGGTTTACAAGCCGGCGGGAGCGTTCGTCAAGCGGGTGGCCTAGATCCCCCCGCCGGCCAGCGTTTCCAGAAAGGCCCGCTCCAGCGGCCAGCGGCCCATGACGCGCTGGTCGTGTTGCTCGAACAGGCCGCGGGTGATCACACCGCTCAGGTCGCGCGGGTTGGGCTTCTGTTTTTCGCCGGCGATCAGCTTGTCCAGCGTCGCGGTGATTCCCCGGAGCTGGCTGAGCAGTGCGGCGGCGTCCTGAGCCGAGCGGCAGGTGACCTCCAGCAGCAGCTCCAGGCCATCGCCCTTCGGCCCGGCCGACAGCACGATCCGCTCGGCGACGCCCAGCGCCTTGGCGAACAGCCGCGTGCCGGCCGGCAGGTCCTCGGCGGCCCCGAGCCGGCCGACCGGGAGCACCGACCAGACCGGCTGGGCGGGCACTTCGATGGCGCCGGTCTCCGGCCTGCGCGTCTGCATGCGGGCCGCGGCCCATTCGTCCTTGCTCACGGCCAGGGCCATCACATCCGGCCAGGCCGGGAAATAGGAGATCTTGCGCTCCGGGCTGCTGCCGGCCACCCGGCAAAAGGTGTTCCAGCAGGTCCCGCCCTGGCGCTGGACGAAATCGTTCAGGCTGCCCCAGTCGAAGCGGCCGCGGAGCAGGAGGAAGTTGCCGTCGCGATGGAAGGAGATGAGCACGGCCTCCAGGCGCTCGCGGTAGTCGAATCCGCTTTGCTGGACGAAAGCCTGGTACTCGGGTTCCTGGGCGAGGGTGGATTCGGCCAGCAGGTCCAGCACGCCGGCGCGCCGCAGCGCCTGAAAATCGACGCACAGCAGGATGGCGTCATCGGCGGGCAGGCGGGCCAACAGCTCGGCGGTGGACGCGCCGCGCCCCCGCAGCAGCGACACCAGGGCGACCAGGCCGCCGCAAACCGCCGCCAGCAGGAGCAGGACCAGCCAGGCCGGGAACCGGAACCTCACACTAGCAGCTTAGCAGCCCGCACCCACCGCCGCCTGCGCCCGCGCTCCCTTCCAGATCTGGATATACGGGCCGAGTTCGCGCATCATCGCCTGGAACTGGGCGAAGCTCAGCGACTGCGCCCCGTCGCTGACCGCCTTCTCCGGGTGCGGATGCACTTCCACCAGCAAGCCGTCGGCGCCGATGGCGACCGCGGCCCGCGCCAGGGCCGGCACCAGGCTGCGCTTGCCGGCGGCGTGGCTGGGATCGACGATCACCGGCAGGTGCGTCAGCTCATTGAGCACGGCCACGGCCGCGATGTCGCAGGTGTTGCGGGTGGCGGTCTCGAAGGTGCGGATGCCGCGCTCGCACAGGATCACGTTGGGGTTGCCGTGGGCGACGATGTATTCGGCCGACATCAGCAGCTCGTGGATGGTTGAGCTCATGCCGCGCTTGAGCAGCACCGTGCGGCCGCAACGGCCCAGCGCCTTGAGCAAGGCGAAATTCTGCATGTTGCGCGCGCCGATCTGCAACACGTCGGCGTACTCGGCCACCAGCCCGACGTCGCCGTCGCTCATCACCTCGGTGATGATGTCCAGCCCGGTGGCCTGCTTGGCCTGGCGCAGCAGCTTCAGCCCTTCCAGTTCCAGGCCCTGGAAGTCGTAGGGCGAAGTCCGCGGCTTGAAAGCGCCCCCGCGCAGCATGCGGGCGCCGCAGCCGGCGACCGCCGCGGCCGTCTCCATGATCTGCTTCTCCGATTCCACCGCGCACGGGCCGGCCATCACCACGAACTCGCCGCCGCCGATCTCGACGCCGTTGACCTTGATGACGCTGCGCTCCCGCCGAAACTCACGGCTGACGAACTTGTACGGGGCCGAGATCCGCACCGCCTGTTCCACCCCCGGCATGGCCCGGAGCGACTCCAGGCAGGCGGTCACATCCCCGACGCCGACGGCGCCGATCACCACCCGCTCCTCGCCCTCGATGGTGTGTACCTTGTAGCCGAACTCCAGGATGCGGGCGCAGACGGCATCCACCTCCTCCTTGAACGCATGGAGCCTCATCGACACGATCATGGGTAGCCCCCTTTCTGTTCCGTGTTCGTCCATAAAACAAAAAACCCACCCTTTCGAGTGGGTTGGTCAATTTGAACTTGCTGCCTAGCCGGTCCCCAACGCCACTCTACCCGGAGCGGGTAAAGCGCCAAAATCGATACCAAAACGACCTGGCGTTGGGGACAGACATCGGAAACCCCAGTATACCCGCGGGCGGGGGTGGAGGGCAAGGAGAAAAACGCGCAGCTCTGGCGGCTCACAGTGCGTCGAAGCGAGCGCGGTACTCCTCGTCGGTGAGGCCAGCCCTTCGAAGTTGAGCGCGAAGTGTTCCGCGTGCCACCTCAGGGTGGTCCGGAATCGAGAGCAACACTCCAGACTTCCCCGGGTGGGTGAGCACAAAATGGTTCTTCTTGCTTCGGCGGACCACCCAGCCAAAGGACTCGAACACTCTAATGTGGAGCCGGCCGGGCTGGAGCGGCAAGTCTTGCTGGCCCATCAGGCGGCTGGGAGCAGTTCGGCGGTAGACAAGGAGAGCTCGTAACGGCCGAGATCCAGCGGTGCCGGCGCTCCGGCGGTTTTCGCCGCGGCGTCTTCCAGGATCACCTCCAGGCACACCGAGATCGCCTCAGTAAGGTTGGCGAGCGCCTCCGCGTGCGTCCTCCCCTGCGAGACACAACCCGGAATGTCCAGGCACTCGGCCATAATGTAACCGTCGCCGGCGTCCGAGAACTGGATGCTCAAACGCGTGCCATTCATCATCGGCCTCCGATGCCATTATGTCAGAACCAGAACAGCCGTGTGGCCGCCGGCGCCCGCTACAATCGAAGCATGGTTGCGGACCGGCCGGCGCCGGCGGTCATCGAAGTCGGCGACGACCTCGACGCCAAACTGGAGGCGACACCCGACCGGCCGGCGGTCTTTCTGATCTGGCCGCGCGAGGGCGCACCGTACCTGGCCCGCACCAACGTGCTTCGGCGCCGCCTGCGCCGCCTGCTCGGCGAACGGGCGCAACCGAGCCGCCTGCTGAATCTCCGGTCAGTGGCCTCGCGGGTCGAGTACTGGCTGACCGGCTCGCGGCTGGAGGCGAGCCTGCTCCAGTACGAGCTGGCGCGGCGGCACTTTCCCGAAACCTGCTTGCGGCTCCTCAAGCTGCGCATGCCGCCGTACGTGAAGCTGATTCTTTCCAACCCGTTCCCGCGCAGCCAAGTCACCACGCGGCTCAGCGGCTCCAAGTGCCTCCTTTACGGTCCGTTCCGCAGCCGCGCCGCCGCCGACCAGTTCCAGGGCCAGTTCCTCGACCTGTTCCAGATGCGGCGCTGCGAGGAGGATCTGCAACCTTCGCCCGCGCACCCCGGCTGCATCTACGGGGAGATGAACATGTGCCTGCGCCCGTGCCAGCAAGTGGTCACGCCGGAGGAATACCGCAGCGAGACGGAACGGGTGGCGGCGTTTCTCTCCACGCAAGGCCGGTCGCTGGTGGAGACGATCACCGCGGCGCGCGATCGCCTCAGCGAGGAACTGAATTTCGAGGAAGCTGCCCGGCAGCACAAGCGGCTGGAGAAAATCCACGAGGTACTGCGGCTGCGCGACGAGTTGGCCGCGGACATCGAGCGGCTCTCGGGCGTCGCGGTGACGCCGTCGCCCGCACCTGGCGCGGTGGAACTCTGGTTCGTGCTGCGCGGCTGCTGGCAGCCGCCGGTGCGGCTGAGCTTCGAGGTCGCGGAGGGCAAGACGGTGTCGCTCGATCACCGGCTGCGCGAGCTGGTCGCCTCACTGAACGAGCAGAAGGCGCCGCTGCGGACCCGGCAGGAGCACCTCGCGCTGCTGGCGCGCTGGTATTACTCGAGCTGGCGCGACGGCGAGTGGCTGGGCTTCGCGAGCCTGGCCGAGGCGCCCTACCGGAAGATGGTGCGGGCGATCTCGCGAGTGGCTGGCGCAGGTCAGCGGCCCGCTTGACCGCTCCCTTACGGTCGCGGCTCGGCAGAGCCGCGCGCACGCGTGCTACCGCTTCACCTCGGTAGCCTGCCAGGCTTCCAGTTCCGCCTGCAAGCGCTTGAAGATGTCGGGATGCTCCGGGGCCAGCGTGCGGCGCTCGCCAGGGTCCTCGCGCACGTTGTAAAGGAACCTGGCGCCGCGGATATCCAGCAGCTTGAAGTCGCCGCGCATGGCGGCGCGCATGTCGTAGCCCTCGGCGTTCCACTGCCAGAACAGGGTGCGCTCCGGCATCGGGGCCTTTCCCTGCCAGACTTCGAGCAGGTTCAGTCCATCCACCTTCCAGGCCGGATCGGGCGTGCCGCCGGCCGCGGCCAGGAACGTGGGGAAGACGTCGGTCATGTGCACCGGCTGGTCGAACTTCCTCCCGGCCGGCACCTTGGCCGGCCAGCGCACCAGGCCCGGCACGCGGATGCCGCCCTCTTCCAGGCTCCGCTTCTGCCCGCGGAACGGGTGGTTGCTGTCGTGGTAGTTCGCAGTGCCCTGGTTACCGGTCTCGAAGGTGGCCCCGTTGTCGCTGGAGAAGGCGACGATGGTGTTGTCGGCCAGCCCGGTTTCATCCAGCGCTCTTAGCACGCGGCCGATGCCGGCGTCGAGCCGCTCGATCATCGCCGCGTAGTTGGCGTTGAAGGGCTTGGCCGGGTCCTTCTCCTTGAACCTGCCCTTGAACCTGGCGACGTTCTCCTCGGGCGCCTCGATGAGGAAGTGCGACTCGATGTAAGGGACGTAGAGGAAGAACGGCCGCTCGCGGTTCTTGCGGATGAAGCGGATGGCCTCGTCGGAGAACATGTCGGCCGTGTATCCCTTGGTCTCTTCTTTCTCGCGGCCTCTGTAAAGGAACTTCGGGAAGTGCTCCCAGGCGTGGCGGGCGTCGAGGAAGCCGAAGGTCTCGTCGAAGCCCTGGTCGAGCGGATGCGTGAAGGAGCCGTCGGGCAGCCGCCCGCGGTGCCACTTACCGAACAGCGCGGTGGCGTAGCCCAGCGGCTTCAGTGCCTCGGCCATGGTGACTTCCGAAGCGGGCAGGTCGTGGCTGTTGTTGGTGACGCCGTTGTGGATGTTGTACTTGCCGGTCAGCAAGGCGGCCCGCGAAGGAGCGCAGAGCGGCATGCCGACGTGCCAGCGCGTGAAAGTCGTGCCCTGCGAGGCCAGGCGATCGAGGTTCGGCGTGGACCAGGCCTTGCGGCCGTTGAAGCCGACGTCGCCCCAGCCGAGATCGTCGGCGAAGAGGAAGACGAGGTTCGGCGGCCGCTTCTGCTGGGCGGGCAGCGTTCGCGCCAGCGCGCCCATCGAGGCCAGGCGCAGCCACTCGCGGCGATTCAGTGATGAGGACATGGCAGGAGCAAGCTTATCACCAAACGGCCGGCGCCGGCCGCCTACCGCTGCATCTCGATGAGGTGTTCGCGGGTCCAGACCTGCCGCAGGCCGTGCGGCAGCGGCACCGGCCTCGAAGTGTCGTATTTTTCCGGCTGCCGGGCGGCCACGATCTGGATGATCTTCCGGACCAGGATGGCCGGCAGGCGGATGCTCTGGAAGTAGGCTTTCTCCACCGAGAACGTCAGCTTGCCGTCCTGGGCTTTGAAGCGGAAGTCGGTCCAGAGCGACTTCTTTCCGCTCAACACCGGACGCATCAGCAGTGGGATCGTTCCCGGCTTCCAGCGCTCGACCGCATCGAAGTCCACCACCGCGAAGGTGGAGACGTAGTTGGCGGGAAAGACCTTGATGGCGAGCGAATCCAGGCCCGGCCGCGGCGTGTGGCGCAGGGAGTACCGCAGGTAGTCGTTGATGTCAGCTTCGGCGAGCCGGATCGAGAAACGGCGTTTTTCCGTCGAACTCTGTCGCAAAGTGTCGAACAAGACGAGCATCTTCCGGACCACGGGTGGCTCGTTCTGCGCCCAAGCGACAAAGCTGAGGGCAGCCAGACAGCCTGCGGCCAGCGGAGTTCGTCGCGGCAACACTACTACCATTGTAAGTGGGCGGAGCCGGGCGGGCGGTCACCGCTCGATGCGGCAGATGTAGCCCGTTCCGGGGCTGGCGGTGCCTTTGCCGCCGGGGGCTATGCCCGCGTCGCAGAAGTACAGGGCGCCCTTATAGAGGCACAAGCCGTGCGGCTCGGGGTCGTCTTTCGAGACGGTGATCACCTCGATCAGGCGGCCGTCCTTCGCGTCCAGCTTGTGGATTGCGCGGTCGGTGGTGTGCACGACCCAGATGCCCGGCGGGTCCCAGGCCAGCCCGTGGGCGCGCCCCAGGCGCACGGGGATCTGGTGAATGAGGCGGAAATCCTTCGCGTCCACCTGCGAGAGCTTCTGGAGCTTGAGCGAGGTGATCCACAGCGTTCCCTCGGCGAACTCCAGGCCGTGGACGCCGCCGCCGCCCGGCACCGGATAGCGGGCCAGCGTCTTGCCGGTGGCCGGGTCCACCTTGACGATCTCGCCGGAGGTGGCGTCGGTGGGACGCGCCGCGCGCCCGATCGCCTTGCCGTTGGCGGCCATCCAGAGAAACCCGCCGCCGAAAGCGATGCCGCTGGTGTTCGAGGATTCGGTCTCGACCTTCCGCAGCACGCGGCCCTTGAGGTCCACCAGGTACGCGCAATCGCTGGTCTGCTCGCCGATCCAGATTCCTTGCATGCCTTGGTAGATTGGGCCTTGACAAGGCGCCCGGAGGCGGTCGACAATTACATGAGATTTGCCGCCTTCACGCGCGGCCCGACGCCTGGGAGAAGATGCCGTACGAAGAGTTTCTCGCCAAACGCCGGTCCTTGATGGAGCAGATCATCCGGCTCGGGTTTGAGCATCTGGCTACAGCGACAAGCGTGGGAAGCCTTCTATGAAGATCGCCATCTTGGGCTGGGGATCATTGATCTGGGACCCGAGGGACCTACCACGGGAAGGCTGTTGGCAGACGGGAGGTCCGGTTCTGCCGGTCGAGTTCTCCCGAGTCTCATCGGACGGCCGACTCACTCTGGTCATTGACCCCACGGACGGTGCAGAGGTGCGAACCCTGTTCGTGCGTAGCGCGCGGTCCGATCTTGACGACGCAATCTGCGATTTGCGTTGCCGTGAGGGGACTTCCTGCAGCCGCATCGGCTGCGTGGATCTGGTGCATACTTGGACACGGAGTCGGGGAAAGTCGATCGCCGAGATTGTTCAGAAGTGGATGCAGTCTCCAGGCTTCGACGCCGTGGTCTGGACGGATCTCGCGCCGAACTTCAAGGACAAGACGGGCAAACCGTTTTCGGTCGAAGCTGCGATCCAGTATCTCGAGGGTCTGCCGAAGGGCCAGCGGCGGAGGGCTTACGAGTACGTCAATAATGCACCGCCGGAAGTCGATACGCCGGTGCGCCGGCGGCTTCGAGAATCGGGGAAGCTTGCAGCGTGGGAGTCGGGGAATTCCTTGTAGTGAAACGAGAGTCGGCCATCGAACTCAGCTATCGAAAACAGGCCACGGAACTGGTGGCCCGAATCGAATGCGGCGGGGCCCCAAGAGTGCTAAGAGGTGGAGGCCGAGGCTGGTACGAGGTCGCCACAATTCCTTGGCGGTACGATTGGCACTTGAGGGTTATATGCAGCGTGACCCTCAGTGGGCCAAGGTACGGATACGGCCGACCTGTTCCTCACGAAGTGAGTGGCAGGCCAAGTGTGAAGAGGTACCGAGCGGATGACGAAGATGTGGTCCGTTTGCTCGTTGAAGGCGAGACGGTCGAAATCACCTTCCCCATACCGGACTGCATTCGGCCTTTCCACCGGACCTCCGGCTGGGGTTACGCCGCCGGCGGCCCTATTCTACTTCACGAAGCGCGCTACCATTGCCAAGTGAGGGTCGAGGCGAGGCACCCACACGCTATGGCAGACCTCCGCCGCACGGCCACTGGGATCGAATTCATTGAGCTGCGGAGTGGACAGGCGATCACGATCGACTCGCTAAGGGATCAGCAGACGCCACCGATCTGGCCGGAGGGCTGAGGCGCCTAATGAACAGGAGGGTGCGGGAGTGCCCTTAGTGTCGTCTGGCCTCAGAGCGCCAGTTCTCCCGTCACCGTGCGCTGTTCCGCGATCTGACGATTATCCGCATCATGGCGTCATGGCGCACATAATTCGGCAGGAGTACGAGCACCCTGCCCCGGCAAAGATCCATGTCACTTGCCAACCCTGAGGAACTTAGCGTGGTTCGCCATTCGGATCGCCCAACGAGCAGGTGTTGGTTCCAACGTCCTCAACCGGCCACGGGGCCCTCGGCAACCATGCAAACTGCTTCCTGTGACGCCTGGATCAAGAGCTGTTCGCGATCTTCCTCCGCGACACGTCGCAGACAATCGGCCACTTCCCTCCGAGGAATGTCCAGATCGTGGATTCGCACGCCGTAATCGCTTAGTTCGATGCTCGCCATCCTGAACCCCACCCTGATTCCAGTCTCACCGAGTCACACCCCAGTTCAGCCAAGCTCGTCACCGCTCGATGCGGCAGATGTAGCCCGTTCCGGGGCTGGCGGTGCCTTTGCCGCCGGGGGCTATGCCCGCGTCGCAGAAGTACAGGGCGCCCTTATAGAGGCACAAGCCGTGCGGCTCGGGGTCGTCTTTCGAGACGGTGATCACCTCGATCAGGCGGCCGTCCTTCGCGTCCAGCTTGTGGATTGCGCGGTCGGTGGTGTGCACGACCCAGATGCCCGGCGGGTCCCAGGCCAGCCCGTGGGCGCGCCCCAGGCGCACGGGGATCTGGTGAATGAGGCGGAAATCCTTCGCGTCCACCTGCGAGAGCTTCTGGAGCTTGAGCGAGGTGATCCACAGCGTTCCCTCGGCGAACTCCAGGCCGTGGACGCCGCCGCCGCCCGGCACCGGATAGCGGGCCAGCGTCTTGCCGGTGGCCGGGTCCACCTTGACGATCTCGCCGGAGGTGGCGTCGGTGGGACGCGCCGCGCGCCCGATCGCCTTGCCGTTGGCGGCCATCCAGAGAAACCCGCCGCCGAAAGCGATGCCGCTGGTGTTCGAGGATTCGGTCTCGACCTTCCGCAGCACGCGGCCCTTGAGGTCCACCAGGTACGCGCAATCGCTGGTCTGCTCGCCGATCCAGATCCCTTCCGGCGCCGCCTCCAGGCCGTTGGGGAGACCGTCGGGCGATTTGAACAGCTTGACGACCTTGGCCTGGCGCGTGGGCACATCCTGACCGCGCACGAGCGCCACGGCCGCGCCGCCGAAAAGAAATGCACGCCGCTTCATTGTCACCTCACTTGAGTCTGTCTACTTCGCTGCCGGCCATCAGGTACGCGCCCGTGCCCCAGGTCTCGGTGCCGACGGCGCGGGCGATGTAAGAAGCGCGATCGCCCGGGCCGGTGCCCGCCGAGACGCCGGTCACCACGCCGTCCTTCACGTACTTCTCGTTCACCGCCTTCCACGCGCGCAGGGCCGGCTCGCGGTATGCGCGCGGCAGGATCTTCAGCCGCACCAGCTTGAGCAGGCCGTAGGTCACCATCATGGTCGCCGAGCTCTCGGCGTAGGCGGTGTGGTCGTTCATGACCGTGTGCCACAGGCCGTCAGCGTCCTGGGTGGTCTGAAGGCCGCGGGCCAGCTTCTCCGCGATGGCCTTCAGCTCCCGGTACTGCGGGTGCTTCTTGCGGAGGCCGTCGAAGCTGTCGGCGATCGACATCAGCACCCAGCCGTTGCCGCGGCCCCAGAGATCCGGCGAGCGCTGGCGGGTTTGCCAGTCCCACATGTGGTAGAAGAGGCCGGTCTTCTCGTCCTGCAACGGGCGCGCGAACAGGATCACCTGCCGCGCCGCCTCATCGGGAGAGCCGAAGGCCGCCAGCAGCGGGCAGGCCATGTACAGCGTATCGACCCACAACTGGTGGCTGCCCTGCCAGTGACCGAGCGCGCCTTCGGGGCTGCGCTCGGCCGTGTTGCGGATGTAGCCGATGACCTCCTCCGCGATGCGCAGGTGCTCGGGTTTGCGGCGGACGCGGTCGAGATAGAAGAGCGCCGTCGCCGGACTCCAGTGGCCGCAGTAACCGGCCCGGCTGCGCGGCGGATTCAGGCCCTCGCGCAGGATGCGGCCGGCAGCGGCGGCGTCGAACCGCGCCGCCCACTTCTCGACGTAATCGGCGTAGCGCGCGTCGCGCGTCCGCTCGTGGATCTTCATCAGCCCGATCAACTGCACGCCCTCGCCCCAGTTGAACGGGTAGGACTCGGGCGGGGTCGTGATCAACCGATCGGCCACGGCGCGCCAGCGGTCCATGTACGGCTGGCGCGCAGCGGCGCAGAAACACAGCAACAAGCAAGCAGGAATCAGACGCAGCTTCATATCACCACTCCGCCACCGAACCGTCCTCGTGGAAGACCCGCGCCATCGGGCGCGTGCCGCCGAACGGGTATTTCTTCAGAGCGTCCTCGCTCAACTCGAAGCCCAGGCCGGGCTTGTCGGGCAACGGGAAGCGGCCCTCGACCATGCGCATGGCCGGGAAGCCCAGCCACTCCTCCCAGATCTTCTCTTTGCGCTCCGGGCGCACGCCGCTGCACACCTCCTGCACCAGGAAGTTCGGCATGGCCGCATCGACGTGCAGAGTGGCGATGCCGCCGATCGGTCCCTCGCAGGCGTGCGGCGCCATCGAGATGCCGGAGGCCTCGGCCATCGCGCCCGCCTTCCACAAGGCGGTGATGCCGCCGACGTGGCAGATGTCGGGCTGAAGGATGTCGGCCACGCCCATCTCGATCAGCTCACGGCAGGAGTACGACGCGATCAGCCGCTCGCCGGTGGCGATCGGCGTGGTCGAGCGCCGCGCGATGCGGGCCATGGCCTTGACGTTCTCCGGCGGGCACGGCTCCTCGATGAACAGCAGGTTCAGCGGCTCGGCCTCCTTGACCAGGATGGAGGCCACACTCGGGCTGGTCTTGGCGTGGAAATCGACCGCGATGTCGATGTCGGGCCCCAGCCCCTCGCGCAGCGTCTGCATCTGCCGGACCGCGCGCTCGATCTTGGCGCGCGTCTCGATCCACTCGTAGAGGCCGGGGATGCCGCTCTTGAAGCAGGTGACGCCTTCCTTGGCCGCCGTCTCGCGCAGCTTCACCAGTTCCTCGCGCGTGCCCGCCCGCGCGTGGTAGTAGCCGCGCACGCCGCGCGGATCGACCGGCCCGCCCAGCAGCTTGTAGACGGGCAGGCCCAGGATCTTGCCGCGCAGGTCCCACAGCGCCTGGTCGATACCCGAGATCGCCGAGCCCATTACCGGCCCGGCGCGGTAGAAGCTGTGGACGTACATCGACTGCCAGTGGTGCTCGACCTGCACCGGGTCGGCGCCGATGAGGAACTCGTGGAAGTCGTTCACACAGGCGATCACCGCGCCGGCTTTGCCTTCGAGCGTCGCTTCGCCCCAGCCCACCAGTCCGGCGTCGGTCTCGAGCTTCACGAAGACGTAGGGGCGGTCCGACTGCGGCTCGATCGAGACGCCGAACACCTTCAGGCTGGTGACGCGGACTTTCGATCCCACGCCTCGGAACGCCTCGGCGCCGGTGGGCTGCTCGGCGAGCGAGAGCGCGCACCCGCAGCGCGTGGACGCTTCGCCGCGGCCCAACGCCAGCCCGCCGGCCAGGCCGAAGAATTGCCTGCGCCTCATGCCACCGCCTCCCCGTATTTCTTCAGTGCCTCTTCGTTGACCGTGATCCCGAGGCCCGGCCCAGTGGGAAGCGCGGCAAAGCCGTCCTTCACCAGCTCGACCGGCTGCGACGTCAACTCCGCGCGCATCTTGCGGTCCTCTTCCGCCTCCGGCAGCGGGATCTGCTGGATGAAGAAATTGGGCAGGCTGGCGGCAAGCTGGAGCGCGGCCGCAGTGGCGACCGGCCCGCCGTCGTGATAGGGCGCGACCGCGACGTAGTAAGCTTCGGCCAGCGCGGCCATCTTGCGGATGGGCGAGATGCCGTGGCGCGCCAGGCTCGGGCGGATGACATCGACCGCGTCCTCCCGCAACAGGTCCTGGAATTCGCTCGCCTGTCGGGCGTTGCGTCCGAAGCCGAGCGGCGTGACGTTCTCGGCGGCCAGCTTGCGGATCGCGCCGAGGGCGGAGGTCGCGCAGGGCTCGTCGAACCAGAGCAGGTGAAAGCGTTCGAGGGCCGACGCGAGACCGGCCGCGTCGCCCGGCGAGAGCAGGCCGCCGCCATCCAGCACCAGGTCTTCGGCGCCCGCGGCCCGCAGCGCTTCGAGGCGCCGGCGCACCGCATTCACAAACGCCTGGCCCTGGTTGGGCGCCGCCGGCGGGGGTACGGGCACGACAAACGCGCGGAATCCGGCGGCCCGCGCCGCGTCGCTTGCGCCCGTGAGCGCGGTCATGGCGCGGGCCTTGTGGCGCGTCGGCCCGCCCAAAACCTGGAAGATCGGCGCGCGGGCGAACTTGCCGGCGATGTCGAGCAGCGCGACGTTGACCGCCGCCCGCGCATTCGGCAATTCCGCCAGACGGCGGTCGAGCACTTCGTAGGCTGTCGCCGGCTGGCCGAGCAGCAGCGGCCGGGCCCGCGCCAGTTCGGCCGCGGTGATACCCGCGCACTCGCCGTAGCCCGCCAGCCCGGAACGGGTGCGTATCCTGAGAATGGTGTAAGCGCGCCGCGAGACCGGCTCGCGCACCGCCCACGCGCGCAGGTCTTCAATGAAAATCTCGGTCCCTGCCATGGGTTGGAAGCAAGTATACCTCACCCTTCCGCTTCGACGGCCCTGGTGTTGTAAAACCGCGGGTCGCTGAAGATGTCGGTCCACTTGTTGGAGGCTGGGAACATCTTCGGGGCCATGCGGCTGAGCAGTCCAAACGTCCCGCCGGCCGCGAGCGCGTTGTGGGGGTGCAGCCGGTAGAGTTCGGCGCTGTGTTCGCGATAGTAACGGATCGCCAGGCTGCCGTAGCGCCCGGCGGAGCGCTGAATATCGGCGTGACGGTAACCGGGCGCGTGCTGCTGCATCAGGGCGAGGGCGTAGAGGGCGTCGAGCTCCAGGTAGCCCATCACGTGCGGGCTGGCCATTTCCTGCCAGCGGCCGCTCTCCAATTGGAGCGCGAGAACACTGTCGATGACGCGCTCCGGGTAGGGAAACTTGCGGTGGTGGTGTTCGTAGAGAGGCAGGATGTGCACGCTCCCGCCCAGGGGCTGGTGGCGGTCCGAGTGGGGCACGCCCTTGCGCCACCAGCCGGTGCGTTCATCGAGATTGGCGTCAAGCCAGGCGAAGACACGGTCGAGCCAGGCGGGCGTGCAGTGGCGGGAGAGACTGAAGCAGATCATGCCGCCCCAGAAGAGGTGGGAAGCGCGCCACTGCCGGGACCAGTCGATCCTGTCCAGCCAGGCGGCGATCCGATCGGGACGACGGAAGGCGTCGTAGAGCCGGACGGGGTAGATCTGGCGGCCGCCGAGGGCGCCGAGCGCGCTGAGGACCATGCCGTTAGCGTGTAGCTTGGAGTGGCCGTGCGTATCCGAGTAGGAACCGTCGTAGGGCGGGTCGGAGCGATCCACGTAAGAAGTAATGTGCGCGATCCACTGCGTGCGCTGCTCGGGGGTGAGCGTGCGCGCCAGGTCCTCCCCCATGAGGGTGCGGAGGATAGCGATGTCGCACGACGAATAGAGGTCAGTGCGCTTGCCGGGTCCGCCACGGTAGCAGCCGTAAGGCCCGCCCGTATCGCGCATGCCTTCGCAATAGGCAAGCATGTCGCGGCGCACGCCGTCCAGGGATAGCGTCGTGGTGGATTGGGCGGGGGAAGCGGCCGCGGCCAGTAGAGGAACGGCGGCGAAAGCGCGCCGCGTCGGGTGCTCCAGACTAAAAGACATATTTCAGCGCCAGTTGGATGATACGGCCGTCGCCAGCGGAGTTGACGCGCCCGAAACTGGCCGGAGCGTCAATGTTCGCGCCAGGAGCGCCGAAGTTCGGGCGGTTGACGAGGTTGAAAAACTCCGTACGGAATTGGAGGTGGTGGGACTCAGCGAAGCCGGGGAACCGCTTAAAGACGCCGAGCGTGGTGTTAATGTCGCCGGGCGCCTGGATCTGGCCTTCGGCGCGGGGCGCGGAGCCTGGGCGGCCCAGGGCGTTCGGCGCGTAGGCGGTGCGGTCGAAGTACTGCGTAATCAGTTCGGCGCGGGGGCGGTCGAGCGGCAAACGCGCGTCCTTCAGGCGGTCCGGGCGGTTGGGACGGCCCCGCAAATAACGGTCCTGCGAGGCGGTGAACTCCAGCGGCCCGCCGGAATACATAGAGAAGATCCCGTTCAACTCCCAATTGGCGAATAAAAGCCCGGCGGCGCCCTTGCGGAAGCCGCCCGAGGGAACATGCCAGATCCAGGATGTCACCAGGGCGTGGGTACGGTCGAAATTCGATGGCGCCCAATCGAGGCGGCGGTTGTCGGGGTCGGACTCGCCGCCGGTGTTGGTGAGGACGCTGTTCAGATCCGAGAGGGACTTGGAAAATGTGTAGGAGACCATCAGGGAGAAGCCCGCGCGGAAGCGCCGGTCGGCCGAGAATTGGAAGGAATTGTAGTTCGAGTTGATCACCGACTCCATCAGGCTGAACCGCGAAAAGTAAGGGTAAAGCGGGCGGCGCTGGTTGAGGTTGGCCAGCGTGGATTGCCCGGGGATGAAAGTGGCCGGATTCTGGTCGCGGAGGTAGGGGATGTGCGTGCCGCGGCTGCCCACATAGCCCGCGGTGAACAGCCAGTTGCCGGCCAGTTCGCGTTGCAGCGTGAGGTTCCACTGCTGCATGGTGAGCTCCTTGAAGTTGGGGCCGTAAGAAAGGCCGACGATCTCCCGGTCGAAGATGGCTTCCGGCCCGGGTTTGTAAGGATGCGGGTTTCCGCCGGGGTAGCCGAGCCAGGGGTTGGAAGTGCTGGGCGGGGCGACCAGGTCAATAATGCGGGTGAACGGTTGATAGATGGCGAACTGCCCTTCAATGTTGGACCACGATGGGTTGATGTAGATGCCGTAGCCGGCCCGCAGGAGCGTTTTCTGATCGGAGGTGAGCGCATACGCGAAGCCGAAGCGCGGTGCAAAAAGCGTGTTACTCACGGTGCGCCCGGGGCGGGGGATATCCGGGTCACCATAGAAAAGCAGCCCCGGCGGCGCGTTTTTGTACACGCGCGATTGTTGTCCGGGACGCCATGCCATGGCGGCGTTGTTCCGGGCGTGCGGCGCGCGCGGCAGCTCGTGGCGCAAACCGGCGTTGAGGGTGAGCCGGCGGTTCACTTTCCAGTCGTCCTGGAGATACCAGGCCAGGTGCCAAACGCGGACGTCATCCGGGGCGGGGCTGCCCTGGCGGAACAGGGAAGGGCGCCCAATCATGAAGTCGGTGAGGCCGAGCCCGGAGAAGCTGCCATTGAAAGTGTAGGCGCCGTTGGTGCGCGACATATTCTGGTCGCTCTGGAGCGTATAGATGCCGTCGAAGCCAAGCTGAATGTTGTGGCTGCCGCGAACCCAGGAGAAGTCGTCGTTGAAATGGAGCGTGTTGTAGTCGCGCGGGATGAAGATCTGCTCGATGGAAGCAGTGAACGCTCCGGTCACGGCGAAAACGGGGAAGTCCGGAGTATAAGTGTAGTAATTAGGGGCAAAGCCGAGTTTCTTGAGATCGGCGAGCTCGATCTTCGGGCGGTAGTCGGCGAAGGAATACCAGCCGTTCATGCTGAAGCGGGCGGTGTTGATCTTGTCGGGCGACAGGCTGGCGGTGTGGGTGACGCCGTAGAAATCGGTTTCGAGTCGAGTGGTCCCCTGCTGGAAGGCAGGCAGGTTGCCGTGACCGACAGGGTCTTTGCGTCGCGTGATAAAGGTCCGCCCGCTCAACTGCTGGCGTCCGCCGGCTAGCGACTGATCGAGGCGGACCAGGAACTGGGAGGGGTTGTTGTCGGCGGGGCGCTGGTAGCGGTAGGTGCCAAGTGAGTCCTGCGCCTGGGGAACGTATTCACGCAGAAAGTTGAGGGCCAGAGGGTCCAGACGGCTGGCGGGGATGCGGTTGCCGGGGAAGGCCTGGTTGTTGTTGGGGTCGCGGATGACGCGGGTTTGCCCCGAGAAGTCGCCGGTGAGCTGCTGGCCGGTGGGCACGAAAATGGTTGTGGGGGCGCCCAGGGGTTCCTTCATCTGCTCGAAGTTGACGAACCAGAAGGTGCGGTTGCGCCCGTCGTAGAGGCGGGGCAGCCAAACCGGTCCGCCGCCGGTGAAACCGTACTGGTTGCGCTTCCGTTTGGTCTTGGTGGGGAGGAAGAAGTTGCGGGCGTCGAGTTTGTCGTTGCGGAGAAATTCGTAGATGCTGCCGTGAAACTGGTTGGTCCCGCTCTTGGTGGAGACCTCGATGACGCCGGCGGCATAGCCGTAGCGCGCCGAGGGAAGGCTCGTCTGGATGGAGAACTCCTGCACCGCGTCGGGACTGGGGCTGGGAAGGATCTGCTGGAAGACGTTATCCACGTTCAGCGAGCCGTCGATACGCACGTTGGCCATGCCGGAGTTCTGCGAACCCGAGCGTCCGCCGCTGATGTTGACGCCGCCCGGGCCGACGCCGGGGACAAGATTGGCCAGCGAGTAGACATTGCGCCCGTTCAACGGGAGGTCCACGATGCGATTGCTGTCCACCAGTTGCTGGACGGTGGCCGATTCGGTGCTGACGCGGCTGGCCTCGGCGCTGACAGTGATCTTGCTCGACACGTCACCGAGTTCCAATGAAATGTTGAGCAATTGATCGGCGCTGGTGGTAAGGTTGATGCCGGATTGCTGAAAGGATTTGAAACCGGAAATCCCGGCCTTCACCTCGTAGGGTCCGATGGGCAGGCGCGGGAACAGAAACCGGCCCTCCTGGTCCGAGGTGGCGTTAAAAGACACGTTGCGTTGCGTCTGCGTGGCCGTGACACTCACGTTCGGCAGCACCGAGCCGGAAGGATCGGTGACCGCGCCGGAGAGTCTTGCCTCTTGCGCGTGACAGGAGGCCGTGACCGCCAAGCAGGAGAACAGCAGAAGCCAATGACGCATACCCACGCCCCTTCCAAACGACATTGTATACTACTTACATCTCAAGCGAACGTCACGACCGTTTGCTGTGGCCGGTGACGCGCCGCCGGTGCGCGCAGCGCGCAGCCGCGGCGGGTAGCCGCTCAATGCAGCGAGCAACCCTGCTGTTCCTTGTGTTGCCTCTCAGCCTGCCCGCCCAGGAGGTCTCTCAGAGCGGGCTGGAGCTGAAGGCCGAGCGGCCGATGATCGCCCAGCCGGAGCGCGCCCGCCACGCCATGGTGACCAGCACCCACGAGCTGGCCTCGCAGGCGGGGCTGGAGATCCTCAAGAGCGGCGGCACCGCCGTCGATGCGGCCGTCGCGATCGGCGCGGCGCTGGCGGTGGTGCACCCGGAAGCCGGCAACCTGGGCGGCGGCGGCTACATGGTGGTGCGCATGGCCGACGGACGCGCCAAGGCCATCGACTACCGCGAGACCGCTCCCGCCTCGGCGCGCCCGGGCATGTTCCGCGACCCGCGTGAAGCTCGGGTGGGCTACAAAGCCTCGGCGGTGCCAGGCACGGTCGCGGGCTTGGCCATGGCCCACCAGATCTTCGGCGTCAAGCGCTGGCGCGAAGTGATCGAGCCGGCGCGGCGGCTGGCGCAGGACGGCTTCCCCGCCTCGCAGCGGATGGAGCTGATCCTCGCGCTCCAGGTTCCGGTGATGAAGCAGTTCCCGGAGACGGCCAAGATCTTCCTGCACGGCGCGGACCGGCCGCTCAAGCAGGGCGAGATGGTTCGCCAGCCCGAATTGGCCGCCACCATCGCCCGCCTCCAGAAGCGCGGCTGGCGCGAGTTCTATGAAGGCGAAACGGCGCGGCGCATCGCCGCCGACATGGCCGCGAACGGCGGCACGATCACCTATGACGACTTGAAGAACTACAAGGCGGTGGCGAGGGAGCCGCTCGGCGGCTCCTACCGCGGGCACGCGATCCTGGCGGCGCCGCCTTCTTCCGGCGGCGGCGTGGCCGTGCTCGAGATGCTGAACATCCTGGAGCGGTTCGAGATGCGGCTGGGCATGGAGGGATCGGCCCTGGCGCGGCACTTCGAGATCGAGGCGGCCCGGCGCGCCTACCGCGACCGCTCCACCCACCTGGCCGACCCCGCGTTCTTTGAGGTGCCGGTGGAGCGGCTGACCAGCAAGGCCTACGCGGCCGAGCTGGCGGCGACGATCCGGCTTGACCGCGCCACGCCCACCGCTGAGCTGACGCCGGCGGCAGGCTCCGACGGCGAGGAGTCAGCCTCCACCACCCACTTCAGCGTCATCGACGCGGCCGGCAACATCGTCTCGAACACCTACACGCTGAACAGCTTCTACGGCTCGCAGGTGATCGCGAAGGGCACGGGCGTGCTGTTGAACGACATCATGGCCGGCTTCAGCAGCCGCGCCGGCGGGCGCAGCGAAGTGGCGCCGGGCAAGCGGCCCGTCTCCTCGATGAGCCCGCTGATCGTGCTGGACAAAGCGGGCGCGCCCTGGTTCGCGCTCGGCTCGCCGGGTGCGGCCACGATCTCGAACACCGTCACCCAGGTGATCGTGAACCTGATCGACTTCAAGATGTCGCTGCGCGACGCCATCGAGTTCCCGCGCATCCACCACCAGCACCAGCCCGACCGCGTCGATGCCGAGCCCGCGGCGCTGGTGTTCGACGTGGCCGAGAAGCTGCGCGCCATGGGGCACACCTTGAACCCGAGGCTGCGCTCGCAGGGCGACGTGCACGCGGTGATGGTGGAAGCCGGCAGCGGCTGGCGGCTGGGCTGGTCCGACGGCCGCCGCGGCGGACGGGCGATGGGCTACTAAACACAGCGTCATAAGTAATTGCGCATGTTAAGGAATTGTGATCTCATGGA
>ERZ1292640.1219-Hain-H43-02um-R1-1219-length-21305-cov-5_pt1 | contig 21305 bp, 23 predicted proteins | sample MGYA00564404_ERZ1292640 | MGnify/ENA primary metagenome ERZ1292640 (study PRJEB36523, sample SAMEA6512636) | groundwater metagenome | collected 2019-01-08 | study: AquaDiva: Metagenomics assemblies of 32 groundwater samples
ATCGGTGGCATCGCAATAGCTTTTGCCCTTCAAAATGTTCTCACTGACATTTTCGCATCATTCTCAATTTACTTCGATAAGCCCTTCAGAGTTGGCGACACTATACAAATCGGAACTGACACTGGAACTGTAAAGAGAATTGGGATAAAAAGCACGCGAATTGAGACCTTGCAGGGGCAGGAATTAATTGTCTCGAATAAGGAACTCACAACAAGCAGGATAAACAATTTCAAGAAGATGAGCAGGAGAAGGTTCGCTTTCACCTTCAACGTATCATATGATGCGCCAAGTGCAAAACTCAGGAAAATACCCCAAATTATTTCTGAGATAATAAAAAAGAACAAGGACACAGACATAGAAAGGGTGCATTTAAAACAGCTCGGAGATACAGCTTTGGTGTTTGAGGCGTCGTACACTATAAAAAATCCTGACATGAAAACATTCATGGATGTCCAGCAGGAAATTAACTTCGAAATAATGGAAAGATTCAAAAAAGAGAATATAAAATTCGCCCGAGTAGCCTTACCACAGAAACCATTTTAAACAATAATTTGCCTCTTAGAGAAATGACAAAATCAACATCATCTGAAGAACAGGTAGGATACCATAAAGGAGCGCTAGCGACACTTGCCAAAGAAAGGCAGGAATTAATGCGCATTCTTGGAATTGTCGAGCAATTGATGCAGCTTCACGCGTCAGAGCTTCAAAAAATGGGTGTAGACCTGACGGAAGCGAAAAAAGGCAGCACAAAAGAGACAGGGAAGAAGAAAAGAATTGACGACATGCTATAATGCGCTTCACAATTAAAGGGCATCCAAACATTCTTGCAACACACCCAACAACTCTTGAGTTTACAAAAGATCCAGAGCTGACTTTGAAAGGGGACTGCATTCTAGGAGTTTCAGCAGACTTTGATTCTAAACGATTGAAGCAATTTCTTGGTTGCAAAAAGATAAAAATAACAATAAAAACTGAAGGGATAGTTGAAACAATCGCAGCCAAGCCAAACCCTCAGTTTGATGATGCTAAAGAAATGGTCATACGGCTCGGCACACATCAAACGAGCAGGACTTTCGCATTCGACGCTGACAAGGCAGCAAAACACATTTCAAGGCATTTAGTTTCTTATCTTAAAGATCCAAGAAACAAAGCAACAGTTGAGGTATTATGCGCAGATGAAAGTTGAGGAAGTTTTGCAGAAGTACGAATACAAGCCTGACATGCTTCTCGACCAGCACTTCCTTGCAGATGAGAAAATTGTAGGGAAGCTATTATCGCTTATTGATATTAATGAAACTGATGTGATTTTTGAAGTTGGCGCAGGAATAGGGACTTTTACTGAACAAATTCCGAAATGCAAGAAAATATTCGCAGTTGATATCGATAAAAAAGTAATTCAAATCCTGAAAAAAGAAGTAAAAAGAAAAGAAATGGAAATAATTGAAGGCAATGCGCTTGAATTGCTTTCTAAACTTAAATTCACAAAGATAATGTCTAGCACTCCTTATTCAATCTGTGAGCCGCTTTTTCACAAGCTATTTATCATTGATTTTGAGAAAGCACTTGTAATTGTGCCTGAAAAATTTTCAAGCATTATAACTGAAGGAAAAAGCCCATTAGGATTTTTCAGCAATCTGTTCCTTGAAATAAATAGTATCGTCTTAATACCAAGGGAGAAATTCTTGCCAAAGCCGAAAGTGGACTCGGTTGCACTGTTGATTACCAAAAAGAAGCCATCGATTAGCCAGCAGATTTATTTGCAGAAAGATAAGAAGATAAAGAATCTGCTTAGAGAACTCCTTTGCAAAAACAAGAAATTAACGAAAAAACAAGCAAAGGACGCTATAAATAAGCAGTTTGATGGTTCTGCCATTCTTGAAAAGAAGCCTGGAAAGCTGAAAATAGAAGAACTTGAAGAATTAGAGAAATTCATTACTAGTTGTTAGTAAAAGGAAAGGCTTTTAATTGCATTCGGCTTCTCCACAGACGGGGAGGCATGAACAATTAATGGTCATTGACTTAGCAGGCGAATTAGGATTAGACTCGGATTTATTTAGATTCAAAACTGACAAAGCGAGGCATGACCCTAAATACAATTATTTTGTCTTGCGTGAACTCAGCCACCTGATCAATTCTTACGTTGCGCATTTCGATGTTCAAAACCCTTCAGAACTTGATCAAATGCAAAAAAGAGCTTTGAAAGGAATAATAAAAGCTACTTATGCTTCTGCCGACATTCATTTTAACGAAACACGAAAACACGTTCACGAGCTAAGACCAGAGGAAGTCGATTATTATATTGGGCATCCGATTAGAACTGCCCGTCTTGTATTAGAATCATTCACATTAAGAGGAGAAGGAAGCCATGATTCACTTGAGGATAAATTGACCCAGTCTCTGAAAGATCCGAGGTACCAACTCGGTTACGGATCGACAACAGCAATTTCTCCACTTCCCCCGTTAACACATGACAATCCTGAAAGGATTACAGATATAACAAAAAAAACAGGAATAATATTGCCGAGACAGGAGGCAGTCGAAATTGCGAATCAAGTTTATACTGTTTATGGTTTATCAAAACGAACTTTGGATTTCTTAAGACCACAATTAATTCAGTTGACACATAATATAGATACACCTTATTTAGAATACCTTGCCTTGCCTCATCCTAAAATCCTCGACGATGCAGGATTATTTGCGGTCGGCATGGTGAGGATAACAAAGCCACAAGACAGAAATAACAATACAGATATGAAAAAGTACGATCCATATTGGCAGAGGTTAAAAAATTCTTTAAAAAATCTTGGAACTCTTAATGCGCACAAGGAATGGGATAGGGCGTATAGAGAAATAGCTGGTTGGGTCAATAATTTCTCACCTAAATACGGAAGTCCTAACTCGCTACCCGTATGGTATGTTCCAGCAACACGAGCATTCACAAGCCTAGGCACAAAAACCGTGAATGAGTGCGAGAGAATTGCGCATGAATCTGTAAAAACACTAGACGACATTGCCTACGAATTAAGGCAGACAATAGAAAGAGAAAATGGTGATATGAGAAAACTCACTCCCTTAGAAAGAGAAATAGCATATCATACACCGGAAATTCTTGGCGCAATTACAAAAGTAGTAGATAATTATGAGAGAGCAGTGCCGACTTTTAACCAAGCCCAGGTTGCATCAAGCACCAAACGCCAACAAAAAACAATTGAAAACCTCATTGAAAACCAAACAAGTCCAGATAATCCTGCATGGTTTGATATATTTAAAGGCACTTTGAAGTCTTACGTTGCAACACTCGATATACCAAGCGAAGAACTGGCATTACAGTTCCCCGACCCAAAAGGGAACCGTGACATTATCCTAACAGCAGTGCAAGCATATGCACATGCAAAATTAATAGGAAAACTCGCTGGCAGAGTATCAAACATAAATGACACATTCATTGTTACCGAATTTAATTATCCAATGCCTGAAACAGTTCCTTGGTGATATTCTCAATATGGCGCCTACCAAAAGAAAAACAGTGCCAAAACCAGATATCCCCACATTTAGTACTGCTCTTCCCGAATATGGAAAAATTGTTGGGGATATCAGGAAAAAACTTGATGACTATTTCACGAGATCAAAAGACAAACTTCCTCGGATGAATCTGACACAGATTATTGAAACTCTAAAGGATTTAATTTCCCCCGCTGACTTCATTGCCATGCGAGAATACGAGATACAACAGTCTCAAGTTAGGATAGCTACAATAAATGACCATGAAATGTTGTACCAACCTTCTACGCACTCAAGGATAAGAACAAGAACAGATGCATTAGAGAATGTCTTGTTTAACGAATTTGCTCAACACCTGCCATATGCTGAGGCAGGGATTCAGATAGCATTAGGACTTGCTCAGTCCCCGAGTATAAACTGGAGGTACTCGAATGTTGCGTCAACAATTTCAGTTGATGGCTTAACAGGCATATTGGCAAAGAATGAGAATATTGGCCGTAAAAAAATTTGCCAGCAGCTCTACGAATACGAAGTTGCTTCAAGAATAGTTGGAGATAGCCAAACAGTCATATCAAAGCTCCCAAACACAGTATTGAGAGACAGAGATATATTAAGACAAAGACAAAGATACACGCTTAGAGGTTCTTCACAGGGAGGTAATGTAGTATTGGATAGTACAAGGCATTGCTGGACTGCAGAAAACCTTGACGAAATTATAAATGAAGCCCCAGTAAGAGGTTATGCAAAAAAGGGGTGGCGCCATAATTTTGATAAGTTTGATCCTGTATTTGAGGTGCATGACAGACTTAAAACTGCAGGCGACCTAGTATTAAGAGGCCATGCGATTTGGCCTGGCCAAGTACTTGGACACGGTTATGCCATTAAATTTGCCCGATACCTTGCCGGAGAAAAAAAGGACATAAATGATTTACTTGCAGGAAGAGACATAGGTGACTTCCGGTTCATGGAACCGGTAATGGGCAAATACATGTTTGATTTAAATTCAAATCCCGAATTCTGGAAAGGCCGCGTGATAGCGCATGACTTCAAGGATGAAAGAATTCCACGCCAACATATGATTGGAAAGAATGACCAAAACACAGAATATGTAAAATTCTTGAGAGCTGTTGCGCATGATATGATAATGGAGAACTCACCAACTGGTGAGTCCATGAACAAGCCACCACACATGGAATTTTTGATACCTGTAGTTTGTGTTACTGAAAGTGGCGAACAGTTCGAAATGGTGAAAGCAAGGCAGTGGTGGAATCCAAGCTATTTTCATTCGTCACAAACCCGCGAAGGAGTTACGCACACAGACTACAAGGGGAGCCAGATTGACTATATTCTGAAAAAGGAAAGCAAGAAAACCATGGCTGTTTACGCATTTATTTGCGGGCTCGTGGAAGGATATCCTGGCCTTGTTGAGCCACAGCAAATACCATTAGTAAGTGAAATATTCAGAATAAGCCAAGAACGCTTAGATGGCAGATAAGAGCTTTTAACATAAGCTATACTATTTGTCTTTGATAAGTTAACATAATCAACCCAAGATTAATAAGTTTCTTTAACTATTAAGGTACAGATTGATAAAATGCTATAGTGGGAGACTGTAGGGAGATAAATGTTTTATAGCGGGCCAATAAATCTTGATTTCAGCATAAGATATTCTTCTGGTGAAGGCAGGGCTTATCTAACAAGGCATATCGCCAATACCGCAGATAGGACTATTCCTTCAGTAACGGGAAGAATTGGCGATATAACAAGGAATCTTGCAGCCATCATTATTGCAGAATCAAGAATTTTTGATTATCGAGGACAGCCGGAAGTAACTGAAATTGATGGTTTCCCAAGAGACGAATTGAGAAGAGTCGTCAAACAGTTAACACGCCAAAACATAAAGGTTTCTCCTCTCGAAGAAGCAGTTGATAAACAATTAGTTCCTGCATTTATTCCGGCAGTTGCCTACCGCTAATCCTTCTCGTTTTGGGAACAAAATTTAACAGTTTCCTGCCTTTGACTTTTCCGCAGCCGAAAAAGTCACTTCCACACTTTATTATGACATAAGTTGTGTCTGGATGATCAATCTCAATTGTGTCCCCTGCTAGCCATCTTGCCCTTTCGCTTTCATCAATATCAAGAACATTCTGGGTGGCTGTCTGTCCGACATATTGGCTGCCCTCAATACTTAGCCTCACATGATTTCCCTTAAGCTCTCCTAAGTAAAGCCCTAATTCATTGACTCTCCAGTTATCCCTTATACCCTCAATTGTTTCTCGATTAGCCAAGTAAATATCATCCCCGCTAAGAAAAAGGACTTTTTCAGTGGCGAAAGAGGAACCGAACTGCTCATTGATTTTACCAAGCAATTCCTTTGCTTCCCTTTTGCTAAGCACCTTGATTCTCATATTGATGCGAAACTTTTTATGCTTTAAAAAAGAATCGGAGGACATGAAGCAACTTTTACTGGTATTGTTACTCATCACCATTCCAATTGCTCAAGCGCAAGTAGTCCTTGACTTTACAATGCCTGAGCTTAAGGAAATAACTTTGAAAGAAACAGAACAAGGAATATTCTGCGATGCAAAAACCAATGACGGCTCTTGGCCAATCTTCATCTGGAGTATTAATGGAGTTGAAACCAAAGAAAACGAGCCGCTTCTTAGCTCGGGTTATGCAAAAGGGGATAGAGTTAGGTGCACAGTCAGCGCAACAAACGGTTACTTAAATGATACAAATTTCAAAGAAATAGTTCCAGGGCAAATTTCAGTGCCGGGGATAACAGGTGCAGTTATTGGAAATGCAACTTCTTCAACCTCCGTTCCATGGCTACTTGCCGGGCTGTTTGGCGGAATCCTCTTGGTCCTTGCATACGTCAACTTAAGGCTTTATAGAAGGATAAAAAGCTAAATGCCCCACAGGGGATTTTCCTTTCGCATGAATATAGCTACTTCTTTTAAGACATTAATTTCTTGGTCAGACAAAAACTTTTTGAGCTCTTTAAGTTTCCTGAAATGCTCCTCTGGAATGGCAGCGTAAAGAAGATCATTCTCATGAATCTGCCTGCCTACAGTGGCATTTTCAATTGATACGGCAATTTTCATGCCCGCATTGGCAATTGATAAATTTTCTTTTTCATGCTGTATACCTTTGACATATCCAATAACTTTGCCTTCCTTCATCAACTGAATTCCTGTTTTCAACTTACCTGCGAGAACTTCAGAGCCAATAATTGCGGGGTTTGACTGCCTAAAAACATAACCGCGGAGCAATTGGATCTTGCAGGGATAAACAAGCGACTCAATCTCGCCTGCCTCTTTTCTCTTTAATTGGTCTACCTGCCACGCCTCGAACTCCTCTACAAGCCGATAAATTACATTGTTCGTGAGTATCTTTACGCTGTTTTTTTCTCCCATGCTCTCGATTTCAGGAGAAATTTCAACATTAAATCCTAGAACTGCAGAATTCAATGGGTTTTTCTCAAAACTGCTGAATCCTTCCAAAACGTCTTTTCTAGTGATGTTACCAATACTTGCCTTCCTTATAGAAACTCCTTTTTCCTTGAATATTGAGATTAATGCTTCCAAAGAGCCTAAAGAATCTGCTTTGACAACTATACCTTCTTCTGCCGTTTCAACAAGAACCTCCTGGACCTCTGATTTTATCTGAGCCGAGACTGCGTCTATAGTCGTATCATCAGCACTCATTATTGGCATGCCCGCAACTGCATTATCAATATCCATTGCTGATATTTTTACTCCAGTAGCTGCCCGCACTTCATCCACAGGCACAAATTTCGACTTCTTGTCCCTCATTTCCGCAAGAGGTGCAGGCTCGAAAAGCGCCTTGACCTTTGTTACAATTGGCTCATCTAAAGTGCCAATAACAATCGTATCGTTTCGCTTCAAAGTACCGTCATATAGAATGACATCAAGCGTTGTTCCAAGACCCTTGTCTTTCTTTATTTCGAGAATAGTTCCTTTCGCAGGCCCTTCAAGATTAACATTTAATGACACTTCAAGATAGCGCTGTGCAAGGCCAGTTAATACCATCAAAAGCTCAGGAATACCATTGCCTGTTTTGGCACTGCATGGAACAATAGCAACCTGCTTTGAATAATCTTCAACCCTGTCATATCTCTCTGAATCAAATTTATGTTCAGACAATGAACCGACAACAGTGTAAAGCCGGGTATCGAGCAAACCTTGGACTTCTGGGCTTTGAGTTTGGATGTTTTGTAACAGCAATCCTGCCTCTTTCTTCCAGCCCGGGATAAGATCTATTTTATTTGCCGCTACGACAAAAGGTGTTTTTGCGTGCCTTAGAATCTCAATTGCTTCTATTGTTTGGGGCATAAAACCCTCATTTATATCCACTACCAGAATTGCTATGTCAGCTATGTTGCCCCCGCGCTTTCTTAAGTGGGTGAATGCCTGATGGCCTGGAGTGTCGATGAATAACAGCCCTGGAATCGTGAACTTCATGTTCATCTGCGCAAGAAGAGGGCCGCAAATATTCTCAACTGTGGAGAGAGGGATTATTGATGCTCCAATTGCCTGCGTTATCTGTCCTGCTTCTGACTTGACGATTGCGCTCCCGCGGATGGTGTCCAGAATAGAGGACTTGCCGTGGTCAACATGACCAAGGACAGTGCAAATAACAGAACGAAGACGCATCTTTCATCACTGATAAGTATACGAGATTGTTTTAAAAACTTTCTTATATAATAGTTGATGTCATAATCACAATATAAATTCATGACATCAACTAATAGCGAAAGACATAAGTAAAATATCAGAAAACATGTCTTCCGCTATAAAGACAGAAGAGCTAACGGCATGATAACAGAAGGAAAGGCGAAGATTGCAGCCAAAATAGAGAAGATCCCTACCCGAAAAATGGAAGTCTTCTACAACCCTGTCATGAAGCTGAACAGGGACATATCAATAGCATTGTTAACTGTTTTGAATGAAAAAAACCTTGTTGTTGCAGACCCGCTTGCTGGAAGCGGAGTGAGAGCGATAAGATTTTTGAAGGAGCTTCCGAAAAGAACGATAAAAAAAATTTATGTTAATGACAGGTCATCAACAGCGGTTGCATCGATTAAGAAGAACCTGAAAATAAATAAGATAAGCAAGAAAATAATTATCAGCCAGAAAGATGCGAACGAGTTTCTTAAGCTTGGAAAGTTCGACTACATTGACATCGACCCTTTCGGATACCCGGGACCGTTCATTGATAATGCATTTGCAGCGATAAATGCTGGTGGAATATTAGCAGTAACAGCAACTGATACTGCTGCGCTTTGTGGGAGCGCCAGAAAGGCATGCATTCGAAAGTACAAGGCAGTGAATTCCCGCAATTGGATGATGCACGAGACCGGCCTGCGAATATTGATAGGCTGGGCTGCAAGAAAAGCAGAGGAGTATGGCTTACGAATTCAGCCGCTGCTTTCTTATTCAAAAGAGCATTACATGCGCACATTTTGCTATGTGTTGAAAAAAGGAAAGCATGAGCTTGGCTTTTCTTGGCTGTGCAGCAAATGTTTATCATTTGGCATTGGAAGAAAAGAAATATGCTGCAAGGGAAAAACGACAATTTCCGGTCCGCTTTGGACTGGAAGGATAGGAAAACCAGCAATCGTGAAAAAGGTAAATAAACTTCTTCAAGAAAAGTTTATTTCAACCTTGCTTCTTGATACAGAATCAAAAGTTGTCGGCCATTACGACCTTCACGAATTTGCAAGCAGGCACAAATTACCAAACCTGCCACCATTGGATGAGATTGCTCTGGAAATAAAAGGCTCAAGAACTCATTTCAACCCTCACGGCATAAAAACAGGCAAAAAACCAGCTGAACTCTTAAGAATTATCCGAAAGTGCGCCGAACGTCAGTAACTTCAACGCCCTGAACGCCATCTATTCCCTGCAACTGCTTCTCAAGCTCCTCAGTATCACCCTGCTTCTCATCAATAACAAAAAGAATTGTCAGCGCATTCAATCCAAAAGCAAAAGGCTTGACTTCTGACTTCACACTAAGCGATCCGGATGCCATCACAACCTTCTCAACATCTTGCTGAAGCGTCTTCATATCAGTATCTGGGGACTCAGGCATTATCCTAATTGATACAACTACAGAAGCCATCTTAGTTCGGGCCAGAGAATCCGCATCCTGGGCAAAGGTATTTGGTGGCAGTCTCCCTGCAATGAGCGCACCGGATTATTTCAGCATCTAGACAGCCAGGGCACTTGAAGCGTGCTGTGCCCTTGTTATTTGTAATCTTTTCCTTGCACGAATTGCAAACAAGCTCTTTGTGATGCATGCATCAGGGGTAAGAGGTTCGCTTAAAAAGGTTGCGGTGCTTCTTAAAAATAGGTTACATCTTTCAAGTTATAGATTCGCTAAAATCCTCCGGATTTTTCTCCCTAAAGCATGTCAAGAATCGCTTGGAAAATCACAATAAGCTAGCACGCGATACTTGATCACGATCGGAAATTTCATTTCAGACGTATTAAGGAATACTTACGTTTCCATCTAACTCATTATCGAACTGAACCGCAATTAATTTAAATGAGCTATGCTTAGATAGTTATATGGATACGATTACTTTGCCCAGGCATAAATTTGAGCAAATGAAGCAGGAATTAGAAACGTTGAGAGATTCCAGAATCTATCAAAGGCTCCTCGAATTCGAACAAAACATGTCCAAGGGCAAGAAATTCTCACGAAAAGACTTGGGATTCTAAGGCTTTCTTCTTAAACGATTAATTGATCTCTGTTGATTATCTTCACTTGTCTTCATTTCGTATTCAAAAACATAGATTTCATCGGTTTGAATATTGTGCTTGAAATATAGTCTAACAGGCGGCCTTTTAATCTTAACCTCATAAATGAATAGCTTAGAATCGAGAAGCTTCCCGGAATCAGGTCCTAGCTGCTCTAGTTTATTCAACATTTTGGTCAATATTGTTTTGATTTGAATATTTTTCGCAGCTTTCTGTAATTGTTTAATCATAACCTCGTCGAAAACCAAGGGATACTTATTTGCCATAAGATTCTCAATAAATGACCTGCTATTTTAAGCTTATCGTCTAATATTCCGGAAATTTTACGGAATTTTCTCCCTAAAGCATATTAAGGATTGCTTACTTGTAATTTAGATGAACGAAGTATTCATCGCAGAACCGCTTAATGACATTCTGAAAAAGCTTGATAAAACAGAACTCTTATTTATAGATAATATCAAAGATAAGCTTGCGATTAGTCTTGATGTCGGAAAACCATTGAGATATAATTGGTTAAGAGAGAAGAAATTCAAGGATAAGCGGCTTTATTTCATTGTAAACACGCACGCTGATAAAGCGATTCTTGTTGCTTACGGTGATAAGAAAGAACAGCAGAAAATAATCGATCACCTGATAGCAAATAAGGAAAGGTATTTCAGGATAATTAACGAACCCTTCTGATTCTGCCTTCTTCTATTGCCTTAAGGCTCTGTTCAAGTTGATAAACTACATCAGGAAGCTCTTGCTCCTTTGATTTTTTGGAGATGATTTTTTGCTTCATAAGCTAAAGATTGAAATGCAGCTTATTAAACTTATCGTCTAATAATCCGAAAATCTTCCGGAAATTTCTCCCAAAAGTATATGAAGAAGTAAAGAAAACAAAAAACTGGCACGGAAGCTGTACTTGGTTCAGCGCCTAGCCTGAGCAGCTAGGGCCTGAAAGGGTATCCCGGTTCAAAAGCTTTTCGCTCAAAAAGCTGAAACTCCGGGCCGTGCCGCACTTACATGCAAACCTTTAAATAAAATTTCAGGAAACTTTGGTCATGATAATCGTCATGTTCGGCCCGCCTGGCATAGGCAAGGGCACTGCTTCTGCGATATTAGGCAAGGAATTGAATATCCCAAAGATTTCAACCGGCGACATCCTAAGGGAAGAGATGCAGAAGAACAGCCCTCTTGGAGATCAAGTCAAAAGTATAGTTGATTCAGGAAATCTGGTCCCAGACAACATAATCATAAAAATATTCGAACAAAAAGCAAATGACTTCAAAAATGGATATATAACAGACGGTTTTCCAAGAACAGTTGAACAGGCAAAAGCATTAGACAAAATAGCAAAAATAGATTTTGTTTTCAATCTGCAGGCATCGCACGACAGCCTGATGAAAAGGCTGACAGGCAGAAGGTACTGCAATTCCTGCGGCTCGCAGTTCAACGTCAACATAGCAGCATTCAAGCCAAAGAAAGCAGACACATGCTCAAAATGCGGCGGCAAACTTGCAGCACGGACAGATCAAGAGCCAAAAGTGGTAGAGCAGAGGCTTAAAGTTTATGAGAAAGAAACAAAGCCAGTCATCAGCTATTACAAAAAGCAGAACAAGCTGCACGACATAGACGCAGAAGGCCTTCCTGAAAAAATAGTCAGTTCTATAATCTCAATCATACGCGGCAGTTAGGAACTTGCAGACAATGGTTGCATAACTTCCCCGACCAAGCTTAAATGAAATAACAACCTTCTTCTTGCCCTGATTGAACTCATCATCATTGAACTCTGAGATAGTAAAGTTCTCCACTTTCATCAGCAAAGTCCTTGTTGAGCTTTCAGCCGACAGTTGCGGAAGGCTTCTGTTGATGAAATCATCCTCAGAAAGATTATGGCGCGAAAGCAGTTCCTTAACCAGTGGGTCTTCAGCCATGAATCCTGGAACAACACATTCCTTCTGCTCAACAGCAACTGCAGGAAACAAAAACTCTCCACGAGAATAAGGAACAACTGCGCAACGCATGCCATCAAGCGCAGTGTTTACGATCTCATTGAACAAATGGCTCTGGACAGAGTGAACATAAAGCATCAGAACTCTCCTAGGAAACAACCTCAATGCGCCAACAAAGTCATGAGGATGCTTGTGAAGATAATCCTTGAGTTCAACGGCAATATCAGGCCTTGCCTGCTCCTCAATCAGGCGAACTGCTTCAGGATAATTTTTTTTGAGAAGCGCAATTCCAATCTCAATATTTGTTGAGCTGAATCTTTGCTCGTCAAAATAATTAGGAAGCAGAAAGTCAAGATAACGAAGCTTATCTGCATTCTTGATAATATTATCTGCCTCGAATTCTGCAATGTCCCTTAGCGTTATTGTGAAAATATTGCCATTGTGCTCGCCAAGAGAAACAGGCTCTTCTGCGAACCCCTTGAACTCACAAAATAATTGTTGTCTTGGAAGTATTTCTCTTGAAAACTTTCCCTTGATAGAAATCATCTGCGAAGTCACTGCTTTCTTGTCCTTTGCGCCGGCAAAACCTATGTCGTTTATTCGCAAACCGAGCTGTTTTGCAACAATCTCGGCTGCATCATGTGTTGAGAGACCTTTCTTGCGCATCCAATAATAAGAATAGCCACCACTACCGAAAACAATTTCTTTAGGAATTTCCTCCACGATGAAGTCTTCAGGAACCTGCTTTATTTTGACCACTGAGCCGCTCCTCCATTCGAAATTTAGTAAGCAATGGAACTGTTTTTTTAGGCACGAATTGCTTCCACTTACTTTTTCGCAAAGCCATCCATTTTCTTATCAATGTTCCGCTAACAATTACTTTCTTTTTTATCCTGACAGTCCGTTTTTCCCCGAAAAGTGATATTACATTTTTGTTTCCAGAAAAAATTACTGCATTTTTAGGAATCTTTTCCTCAATTTCCTTCTTCCAGATGCTGTTTATCCCAACATCACGCTGGACTTTGATTTTTGCATTGAGTTTAAGATATTTTAGAACACTTTTAAGAATCGATTTTCTTTCTGCTGTTGTTAATGGATTATTAAAGTCAATATTACGCTTATTTTTTGGAGTGCCGATTATAATTATTATCTTTGTAACATTCTTCGATATTTCTCTCAAAGCCTGAACATGACCATTATGCAAAGGCTGGAACCTGCCTATGAAGACTGCGGTTTTCATAATGCCAGAACACCAAGATTTATTAATAATGTTTGCCAAATAGTGAAGGATGCCTGATTTTAACCGGATTGAAGCAGAATTCAAGAAACTAAAGACCATAATCAATGACACAGTCCTGTTTTTCAGAACAAGCGTCAATGGAATGTACTCCAAAAATAAGAGGTTTCCTGCAGGCGCCATAAACAGCATAAAAAAGTTTCAACAATCCAAAAAGACATCATTAAACAAAATAGCGCAGTTTGCCAAGGAAAATCCTCAGCTAGGCAAATTCGAAAACGAAATCTTGGTTATAATCAACCGAATTAACTTTGAAGACAATAATATTCAAATGTTTTCAAATCCTAACAGTACAGTTGAGCAAGTCACTTCCACCTTATTAAATTATGAAAAGCTTATACTCCAAGACCAGAAGAACATAACAGACGCCGCTTATCTTTTAGAAATGTATCGTTACATGAAGTTCTTTGATGTAAATGAATTTTTCATTAAAGATGTAACAATCGGATCAGCACCATGCACATTATACCAACATAAATCAGTTGCCTCACCCCAAAAAGGAATCATCACAGTGTGCGGATTCGGTGAAGCGAGGCAGTACTATAAAGGAATGGCGATGGTTCTTGCAAAGCAAGGTTATAAAGTTGCCTCGATGGACGTTCCAAGCCAAGGATCTAATGCAACAGCAGACATTCAATATAGCCTTGGGCTTGCCGCAGAATGGCTGCAAAATATTGTACGATCCTTCCGAGCATCAGGCATCCAAAAAATCGGGGTTATCGGCCACAGTTATGGTGCTTTTACGTGCCTATTTGCAGCAGGAGGATACTCGCTCACTGCAGAAAGGGACACCTACATATATTATGATAGATACAAAAAAACAGCTGCTGAAATGGTTTCTTACTACGGAAAATTGCAAAAATACACCCGTGACTTCACACAGCCAGAATTAAACAACATCCTTCAAAATGCAGAAAAATTTGACAGAGAACTGGAATCAGCTTACAGCGGCCTGATAAGAACTCTGGAAACCTCAATACAGAGGCAGCAAACAACTGGAGCAGCAAGAATTGATGCTGTTATTTCACTTTCAGCCCCACAGTCCGCACAAAGAGCAAGAAGAGACGTAGAGTGGTTGCTAAAAGTCATGAAAAACAAATTTACTCCTAAAAAACTCGTCCAAATAATAACTGGCTTTGCAAACAATATGACCATTTCCCGAGATAGAAGTATGTTCCCTGGTCGGGGATTCGGAATGAAGATGAAATCTGAAATCCGCATACCAAAAGTCCCGCTGTCCAAAAATGCAATTCACATCGCCGGACCAACTGTAGTATTTGACAAGAAAACTTTTGCCGAATATATGCTAAAAATGAAAGACCCAAATGATTATTTCACTTTAATGAATTATTTCAGCAAGACAGACAAAGTGCTCGGAAGGCCGCCATCAGAACTCATTTCAACATTTGTGAGAAATCACCTGCAAAAAATACCGAAGCTTTTCATTTATGGCACAATTGACCCGCTGCTTCAAGACCTTGGAAAGGACGAAATAGAAGGAGTCTATCTTATGTGCGCGAACGCAGAAAAAAAAAGAGGAAACACAGAAATAAAACGATATGAAGATAGGGGACATGGCTTAATTAAAGGAACAGACAATTCAAATGAGTGGGCAACGCCGGTTGCAACCTCCGGAGACACAATTAATGATATTGTATCATTCTTCAATAAACACCTTTAATAATTGAAACCATCCAAATTTCAATATCATAATTAAATAACAACGTTTATAATATTGTTTCGGCAAAAGCACTGCATGCAAGGTTTTGGAAAGCTTGAAAGCGATATAAAATCGCTTGTTGAATTAACAAAAGCCACTCATAACCTTTTCAAAGGAGTTCCTGCACAAGTCAACAAAAACAACGGGTTAAATGCAAAAACCAGAGAAGAAATAACCAAATTATTCAGGGATCAGAGAAGTTATCTTTTAAGCATTTCAAATGAAGCAAAATCCAATCCAAATCTTCGGCTGCTAGAGCAGCAAGCAATCACAATGCTTGCTAGGATAGAAGAAGAGCAACGGCATTTGAATTACGTATTAAACGACCAAATCGGGCAGCAAACGAAACTAGCATCTGTCCAGGCATTAATCCAGCTTTTCGGAAAGGATTTCCAGGAAAGCCAGCAGCTAAAAAGATTGCTTGATTTGGTCAGGTTCACAAAATATCTTGATCCAAATGAGTTCATAATTCAGGAGAACCTGCAAACTTTCTCAATTGCTTGCAGCTATTACCAAAGGAAGGATAAAATCCCGAGAAAAGGAGTGATTATTATTCCTGGCTTCAGCGAGCACAGGCTGGGTTACAGGGGATTAGCCCTGATGATAGCCAATGAAGGCTATGCAGTCATGACTATGGATCTCCCAAGCCAAGGTGGTTCTGTCAACTCAGCGATTGGTTACAGCATCGGCCTTGCTGCAGAATGGGTCGCTTATGTGGCGCAGCGAATGCGCTACCAATACAAAGTTGACAGGATAGGAGTTGTGGGCCACAGCCACGGAGCATTTTCTGCCTTGTTTGCTGCTGGTGGTTATTCTGAAAAAGTCGAGCACGATATTTTTGAGTTTGCCAGGCGCTATCAGGAAGCTGATGCTGAGCTTGGAATGACTCTGAGCAAAACACTAACTATGACTGATGAGCAGAAAATTCAAACCATTATAAAAAATCGCGAAATTGCATATGAAGGAATAAAAAGCTTACTCGTTGAATCCATAAAAAGGCTACATTTTAATGAGGGGTCAACCCAATACCCTGGAAAAATAGATGCCATTGTTGCGCTAGGTCCTCCACCCAGCACACAGTATGCCATCAAAGATATGAAGTTTCTTCTAGCGGTCATGAAGAACAAAAGGGTACCTTACCAAGTAGTAAGGCTAGCAACGAACCTCATTAAAAAAGCCCACGATGCCGATAGAAGTTTAGATGGCAAATTTAAAAAAATGCACACAGAATTTGATGTCGGTAACGGGCCAGCCATGCCAAAAGGCGTTGCAAGTGTTTTATCGACTGCAGTTTATGACAAAAAAGCATTTGCAGAATATCTGATGAACATGAAAAACCCTTATGATTATTTTAACCTATTGCGCTTCTTTAGCCAAGATGACAAAGGTGCAGCACGCTCGCAACTAATATCTTATTTTGTAAGGAAATACCTGCAGACAATTCCAAAGCTTTTCATTTACGGTGGAAAAGACCAATTCCAGAAAGGCCTCAGCGCTGAACAAGTTGAAGGGGTATACACAATTTGCGCAAATGCTGCAAGCAAGTCAGGAAATCTGAACATAATAAGATACGATGATATGACTCATGGACTTTCTGATGGCCGCGATCCGGGAAACGACGGAAGAACAATAGTCGGCGCATCAGGAGCAGTAACAAACGACATCATCAGTTTCCTCAATCATCATCTTTAAAAACACAATTGTCTCCCACAAGGGTGTGAGCCTGTAGCTCAGCTTGGAATCAGAGCGTCACCCTCCTAGCCCGATGACGAACCCTTGGAGTAGTGCCCTCATGGCATGAAGAGAGTTAGCTGAGGGCGGCGACAGGTGAAGGTCCGGGGTTCGAAACAAACAACAGTTTGACGAAAGTCCCCGCAGGCTCGCTTTATGATGAAAACACGAATTGCAATAATAAGCGCAACCACATTTTTATTCCTGGCTGTCCTTGCTTGGAAGAGTTGGACGAATCCAACAGCATGGCATTGGATAGCAAGCATAGCGCTAGCAGTTCTTATAGTCCATTTGGGATATGGTGCAAACCAGCTTTTAACACGATACCCACGCAGGGCTCTAACAGACAGCGCGCTTGACTTCCTTATTCTATTCAGTCTTTTAACGAGCATTCTCTCGCTTCCCGATCTTGTTCTTTGCACAGCAAGTATAGCCTTTTTTTATTACTTCATCGGAACAAGATACATGCGAATAATAAAAAGAACCAAGGGAATAAAAAAACATTACGCTATCCAGAAGTTCAAGCTTGAAATGCCGCTTGCAATAGTTTTTGGGCTTGCATCAATTTTCAGCATTTTATTGCCCTTAATAATATCAATTCAAGTTTTAAGCGCGCTCTTATTTGGAGTAATAGTAATTGGCTCGATCTGGCTTGCCTTCTTTTCCGGTGTCTACAGGCTACCTTAGCAGATTTTATATACAAGGAATAGAAAAAATCTGTAATGAAAGGCATCATCTTTGGAATATTATCCTTACTAACCGGAATTATTATTTTATCCTTCACGCTCCTTGCAATCGGCATTGACAAGATTGCAGAAGTCTTCAAGACAATTTCACTCCCGCTTATATTCGCTTTTTTGACAATCCATTTAGTCTCTGTTTCCCTCGCAGTATTTCGCTGGAAGCTCATCCTTTCCGCTCTTGGCCACAAAATTCCGTTCCTCCAGCTTTTGCAATACAACATAATAGGGTTCAGCGTTGGTTACATAACTCCAGTCGGAAAAATTGGCGGCGCACCAGCCCGAATGGTCCTTCTTGACCGCGACAAAGTCCCATTTGAAAAAGGATTGGCATCAATTCTAATAGATAATATTGTCGAAAATACTTTTGACGTGCTTTTTGGAATAATAATCCTGTCCTTTTTCTTCCTCAAACTTCCAGTAAGTTTTGTAGAAGTGCCGACACGCTGGCGAGTCCTGGTACTTCTCGGCTGTGCTGCAATACTTTCAGTTATAATCATTTTTTATTACAGGATGTTCACTGGAAAAGGGGTATTTTATTCAGTTGCAAGACTTACACGCCTCACAAGGATCCCATTATTTTCATGGAGCGAGAAAAAATTGCACGACGTTGACAAGCTTTTTTCAAGCTTCATAAGGTCAAGGCCAAAAGAAGTGTTTGCAATCTTCGCTATTTCCTGCCTTACATGGATAATTTTAATTCTGCAATACAAAGTTGCTCTGCTTTCCATAGGGCAAAGTTCAGGCATATTCGAATTGCTAATGATAATGGGCGTTCTTGCAGTTGTTGCAGTAATTCCAGTGCCTGCAGGACTTGGAGTGCTTGAATTCGGTCAGGCTGGGTTGTTTTATCTTCTCGGGCTTGACCCAAGAGTTGGAATCGTCTTTGCGCTTCTAATAAGGTTGAAAGACTTTTTTGTAATGATTTTTGGTGCCTTGTTCTTATTCCAGATTGGGTTGGGTTCCTTAGTTGAGAAGCAAGGAAAGAAAATTTAATTTTTTATAAGCTTGGATAATATCTTATTATATGACTCAAGAAACTCCCTCATCTTATTGCGCAACTTCATTCTCTGTTTTGATGATAATTTTTCAAAAGCACCAAATTCGTATGGTATTATGGGGCGATCGATTCTTTTGTTAGCAAACCTGTATAGCTCTATCATTGCGAATTTTCTTATTAAATTGAGACGACCTTCTTTTGCAAGTCGCCTAACTGACAAAACCACCTTAACTGAATCTATGAGCCTGAACTTTCCTTTTTTGCTTGCTCTAAAAACATAATCATGGTCTTCTGCAAAATAAAGCTTCTCATCAAATCCGCCAATACCGTCATGAATTTTTTTTCTGACAAGTAAACAGCCACCGCCTGCCGAAGGTTTGATTGTCTGGAGCATCTTTAGATATACATGAACGAACTCATGCATAAAAACGTCAATTTTCCTAAAACTTTTTGGGATGAGCTTCACGGTCGAAACTGCTAATTTTCTTCTTTCAAACTCAGAAATCATTTTCCCTAGAGTTCCAGAATTAGGCAAGAAAATGTCGGCGTCAAAAAACAACAAAAGCGAACCTTTGGCATGCTTAGCCCCACTATTTCTCCCTATTGCAGGAGACCCTCCAGGATAAACTCGACAACCAAAAGAACGGGCAATCTTTACGGTATTATCTTTTGAATTTGCGTCGCAAACAATAATCTCATAATCCTTAAAGCTCTGGGCTTTGATTGATTTCAGAAGTTTAGGAAGATACCTTTGCTCATTGAAAGCAGGGATAATTATGCTAAGCAATACCATATGAATGGGTCACTTCTTTGATATAAAATATTTGTGCAGAATAATGTACTGGAAATTTACAAGCCAGCCAATCTCCTGAAAATATTTAAATGACCTTTGAGTTGAACCAATATGCACGTAGTATTTGCGATGCCTAGCATCGGGCTGGGCCATGCCACTCGAACGCTTCCCCTCATCAACGCAACTCTGGAAGATGGTCACAGAGTTACAGTTTTCAGCTGGGGTAATGCTCTTGCTCTTTTAAAACAGGAACTAAAGGACAAAGTTAAGTATCACTTAATTCCTGACTATGATATAGGATTTGGAACCGAAGCACCCGGAGCTTTTGATGTTATAATACGTTTACCTTCAATATTAAGCATGGTAAGAGCTGAGAACAATTATTTACGAAGATTTAACAAAACAGATCACATTGACAGGATAGTTTCAGATGGCAAATATGGATTTTTCCTTGAAGGAACCCCTAGCTTTCATTTGATTAACCAACTCCGTCTGCGCCACAGCAAGTTCCCAAATATTGATGGAAATGCAACAGAAATATGCAATGCCCTTGCCCTTAGAAAATTCAAAGGTATTCTAATACCTGACTACGAGGAAAACTCGCTTGGGGGAATACTTGACCACAATCCAAAATTTTTTGATAAAAAAAAATTACATTATATAGGCATTATTTCTGGCATCTCAAAAAAAAATGTTGCAAAAGACATAGATGTTTTTATAAGCGTATCCGGGCCGGGAGACTCCCGAACTTTGTTTCAACAAAAAATACTCAATGAAGCTCCTTCACTCTCCGGAAAAATTGTTGTAACTCTAGGTAATCCAAGTGCTGAAAAATTCAAAAGTTCGAGTAAGCTCACAATTTATTCTTATTTAAACAGAAAACAGCAGGAGCTCATGCTAAACCGCGCTAAACTTGTGGTGTCAAGGTCAGGCTACACAACACTGATGGAACTCACCGAAATTGAGCAGAACGCCTTCTTTGTACCCATTCCCCGACAGTTTGAACAAGAATATCTTGCCGAATATCATCAGAAGCTCGGTCACTTCCATTATAATACACAGGACAAATTTGACCTCGTAAAAGACATTGAAATCGCTAAGCAAAATAAAGGAATCCATGGGATGCCAAAAACAAAAAAAACAATAGAAAATTTCAAGCAGCTCGTGCTTTAAGCAATCTCCAATCTCTTGTGGAACAATTCCATGTCAGGCACGAATATGTGCATGTCAAAGAATTTCTTGCACATTCCATTGAACCTGTAAAGGTCCCTGTACAGTTCTTTTCTCTGCATCTCTAGCTCTTGCTTGTAAAGTCGCTTCTGAAATAGTGCATTTATTGCACCTAGAAGCCAATGGTTCCACATCTTTCCTCCTTCAGGAAGAGAGTCTGTTTCTATCCTGCCCCTTAATTCCATACGGATCTCGCCTTGCAATGCCTTTAGCTTTCTTCCCTCAACTATCATCTCAACATCAGTTATGTTGACCATACGCAAATCTATGTCAACAAACCATTTTGTGAATCCGCTCTGCGCTCCGTGCTGATAATTTTTTACTAGCCTCCACCTTGACCTTATATCTCTGTCAGTGAAGCGCTTTTCAACGTATAAACGCTCGACAAAATACAGCAATACATCCTCTGTAAGGTCCATGTAACCATGCTCCATGAACCATTCCCTGAAAACCCAGAATAAAGTCTTCCCTATGAAAGCTCCCTTAAAAATGACCTCAATTGCAGGGAGATATGAATAATCCTTGGTGAAGGGTAACCTAATTGGAGGAAGGGGTTTAGCCATCAGTATACACA
>ERZ1292640.1221-Hain-H43-02um-R1-1221-length-21292-cov-7_pt1 | contig 21292 bp, 15 predicted proteins | sample MGYA00564404_ERZ1292640 | MGnify/ENA primary metagenome ERZ1292640 (study PRJEB36523, sample SAMEA6512636) | groundwater metagenome | collected 2019-01-08 | study: AquaDiva: Metagenomics assemblies of 32 groundwater samples
TACAAATTAGTCGCCGAGCGAAGCGAGGCGAACCAAAACTCTTTGACTTTTCCTAAGTGGTGCCCCCGGTAGGAATCGAACCTACATCGCAAGCTCCGGAAGCTCGCGTCCTATCCATTGAACGACGAGGGCGCTTTTACATTTTAATTTTTTATCAAAGTTAAAAAACAAATAAACATTATATTGCAACGGCTTGCCCGCCGAAGCCCAAATAAAATGAGAGTGAAGGAAGGAACGCCGTGGGCGGATAAAATTCTATCTCCACGGCCGATCCGGATGCTGTTTGGCGATATAATCAAAACGGCTCATTGTTTCGCCCGTCGCTTCATTAAAAAGCGGCGTTCCGCCAATATAAAACGAATCAGCCGGATCTCCATATTTATTCAAATCGTTATTCTTAATCCATTTTTCAATACGGTTTATTTCCCTGCGCGAAAGAAGTAAAATATCTTCCCTGTAATTCTCACTATTAAGAAAATCAACATAATTGTTCAAATCATTTATCTTGGAAAACATAATTATACCTAAAAAAACTGCGACAAAAACAACCAACGCAATGCCAGTTACCGCTTCTATTTTTATTGTTAAAATCGGCTTTATCATAACCGCATCATACCATTTTTAGCAATAAAAAAAAGCCCCGCCACGTCCTGTTTCCAAAACGAGCGGGGTCTAACCTACGGCAGATTTCCCGTAGGAAAATTATTACTTATTAAAATGCTTCTGTAAAAATTTTCGTTACCATGGATCTTCGTATCTTCTCTAATAAAACCGAACCTGATTCGGGGTAGTTCTTTAAAGCCTCAACGGCTCCGACCAATCCATTATTATTTTCCCGTAAAAACCATCTGCTTACCTGCGATGGATCGCCAGTAAAAACTATTTTTGATCCTTCAGCAACTCTCGTGCCGATTAACTTGATTTCACTGCGAGAAAAGTTTTGCGCTTCATCTACTATAATAAAACAATCACTGATGCTTCTTCCCCGTATATAGTTTATATTTTCAAATTCTATATACTGGGAAATTTTCTCTTTAAGTTTATTTACATCAATACCAGTATCGCTATCTTCGCTTTTGCCCTTGCTTGATTTTTTATTTTTTTCCGGATAAGCATTGGCAAACAATCCAGCTCCAGCTCCTTTTTGGATCGCCTTAATATTATCAAACACCGATCCAACCCACGGAGCGATTTTTTCCAATTTTCCACCTTTCAAAAACCCCAGATATTGATCCTGCTGAGACGGTGCCATTGGCGTTAAAATCATAATTTTATCATATAACTTCTCGTAGCCACAATCCGGAAAACACCGCAATTGAGCTAATGCCGCCAATAAAGACAAGAATGTCTTGCCCGTTCCCGCCTCACCAATCAATAGCACTATTGGCACACAGTTGTCACACAATAAATCCCACGCTAAAAGTTGTTCTAAATTATTTTCATCCGGGCCCAACGAAAAAATTTTTCTCGGGTGAATGCAAATATGTTTAAATTCATCCTCTTTGTATCTATAGATCGAGTCGTAATTATTTTTTGGAATAATAAATTCATTATTCCAAAAATCAATTTCCCTTAAGTCCATTGGCGCGTCTTGACGCTTAAAGAATTGTTTTGATCTTATCGCCTCCAACGATTCTTGCAGTAAAATACCGCGGCGATAACCCTTATACAATTGATCGAGATTGATTTTTAAATCCTTGACATCTTCTACGCGTATATTCAGGGTATTAGCTTTCATTATCATCTCGTCATCTAGCGTAACAAGAATAACATTACTCTCGCCATCTTCATTTTTATCCTTATCTTCTCTCTGCGATTCAGTTAAAGCGCAAGCTAACGCCAAAATCTTATTATCTGGAACACTTAATGGCCAATCGCCAACAAGGTCATGATCCCATTTTTGCGAATTACTTATTTTGACAATTCCTCCATTATCGGTCCGCACTCCCTCCAATAACGAAGTTCTAGAGCTCAAACTTTTAATCTCTTTTAACGCATCTCGAGCGTTAAAATTTTTCTGCTCAACACCATTCTTAAGACCCCTCAATTCACCAATCACTATGGGGTGCAAAAAAACCGTATTGTTACTATTGGCAAACCGCGATAAAAACGATGGAGACTCAACCAATACTGAAGTATCAAGAACGTAAATTTTTGATTTGGAAGGTGTCATTAAAACCTCCTTTCGAAATTCGAAATATATTTTAACGGCCTAAATCGCGAAAAAACGATTTTCGCAAAATTCTGATATTATTTTTCAAATAACAACATTATATTATACTTCATTATTCAAATTTTAGCAATAGTTTTTTGATAAAAACATTCCTTTATTATCAAAAAACTTACAACTAGGTCTTTATTTAATTTAAGGTTACCGCAAATTTATTTTTTTCGCAATGATATAATAGTTGTAATAATCCCCTCCCTTGTCTCCCCTCGATAGTAAGCCCGCTTTATCCACCGCAAATCCCGCTTTCAAGAAAAGATTACTTAATTCTTTTTTGGTAAAAGCGTGATAATAACGCAAAATTCTCGCATTTTTAACCTTATAGGGCATTAAAACATCTTTGAAATCCAAGCGCGACAACCCCAATATTTTAAGCAAAAAATATTTAATCTGAAATTTCATCCCCTTTCTTTGCCATAAATTCCACACCATAAAAACGGCAATGCCATCTTTTTTCAAAACCCGTCGCATTTCACTTAAAAATTTCAACCGCAATTCGCGCGATGGAATATGATGCAAAACCGCGACACTGAAAATTTTATCAAAATAATTATCGGGAAACGGAAGATTAAAACCGTCAGTCACGATAAATTTTATTTTATCGGCTGAGTATTTATATCTTGCTAACTCTATCAATCTTTCCGAATTATCAACGCCGGTATATTCAATATCACGATCTTTTAACAATTCCACTAATCTTCCATTCCCGCATCCCAAATCCAAAATTTTATCGCCATTCTTAATATATTCTTTCAAAAAAGAAAGTTCCGGCCATAAATTCAGCCGTGTCCTTGAAAAATCATCGGCAATCAAGTTATAATTTCTGCGAGTATCTTCTAATATTTTTTTCGCATAAAAACTATTCATAATTTAAACATTAACATGCAAAATTTAAAAATGAAAGTTATCATAAAACAAGCTGTAAAAAATAAAATAAAAAGCGCCGAAGAGCTTAATTGCCTCAAAAGAAAATACGCCAAAGAATATCATATCACCATACCAACAAACGCCGAACTGATTAAAATATATAAAAAAATGCTCCGAACTAAAGAAATGAAAGAAAATAAAATCCTTGAGCAATTACTAAAAATCCGCGCCATCCGATCGCTGTCCGGCGTTGTCGTTGTTAGTGTTTTAACAAAACCATATCCCTGCCCGGGAAAATGCCTTTACTGTCCCACGGAAAAAGGAATGCCCAAGAGCTATCTTTCCAACGAACCGGCTGTTATGCGAGCGATTTTAAACAAATTTCATCCCTATAAACAAGTAAAAATGCGTATTGAAGCGCTTCAAAACAACGGTCATTCAACGGATAAAATTGAACTTATCGTAATTGGTGGCACATGGTCGTATTTGCCGAAAAAATATCAAATATGGTTTATAAAACAATGTTTTGACGCCGCCAATAATCGCGAAGCAAAAAACATTCAACAAGCGCAAAAAATCAATGAAACTGCGAAAAATAGAATTATCAGTCTAACGCTGGAAACGCGCCCGGATTTTATTAACACGAAAGAGATTCAAAGAATGCTAATGCTAGGCGCAACAAAAGTGGAACTGGGCGCGCAATCGCTATACGACGATGTGCTTTACCACAATCACCGCGGTCATAATGTAAAAACTTTAATTTATGCCACAAAATTATTAAAAGAAGCGGGCTTTAAAATATGTTACCATATGATGCCAAATCTGCCCGGTTCAAATATTAGAAAAGATCGACAAATGTTTAAAAAATTATTTTCAAATCCCGATTTCCAACCTGATATGCTAAAGATATATCCTTGCGTAGTTTTAAAAGAAGCAAAACTCTATAAATTATGGAAACAAGGCGGATATAAACCATACTCCGACAAACAACTGATAGATCTTCTTACTGACATTAAAAAAAATATCCCCCATTATGTCCGCATAAACCGGCTTATACGCGATATTCCCTCAACAAGCATTATCGCGGGAAATAAAATTTCCAACTTGCGCCAAATTTTAAAAAATAAAGGCATTGTTTGCCGATGTATCCGTTGTAGAGAAGCCGGACACAATAAATATGCGAGCGGAAAAATCACAATGTTCCGCGAAAATTATGACGGCTCCAATGGCAAAGAAATATTTTTAACCTTTGAATCGCCTGACCGCAAAATTCTTTACGCTTTTTTGCGTTTGCGTATAAATTCCGCTAACACGCTTTTTCTGAAAAATACGGCTATAATTCGCGAACTGCACACATACGGGCAAACAATTCCGATAAGCCAAAAATCAAACGCCATTCAACATAAAGGATTGGGTAAAAAACTTATGGCCAAAGCGGAAAAAATAATAAAAAAAGAATTCCCGCGCGTAAAAAAAATCGCGGTGATTTCTGGAATCGGAGTTCGCGAATATTACCGGAAATTGAGGTACAAATTAGAAAATACATATATGGTAAAAGAATTGTAAAAATTCAAAAAGCCACTGTATCCACAGTGGCTTTTAACTATAGTTATTTTTTAATCAACTATAGTAGTTCTTCCAATAATTGCCAGCCCATCATCGTTTCTCCGCTGGAAAAATAATAGCCGAAATAAATGTCTTTATTAACCGTCTTAAATAGTAGATTGTTGCCATTATATGCCAATAGAACTCTTGAAGTTTCTTCCAATAATTTTTCAAGTTTTTCAAATTCGTTTTTTTCTATAACAAAAAAGAAACATTGATTTTTCTCGTCTCCTAATTCAAGCTCTATTAATATTTTATCATTTTCTTGCGACGAAAATTTAATTAAACTGCATATTTTGTCCGGATGTTGCGGACAGACTATCCTAAATTTTTTATTTAAAAAATTTATACCCATCACTTATCCTCCTTTTTATTTTCATACAATAAGTTTAATAATAAAGATAGTCATCTTTTTATTAAGCGCATAATACAATTTTTAATGAACCGACATGATACAAAAATATATCACAATAAGATATTTAAAGCAAGCGTATATGAACAGTAAAATTTTTTATATTGAGAATTTTTTAACAATTAAATCCCAAAAAAATTCTTTGCATTTTCGGTCGTTTGTTCCGCAATTTCTTTAAACGATTTTTTTTTGATATCCGCGATTTTTTGCGCCACATATTTTACAAAAGGCGGCTCGTTTCTTTCGCCTCTGCGCGGAACGGGCGCGAGATATGGAGCATCGGTTTCAATCATTATTTTGTCCAAAGGAATATTTTTTATCGTTTCGTCGTATTTATCGGTGAATGTAACGATACCGGTAAAAGAAATTAAAAGTCCCATATCCAAATATTTTTTCGCCGTTTCCCATTGGTCAGAAAAACAATGAACAACGCCTTTGAACGGCAAAAATTCTTTTACTATTTCCATTAAATCATCGGTTGCTTCGCGGGAATGAAAAATTACCGGCTTTGAAAATTTTTTGGCAATTTCAATTTGGCGGCGTAAAACTTTTTTTTGCAATTCTTTTAAACTTTCGTCTTTCGTATGGTAATAATCCAGTCCAATTTCTCCAATTGCGACAATCTTGGGATTTTTGACCGTTTCAGAATAAAAATTTTCATTAATTATATCTTCAACTTTTTTATTTTTATCTTTAATGTAAATTGGGTGAAATCCAACGGACGCGTAAACTCCTTCTTTGTAGTTTTCCGCTATCTCTACCGCACTACGACTCGTCTCTTCGTCGGTGCCAACATTTATCATCCAGATATCATTATCAAAAGCGCGATCTATAACATCGCGCCAATCGTCTTTAAACGGCTTAAAATTAAGATGGCAATGAGTATCAATTAGCACATTCTTTAATTAAGTTCTGGGAAACAAAATTTTCCCTTTTTTCACGCTAAATCCTTTTTTTTCTTCAAAGCCAAGTTGTTCAATAATTTTCTCCGCGGTTTCCGGTAAAAATGACTTAAGTAAATGCCCGACGGTTCTCAGTCCCTCAAGCCAGTTAAAAAGATGCGCGCCAACAGAGTTGATATCAGTTTTTTCCATTTCCCAGGGCTTTGTTTTATCAATTTCTTCGTCAATTTTTCGCAAAATATGCCAAATACCAACCAATGCCTGCGACGCATTGTAATCTTTCATAGCGTAATCAACGCATTCACGCGAAATATCTATAATTTCTTCCCATTTTTTTTCTAACATTACAACGACAATTTGGTTTTCAAAATATTTTTCCGCCATCGCCAAAACGCGCGCGACCGTATTGCCCAATCCGTTCGCTAAATCGGCGTTATAAACTTCTTCAAAATGCTTAATTGTAAAATCACCGTCTTCCGTTGCCGGAATTTCTTTTAATAAATAATAACGCAAGGCGTCCGCGCCGTATTTTTCCGCTATTTCTTTCGGATCAATAATATTGCCGAGTGTTTTGGACATTTTTCTTCCTTCGGAAGTGACAAATCCGTGAACATAAATTTTTTTCGGCAAAGATAAACCTGCGGAAAACAACATCGCCGGCCAGTAAAGCGCGTGAAAACGCAAATTATCTTTTCCGATTATATGGATATCCGCCGGCCAATATTTATTAAATTTTTCCAAATTATCACTTCCGTATCCCAAAGCGGAAATATAACTTGTCAGCGCATCGCACCAAACATACATTACATGCTCTTCGTCATTTGGTACGGAAATCCCCCACGGCAAAACGCTTTTCGGCCGAGAAAAACTTACATCTTTCAGTCCTTGCTTCACGAAATTCAAAATTTCCTTTTTACGCGATTCCGGAACAATTTCAATCTCATTTTTTTCAATCAACTCCATAAGCTTATCGGCGTATTTTGATAATTTAAAAAAATAATTTTCTTCTTCAATAAATTCCGGTTTTTGATTATGGTAAACGCACTTACCGTCCGTTAATTCGTTTTCCAATACATACGCTTCACATCCGTTGCAATAATAACCGGAATATTTTTTCTTATATAAATCGCCATTTTCATTTATTTTTTTCCAAATAAGTTGCGCGCCCGGCCAATGCCTTTTTTCATCGCTGGTTCTGATAAAATCGTCAAAAGATACATTCAAAAGATTATCAAGTTCCTTGAATTTTTTAGCATTTTCATCGGCTAATATTTGCGGTTCCATATTTTTTTCCTTGGCAGTTTTAAACATTTTTGAACCATATTCGTCGGTTCCCGTCAGAAAAAAAACATCACATCCTGTTAATCTACGATATCGCGCTATCGCGTCGGCGCGCGCAAATTGAAAAGCATGCCCCATGTGCGGAGGGGCATTAACATAAGCGATTGCAGTTGTAATATAAAATTTATTTTTCTTTGTATTTCCAATATTCATGGCTTGTAAAATCATAAAAAAATTCAACCAAAATAGCGGCAATTGGCACGGCGATAATAATGCCTATAATACCGCCTAATTTAACCCCGATAAGCATTGATATGATTATAATAATAGGGTTCAAACTAACCGCGCGTTGCATAATTTTCGGAACAAGGATATGATTTTCCATTTGCTGAATAATCCAATAGGTCAAAACAACCCATAAACCGGTAATAAAACTTTGTGAAAGACCTGTGATGACCGCCGGAACAGCGGCAATAACCGGACCTATATAAGGAATTAATTCCAAAAGAGCAGCTATCATCGCCAATATCAAAGCGTATTTTATTTGAAGTACGGAAAGCCCTATAAAAACCAAAATTCCCACAATCAAACCCAGCAGAAGCTGACCGCGAAACCATCTGCCCATTTTAACTTCCACTCTTGACCAAAGATGGAAAACATACAATTGATGTTCCGAGGGAATGATTGAACGAAAAAAGGTTTTTATACCTTCTTCCTGAACCGCCAAATAAAAAGATATTACAAGAACTAATATGCCGGAAACAATGCCACCAAAAACATTGACTGTCGTACTTATGATTCCGGAACTAAACACTTCCAATTTTTCGCTTATAGTTCCTAAAAATGTTTTAATACTTCCGGCTATTTCCGGATACTTTTCTCCAGATAAAAACTCTCCTCCAAAATTAAGCAAGGGGGATTTATCCAATGATTCGGGGAAGTTTCTTGAAAGATCCCTTATTTCTTGCGCAAGCGGAGGAACTATTAAATAAACGACAAAAGCTAAAATAAAAAACCCGATCATATATACAATCAAAACTCCAAAAATACGGGGTATTTTTCTTCTCTGAAGCCAGCTCACTATCGGATGCATAGCGGATACGATTATCAAAGAAAGAAAAAGAATAATAAGAATATCTCTGATAATATACAAAAATACCAAAGCGCCGATAATAATAATCACCTTTAATATAGCCGAAGTGGAAATATCAATTGTTTGCCGATCTGAAAACATAATTTTAACTATATTGAAATAATAGCACAAACATCACAAAATAAGCAATTTTTGAAATCTTTTTTTATCTTTAAATGGCCCTATCAGCGCTAAATTTAATTTTTGGGGCTGAAAAATATCTTTCGCCAAATTATTAACCTCATCAATCGTCACTTTGTTTATTTGGTGTAAAATTTCTTCGGGTAATTCAATTTTATTTTTTAAAATTTCCTGACCGGCCAAAAAACTCGCCACTTCGTCCGACGATTCAAGATTTAAAGCCATTTTTCCTTTAATAAAATCTTTCGCCTTTATAAGTTCCCGTTCGCTAATTCCGTCTTTTTTTATCTTTTTATACTCATTAATTATTACTTCTACCGCCTCATCAACTCTTTTATTATCCACGCCAGCCTGAGAAACCAAATAACCGCTATCGGTATATTCACCAATTTCTGTGCGAACATAATAAGCCAAACCACGTTTCTCACGCACTTCCGTAAAGAGGCGGGAACTCATATTGCCTCCCAATATTATCGCCGCAATTTCCTGGGCAAATTTTGAAAAATGAAACATATTATAAGTTCTTACTCCCAGACAAAAATGCGTTTGGTCGGTTTTCTTATAATGAAGCAGCAATTCTGGCTCGCCTTGCTTCTCTCGCACCTTTTCCTTGCCCTTCGCTTTTCCGCTTGCTATTTTGCCAAAATATAAATTTATTTTTTTATTAATTGAACTTTTGTTAAAATTTCCAGCAACGGATATTGCCATATTGGACGCGATGTAATGATTTTTTAAATAATCTAAAAAATCAAAACGCCCAAACGCTAAAATGTTTTCTTTTTCTCCCGCAATATGCCAACCGGCCGGTTGATCTCCATAAAGCAATTTTTCAAAAAGTTCGCCGACATAACGCTGTGGCATATCTTGATACATATTTATTTCTTCAATAATCACGCCTTTTTCTTTTTCTATTTCTTTTGCGTCAAATTTGGAATTAATCAGCATATCCGAAATAACATCCAACGCCAAATCAAGATGACTCGCGTCAACTTTGGCGTAATATCCGGTATATTCCTGTGCGGTAAAAGCATTGTATTCACCGCCAACTTTATCCAATTCCCCGGCTATATCTTGAGATGTCGGTCTTTTTTTTGTTCCCTTAAAAAACATATGCTCCAAAAAGTGCGATATGCCGTTATTTTTTTTATTTTCGTATTTGGAACCGGCGCCGACCACCGCCAAAACCGTCACTGTTTTAGTGGAAGTCATTGGAGCCGCGATAAGCCGTATACCATTTTTCAATTTGTGTTTAGTGAACATATTTTTGATGATTTTATTACTTTATAAACCTGAATTGCGAAATGTTTTAATTTAAGTTTTCGCGCCCCGAATGCCATTCTCACGCCCCGTCCGTCTGCAGACGGACGGGGCGTGAGAAAACGCGAAAACAACGTTTTGTAATTCAAAATAGTTAAACGACTTCCTCCCGATAACATCGCTCGCAGTACACGATCTCTTCCCGTTCCGGCGCGTAGGTCGTCTCAAATTCGTTGGAACAGTGTTCTGTTCCATGATGATTGTGGTTTATCGTGTTGGTATATATCTTGTTATCCGATTGTTTGCCGGCGCACTGGCACTGACGATGCCAGAGTTTTAACGGGTTTCGTTGTTTAATCCGCTGGTAATGACGGCAGTTGGGGCAGAGACGGGGTAAAGGAAGGTTCATTTTCCGATAGAATTCCAGTTCTTGATGGACTATCTTAAAAGCGGTGGAACATTGTTCATTGCAGGTTGTTTGTTGTGTGTTTAGGTCATAATGGGAGCATTGGATTACCTGATCTATTATACTATCGTCAATATCCCTGATATGGTCGGGTATTTGTTCGGTTGGGAGGGTAATCCGGTAATTCTTTGTTTCCGGGTCTTTCCAGTTGTACCCTTGTTGTATGGCTTGTTCTTTGGTTAAAGAGAAGTATTCCTGGGCCACGGTTTCATTGTAGGCAAACGGGGATAATTCCACGGGGAAGAACTCTCCGTATTTGTATATTCTTCCCTTTTTATCAACATACGGCATATCGTTCATATGCTTGATTATCTTCGGGACGAGTTCTTCGTATTCTTCTTTGGTATATTGTTTGTTGAGGATGCAGTATTGCTTGTGTTTTAAATCAACGCACCCAAATAAATTAGAACAATTATTGCAATTAAACGAATAATAAATATCGTAATTCGAAAAAATTATAGTTAAAGAGAAAAAAATATTTTTAGCGCCGTCGCCAACACTGGATGATTCATAAACTCTTTCCGCCCCCTTATAGGTATGCGTTGAATCGTAACAATCTTTTGTGCCGCCATTTGCGATTAATGCCAAATATTTAGAATCTTCTACATCGTAAGCATAAAAACAATATTTGGCATTGCGGCTGTTCCTGACAACATCGCCGGACACATTAACGCACTTGGATGAATCGCAAAATTTATAAATATTTTTTAAATAAAGCTCGTTTACTTTTTCTTTAAATTTTAATAAATTATTAAAACTTCCCAAATCAATTTAATGAAGAGCTTGATCAAAATCTTTTTTACCCAATTCTTTATTTAATAAAAAATAACTTTTATTACGCAAGTTTATGCCTCCCAAGCAATTAGAACAATTTTTGCATCTATTTAAAAATAATGAATCCAGACAATTTTCACTGTCTTGAGAAAATTTTAAATTATAACAATCGGAACAATTTATCGTTTCATAACACAGCTCATTCCGTGATGCCCGATAAGTGTCTATGCAATTTTTATTATACATAGTGTTCGTGGAAATATAAACGCAATCTTCGCAATAAGCAATGCTAAAACACATATAACAGTTTTTATTTTCAACGCTTTGATTGCAATAATCGCTGCTTACGGATTTATTATTCCATAGAGCTATTTTTGGGACCCTTTTATTTAATTCATCCTACTGTTCAAAAAAAGATTTTTTAAAATCGTAATTTTTGCCATAATTCATCGAATCCCATTTATCCGACCACCAACATTTATTACAATATACAGTATAAGAACTTTTTGGATGATAAATACTTATAATATTTTCTTTGCACAAATTGCATTTTCTTTTATATAATACCCGTTCATTTCTAAACATCATTTTCCGCGCCATCCGGCACTCCGGACAGAAAGTCGGCGGCGGAACTTGTATTTTTTCGTAAAATTCAAAATCCTCGGGTTCTATCGTGAACTCGGTTTTACAATTTTGGCAAATTACCGATTGTGAATTTTGATTTGTCATTTTAATATTCAGTGTTTGATCTTTATATTATTACGCCGCTAAATAAAAATACCATTAATTCTTTATCTTATTAAATAATTTTTTGGCTTTAGCAAAAATCGCCAAAGCCAAAATAAAAAATAATCACTTTACTAAAAAATTACGCCAATTTATTCTCCAAAAATTCCTTAATTTCCGAAATTTTGATTCTATTCTGTTCCATTGTATCACGATCCCGAACAGTGACAGTTTCATTTTCCAATGTGTCAAAATCAATTGTCACGCAAAATGGCGTGCCGATTTCGTCTTGCCGGCGGTATCGGCGGCCAATGGCGCCGGTTTCATCATACTGAACAAACCAATATTTTTTCAAATTTTCGTAAATTTCCCGCGCTTTTTTGACAATTTCCGGTTTATTTTTAACCAACGGAAAAACAGCGGCCTTTACGGGCGCGATTTTCGGATGCAAACGCAAAACCGTTTCCATTTCGTGTTTTGTATTATCTTTTCCGCTTCGCGTTTCCACTTCCTCAAAAGCATCAAGCAAAACGGCCAACATAGTTCTGTCTATGCCCATTGATGTTTCAATGATAAAAGGCAGGAATTTCTTTTTCGTTTCATCGTCAAAATAACTTAAATCATTACCGGAAAACTTGCTATGGCGCGAAAGATCCCAATCGCCCCTATTATGTATTCCTTCAATTTCATCCCACCTCATTGGAAAATTATATTCAATGTCCGCACCGACTTTCGCGTAATGAGCCAATTTCTCGTGTTTTTTAAATCGCAAATTTTCTTTTTTTATTCCTAAAGACAAATGCCAATTCATTCTTTTTTCTTGCCAATACTCAAACCATTTTTCGTCTTCTTCCGGATTAATAAAAAATTGTTGTTCCGCTTGTTCAAACTCAACTGTCCGAAAAATAAAATTACCGGGCGTAATCTCATTCCGAAACGCTTTTCCTATCTGAGCAATGCCGAATGGAATTTTTCGGCGCATTGATTTTTGAACTGTATTGAAATTAATATAAATTCCTTGCGCCGTTTCCGGCCTTAAATATATTTTAGACGCGCTGTCTTGTACCGATCCTAAATTAGTTTCAAACATCAAATTGAATTTTTTCGGTTCAGTCAGCTCGCTACCACATTCCGGACATTTTTTCCCGACGACCTCCGGGTGTCGGGATCCCGACTTGTCGCCCAACGACAATGTCGAAACTTCATCATTTAAATCTTCTTTTTTAAATCGTTTATGACATTCCTTACATTCCACTAAAATATCTTCAAAATTCTCGGTGTGTCCGGACGCTTCCCAAACCTTTGAATTCATCAAAACAGCCGAATCCAAACCGACAATATTATCATTATCATAAACCATTTCTTTCCACCACAATTTTTTGATGTTATTTTTTATTTCCACGCCGAGCGGACCATAATCGTAAGCGGCGGCCGCGCCGCCGTAAATTTCCGACGACTGGAAAATAATCCCCCTACGTTTGCATAGAGAAATCAACTTTGATAATTTATTATTTTCATTATTCATAAAATAATTTATTTATTGCGTCACTCTTCCCTTCTGTAAACCGACAAATGGATCGTCGGGCAAATCAGTTATTATCACCGGAGAAAAATCTTGTAATTGTTTTTCGGTAAACGCGTCTTTACCGGACACACTTGCCTCGCCAATCAAATCCAAAGTTTTTCCCAAATGACTCAATGAGGGCATTAAACCGACCTGAAAAACAACTTGTTTTAACGGATACAATACTCCTGTTTGCGCCGGCAATTTACCAATATTCCATGTAATTTTTCGTGTTTCGTGATCATAAAAAACATTAGCGCCATTGGGTTCTATCCGCCCTTCCCATGAAACATAGGCCGGGATATAACTTTCAACCTTTACATTTTCAATGTCATTTGAAGAATTAACGATTTGCCAAATTATATTATAAGTCGTTTTCTCGCCAACTTTCGGAGGAATGGGACCATAATTACTTATCGGACTTTCAAAATAATATCCTTTTTGCCGTAAATCAATATGACTATTTACCTTAAAAACCAAAGAACTTTCTCCTTTTATACTCGTGCCTATAAGCGAAACAGGCACATTAAGCGAATCAATACGCGCCGTGCTTTTTATTAAAAAATTTTTATCGGAAAATGCTTTAATCGGCAATGTTTTTTTTACCGGAATACTAAAATTCACCCTACCCTCTTCATTTGGAAATAAAACAGCCAGCTCCGAAACTTCTCCGGCTTTCCAGCTTATAATTTTACGAAAACTATCAAACGAACCGCGTTCTATTTGAAGATTGGTAAAATCCAATGCCTCTCCTTCAAGTTCCACCGATATTTCAACTTTTTCTATTCCCACATTAGTGGTATTTTTATAATTTATGGCGAAATTCAATGTTTCGCCGGCATCAACAATATTATCCAGCGCGTCTTCTAAGACTTGCGATACAAAAAGCGGAGAGGTTGTGATTGTTATAGCTTTTTGCAATTCATCATAAATAATAAATTCCTTTATTCCCTGAACTTCTCTTATTATGCCAAGCTTGGAATTAAACGGTTTTATTTCTTTTGAATTTCCAAACATCTTACCCTTGATAATAATATTTTTCTCCGTTCTTGCGTCTAATTTTTTAAAATCCCACACATTTTTATCTTTGGACGGCAAAGGATCGGAACTTTCAAAAACAAAATCAGTCGGATATTCAATATTTATTCTCGCATTATAAAAATCATTGGCGGAAGAATTTATTATCGCGAGTTTCGCCTCAAAATTTTGACCGGATACTATTTTATCCGACATTTGCCAATCCAAAGAAATGGGAACTCTTTCAATTAAAAAATTTTGGGAATACTCATTTTCAAAAATACTGGCAAAATTTTCCGGCATATAAACAAACTTCGCTTTTATTTCTTTTATTTCTCCGGCCGCGCCAAAAACTATAACCGGAAATTCCAATTTTCCTTTTTCTCCGGCTTCAATAATCCCAATATCAACATTCTTTGTAAAAAAATGCGTCGGTTCTGAAAAATTTTCCCCCAAAGGCAAAGAATCGCTTGGATACTCCAATGACAACTTAATATCTTTAAGAGCCACCTTGTTCTTGTTAATATAGCTTACGGAAATTGAAATTTTTTCACCGCTTTCAATCGTTCTTGGAACGGTTATCTCAACTTCCAACCGTGATTTTTCAAACGATCTGAACGCCAACCTGTTCCACAAAAAAAACAAAATAATCCCAATAACCGCAAAACCGACTCCTCCCCATAGAAAATATTTTTTAAATTTACCGAAAGATAAACCGCTCTGCTTTTGCGATTCTTCCAACCGCCATCCCAATCCCTCGCCATATTGATAATGACCTTCTTTTTCCGGCCGAAAAATGCCCGGTTTTTGTTCGGGTAGATTCGGTTTTTCTTTATATATTTCTTCGTGTAAATCGCCTAAAGACATACCATTTTAATATGTATTTATTTCAGTATATCATATTCAACATCAAATCAGTAGCCGATCTTAATTCCCGCAAATCTTTTTCGATAAACGCCAGTTGTCCGACGCGCCGCGGTTGCGACGAAATAATACTTAAAATTTTTAAAATCCGCGGACTGAAATCAAACGGATTGTTTTTTGAAAAATCGGGCAAATACCCGAGATACTCCAATGTTTTAATTTCAAAAAGACGCAAAAAAACATTATTTTCATTATAAATAACGCCACGATCTATATTTTCAAAAATCCAGGAAATCGCAGCCCATAATTTTTTATCGCATTCGCTTGCCGCGACTAAATTATCAATTAAATTACTGACATAAAACGCTATTTTAACGCGACCAAGATTCCGCCTTGTATTTATAAAACTATTCAACGCGTAAGCATCTGTAATGATTTCTCGTTTCTTCCCTCTTATAAAATATATGTTCGCGTGATTAAAAAGCGCAAGCCGACCGGCAAGTTTTGACTTTATCTTTCTCGATCCATTGGCATAAAGCCGGATTTTGCCAAAATTCTCCGTAAAAACGGTTAAAACGCGGTCAGCCTCTCCGCGTTCTTCTTCATTAATTATAATTCCTTGTGTTTGAAAAATTTTATACATCTTATACGAATAATATCAAATTGCGGATAAAAAATAAAGACGGCTTATTTGCCGTCTCCTAAATTATTTTTACTTATATCGTTATTAAAAATAATATCTTTATGCTTAATTAAAACTTCTAACATATTTGAAACGAAAACAAAATTTATACCCTCTTTAATATAGCTTTCCAATTCTTCAATATCTTTTTTATTGCCTTCCGGTAAAATAATCGTTTTTATTCCCGCCGTTTTCGCTCCAAGTGTTTTTTCCCTTAATCCGCCAATAGGCAATATTCTGCCCATCAAGGTTATTTCACCGGTAAAAGCAACATCTTTTCTAAACGATTTATTTATTAAACACGAATAAATCGCCGCGCAAACTGTTATTCCGGCAGACGGTCCTTCTTTTGGCACGGCAGCTTCAGGCGCATGCACATGAACCCCGTCTTCTTCCTTAAAATCACTTTCTTTCAAGCCCAATTTTTTTCTGTTTTTATATAAATAGGAAACAATAACTTCCAACGACTCCCGCATCACCTCTCCTATGGAACCGGTAAATTTATATTTTTGCTCATAATTCTTTGTTTTTATCGCTTCTATGCGTAAAACGGAACCACAACCTTCTTGCATATAAGCCAACCCATTTACTATCCCCGGCTCCATATCAATCAATTCCGTATTGAAAAATTTTTGCATCCCCAAATAAATAGGTAGGTGTTGACAGCCAATTACATTATCGCTTTTTACGGCATCGGGATTTCCTTCAGCCACCTTAGTCGCTAATTTTCGGCATATTTCGTCAATTTTCCTCTCTAATTCCCTAACGCCAGATTCTCTTAAATAATACCTAATTATATTAAGCAAGGCGTGATCAGTAAATTTTATATTAAACATTTCTAATCCATTTTCTTTAATTCTTCGCGAGATTAAATATTTCTTGGCTATTTCCAACTTCTCAAAATCAAGATAACTGGAAAATTCAATAACCTCTTGTCTGTTTAAAAGCGCGTCCGGTATGGTGTCTAATATATTGGCCGTGGTAATAAATAAAACCTTTGACAAGTCAACGGCAACATCAAGATAGTGATCGCGAAAAGAATGGTTTTGCTCTGGATCTAAAATTTCCAACAGAGCTGCGGCTGGATCACCCTTCATGCTACTGCATAATTTATCAATCTCGTCAAAAATAATGACAGGGTTAGAAGAACCGACTCTTTTTAATCCATCAATAATTTTCCCCGGCAATGCCCCGATATAAGTCCTCCTGTGACCCTTTAATTCAGCCGGATCCTCTAAGCTACCAAGGGAAATATTAATTTTTTTTCTTCCCAATGCCTTGGCTATGCTATTGGCGATCGAGGTTTTTCCCGTACCCGGAGGACCGACAAAACAAAGAATAGGCGCCTTACGATTTGGATTCAAGCTTTGCGCGGCTATATGTTCCACCACGCGATTTTTTACCCGTTCCAAACCAAAATGATCGTCATTCAAGTGTTTTCTAAGATTTTTTATATCAAAATTATCTTCGGTGTAAATGCCCCACGGAATAGTTAAAAGCCAATCTAAATAAGTTCTGACGACCTCGGATTCGGAAGAAGTGGAATTCATGCGCCGCAACCGATTTAATTCATTTTCCGCTATTTTTCTCGCCTCTTCCGACATTTTAGAATTTTTAATTTTTCTTTCTATTTCTTGAAATTCTTTCATTTCCGCTGTTTCCGCGTTATTTTGTTGCCCAGAAGGAATCAATGATTGTCCTGTCCCTGACAATGGATATTTTAGATCCATAACCTCGCAAATAATAGGAACGAAATTTTCTATAAAAATTTCAAACTGCGTTATAAGTTTTTGTTCATTTAAGGTGTGCCATTTTGCTTTTTTAAGTTCTTCGGAAAATATTTCATTAAATAAATTATAAATCCAAGCGGATAATTCATTCGGATTGCCGCAAAAATAATTCAATATTTCTTGATACAAAATAGACGATTCCGGATCTGCCAACATTTCCGTCATTAATATCACATCTTCTTTTTTAAGGTTGGGGTCGGGATGCTTATGGCTTAAAAATATCATATAAACCGCATTCAATTTTCCTGGACCGGTTTTCAGTTCATTAACTTGATTGATAATCTCCGAAAGGCAAATGTCTATATTGTCTTTTGAATAACCTTCTGTGTTGTTCTCAACGATTTCATATTCTTCAATAAAACCATTAACTTGCTTTAAATAATCTTTTTGCGTTTTTATTCTATTTGTAGGCTTTAAATAAAGCTTAGCAATTTTGGCATCAACTTTTTCGTCAATAATAGTCTTAACGACTTCGCATAAAATTCCAAATTCAGAAAGAGTTTTATGTTTAGAAGAGTTAGTAAAGAATAAGGCGATTCTTTTTAATTCAGAACATTTAATGTATTGTACAGCTTCCCCTGGTAATGAAAACATAAAATTTTCATTTGACGGAAAAATTATAAAGTCGTCGGGTAATATCATAAAATAAATTTTTTCACAGATTTTTTTCACAACACGCCTCCTTTCCACCTTTAATCACAGAGTGTTTTGTTATGGATAATTTATTTCAAATTTCCTTGCGTTCATTACCGCTTCTTTGATAAATTTTATTTTCAAAGATCTGTAAATTCCCAGCAGAGAATTTTACACTCTTTTTATAGCATAGTTAAATAAAAATAACCACTTGACATTATGTTTTATTAAAGTAAAATATCGTAATGTTCTTTACAATTTATCTTTTTTGAAAAATTTACGGAGAAAGCACTATGATAAACGGAAAAAATTATATTAATGGCGAGTTTGTTGAAAGTATTTCCGGGGAAAAATTTGAATCCAGGAATCCGGCGCATTTTGATGAAATACTTGGAACTTTTCCAAAATCAAATGTCAAAGATGTAAATATGGCGGTTGATGCCGCAAAAAAAGCCTTTTCGGCATGGAAAAAAATAGGAATGGTCAAGAGAGCTGAAATTATCGGAAAAGTGGCGCAGTTTATTCAAAATGAAGAAAAAATGCTCGCGGAACTCGTTTGCAAAGAATCGGGAAAACAAATCAATGAATCGTATGCCGATGTAATTGAAGGCCGGCATATGGTTGAATATAATTTTGCCGTCGGACATTATGGACAATCCGGCAGAATATTGGACGACGAAATAGCCTTAAAACGTTGTTATGAAAAAATAGAACCGAGAGGAGTGGTCGTCGCTATTTCTCCATGGAATTTTCCCTATGCTATACCTTGGTGGTTATGCGGACTTTCGCTTATTTACGGAAATACTGTAATTTTAAAACCTTCAAGCGAAACGCCTGCCTGCGCTTTTGCAATAGCCAAACAACTCCATAAAGCCGGCATACCAAGGGGCGTTTTTCAGGTTTTAACGGGAAACGGAAGTGATTGTGGTATGGAACTCGTCAAACACCCCGATGTTAATGTTGTCTTATTGACCGGAAGTTATGAGACCGGCCTTGAGATAAAAAGAGAAACAGCGCTCCATTATAATAAATTTTGTTCAATTGAAACTGGCGGGAAAAGCGCGGTCATTGTGTTGAAAGACGCAAAAATAGAAATGGCATTAGCGGCCATATTGACATCGGCCTTTAAAACAGCCGGCCAACGATGCGTTACTGGTGGCAGAGCCATTGTAGAAAGACCAGTTTATATGGAATTTATTGATAAATTTTCTAAACTGGCCAAAAAAATTAAATTCGGCGAACCGATGGATGAAAATATGTTTTATGGAGCAATGATAAATCAATTGGGAAAAGAACAAGGAATAATATTTAATGATTTGGCGCGAAAAGAAAACTTTACTGTCTTGGTTGATAGAGGCCAAGAACAACCGACAAAAAACGGTTTCTGGCTTGGTCCATTTGTTTATACGGGAGAATGGAGATCAAATAGTTATGTTTTAACGCACGAAGCGTTTTCCCCGCATCTTGCAATAATTCCAGCCGATAATGTTGATGATGCAATTCGCATTTACAATGATACGGAATTTGGTCTTGCCGGTTCAGTGATTACAGAGAATTACCGGTTAGCGCAACGAGTTATGGAAGAAATGGAATGCGGAATTGCATACCATAACCTTCCATGCATAGGCGCGGGAGTCAGATTACCGTTCGGCGGAGTAAAAAAATCAGGCAATTTAATTTCTTCAGCATCGGGCATTGTTCCTGCGATAACTCATAAAAAATCCATAACGATAAACTTGGATGATAAAATTGTTATGGCACAAGGATTAAGCATAGATGTATAACAATTTATAAAAAAAGCGAGTGGATAATTCACTCGCTTTTTAAATTTATATTACTTTGAATTACGAAATGCGCGAAATTGATAAAAATTCCGCCACGCCCCGTCCCGCAGTATTGCGGGACGGGGCGTGGCGGAAAGCAGTGTATTTCGTAATTCAAGGTAAACTATTACGACTTTTATCTTACAACCGCCTGTTGAATTTTCCCAATTATATTTTCCGGCTTTAAATCGGTCATAAATCCCGCCGCCAATTTATGCCCGCCACCGCCGAAAATTTGAGCGATTTGCGAAACATCAATATTTTTAAACTCCTCTGACCTCAAACTTCCGCGAAATTGACCGCTTGGTTCTTCTGTCAACAAAAGAGAAAACCTAGCTTCCGGAATAATGCACATAAAATTAGCTATTCCTTCCGCCACATCTCCGCGCACGCCGTATTCATGAAAATCATCTTGTTTCACGATAGCGAACGCGAGACCGCTATCGCCCAATATTTCCAAACCACTCAATACTTTGCCCAATAATCGGGAATGATTTATTGATTTTATTTTATAAGCATTTTCAGTTATTTTATTTAAATTTCCGCCCCGCGAGAGCAAATCGCCGGTCGCCTGAAGAACCGCCTGTGATGTATTTGAATGCCTAAATCCTCCAGTATCAAAAAATATGCCGGCTAAAAGACAAGTGGCTATGTTTTTATCAATCTCAATGTTATTTTCCTGAAAAAAATAATAAATTATTTCCGCCGTGGAAGACAATTGCGGTTCCACTATACGAATATGACCCTTATGATTTCCCGCCTGATGATGATCAATTGTTATAAGCGGAGTATGAGTATTTTCCGGCTCAAGAACAAGACCTGTCCTTTGAAAATCGCCGTAATCAAGCGCCACTATCACATCATATTTATCTTTATCATAAAAATTTTTTATTTCATGCCAGTACGGCAAAAAATTTAATTCTCGCGGAGGCGAATCTTGGCAAAAAAGAACAACATCAATATTGTTTTTCTTGAAAATAAAATTCAACGCCAGCATAGAACCGATGCCGTCGCCGTCCGGATTTTTATGAGTAGCGATAAGCGCGCGCTTCGCGCCTAAAAACAAATTGTTGATTTGATTAAATTTTAAAACAAGTTCAGGAATTGCAATGAATTTTTCCCAAAATAA
>ERZ1292640.500-Hain-H43-02um-R1-500-length-31947-cov-7_pt1 | contig 21262 bp, 16 predicted proteins | sample MGYA00564404_ERZ1292640 | MGnify/ENA primary metagenome ERZ1292640 (study PRJEB36523, sample SAMEA6512636) | groundwater metagenome | collected 2019-01-08 | study: AquaDiva: Metagenomics assemblies of 32 groundwater samples
GCCTGTCTGGCGGCGTACTCGTAGGCCGAGGCTCGGTACTCCAGCGCGGCAACCAGCGCGCGATCGTCGCGTGCGCGCGCGACCTCGGCCGCGGCCCGCGCGGTGGAGGCGGCGTCAGCGAAATGGCCCGAGGCGGCCTGCGCCACCGACAGGATCTCGAGCATCCGTGGGTCGCGCCCGGACGTCAGGCGCACGGCCCGGTCCGCCAATCCCAGCGCCCGCGCCGCGTCCTGCGCCGACACCTCGTGCGAATCCGCGAGAATCGCTGCCAGCCGCGACATCAACTGCGCATCATCCGGGAGCGCGGCAAGCGCCCGCTCGTAGTGCTGCACAGCCATCTGGTCCTGGCGCTGGACCGCGTAGACCTCGGCGAGAAAGCGGTGCGCATCGACATCGCCGGGCCGCAGGGCGAGGGCGCGCTCAAACTGCGGGATCGCGGCGTCGAACTTCCGTTGCTGCGAAAGGACCGCCCCGAGTCGCACGCGGGCGGACGGATCCGCAGGCGCCAGGCCGACGGCGGCTTGCAGTTGCGTCTCGGCTTCGGACAGCCGTCCCGCGCTCGCCAACGCCTCGCCATATGCCACGCGCGGACGGGCGTCGTTCGGGCGCTTGGTGACGGTGTCTTGCCATAGGCCTTCGCCATTCCAGTAGACGCGGTTCCTGTTCCGCGTTTCGAGCCCCAGGGCGAGCACCACCACTACCGCTGCCACCACGCCTGCCACGGCTGAGGCTCCTGAGGCCGTCAACAGTCTCCGGCCGACGACGAAAAGGCCGCACCAGACGCCCGCGATGACCGCTGCGAGCGGCAGGTACATTCGGTGCTCGGCCGCCACCTCCGTCACAATCGGCAGCACGCTCGACGAGGGCGCCAGGATCAGGAAGAACCATGCACCCAGGAAGCTCGCCGGGTGCCGTCGTCCGATCCCGACCAGCGTCAGCACGATCAGCGCGGTCAGCAGCGACGCCTGCCACGCTACGGCGCCCAGCGACGACCCGAGCGGCCAGTCATAGAGGAACACCAGGGGAGAGGGGACGAACGCCAGGCGGAGATAGTGCGCCACCACCTCGGCCTGTGCCAGGAGATACAGCCACACGGTGCCCGGCGCGAGGCTGACCGACGGGCCTCGATGCTCGTGCGCGACCAGGGCGCCGAGAACGAGCCACGTCGAGGCGAGACCGGCGAGCAGACCCCATCGCAGCCGGCCGGTTCCACCTGGGCGGGGCGCACCGAACAGATGGTCCCACAGCGCCACCACGATCGGCGCGGTCACCATCACTTCCTTCGTCGCCATTCCGCATGCGCAACTGGCGATGGCCGCGGCAGACCAGACCCTCGGGTACCAAGCGCCGGATGCCCGAATCGCGCAGTACAGCGCCAGCAGGTAGAACAGCCCCATCAGCGATTCGACGCGCTGGACGATGTACGTGACGGCCGCGGTCTGGATTGGATGCACGACCCAGACCAGTGCGATGGTCAGCGCGACCCACGGCGCGGCAGCCCCCAATTCGGGTTGGAGCGGCGGGCTCATCAGCGTCCGCCGGACGACGCCGAACAGGACAAGGGCGGCAGCCAGATGGATGAGGAGATTTCCGACGTGGAAGGCCGTGGCACCCAAGGCACTGGGGACGCTTGGCACTCCAGGGGCTCCGGTTGGCCCCGACACCTCTGCCGGCCCGAGTGCGTAGGTGATAGCGAACGAGAGATTGGCAACGGGGCGGCCCGCAACAGTGGACTCCGAAGGGGGCGACAACGGGGTCGACAGCGGCCACAGCGTTCGAATGGTCGGGTTCCGCACCACTGCCCTGACATCGTCCAGAACGAAGACGCCGTCAAGACTGGTGGAGTAGGCCCAGGCGCCCGCAGCCACTACCAGGGCCGCCACAACCAGGACCCGCAGGCTTCGGGGCGGGGGCGGCGGTTCGGCGCGTGTCGCGCGCGTCCGGGACGCGCGCCGTCGAGCAGTCACAGGCGCGATCTTAGCAGAGCTCCCGAGCACGAGGTCGGGACGAATTGCGGACGAATTGCGTACAGCTGCTTGCGGCGAGGACCGATCTGTCATTGGTCTGCCCATCACCTCTGCCAGGTCGTTGCTCTGGCTCGTTGAGGAGCACCCGGATGACGTCAGCGCCGGTGTATTAAGATAGAGGCCATATGTTCCGCCCGCGCCCGTTGCTCGCCGTTGTGCTGTTCGGAGCGTCGCTGGGCGCCGCGCCCCAGCAGGCGGTCTTCCGCTCAGGCATCGACGTCGTCGCTGTCGATGTGCTCGTCGTGGACAAGAACGGTCATCCACTGCCCGACCTCAAGCCCGAGGACTTCACCGTCACCGTCGACGGGAAGCCACGGCGCATCGCGTCGGTCGAGTTCCTGGCACATTACGACCGGTTCGCCACCCCGCCGGATCGCACGGCGATCCCCAATCTCCGCCCCGAGGATAGGGTGATGATGCGGGCGGAGTACAGCTCGAACACGAAGTCCCCCCCGGGGCGGCTGTTCGTGCTGGTCGTCGATTCGGGCAACATGACGCGAGGCGGCGGCCGCGGCGCGATGCAGGCGGCCGGGCAGTTCGTCCAGAAGCTGGCGCCGAACGATCTGGTGGCCCTCGTGTCCCTTCCCGCCGGCGTCACCGTGGACTTCACGGCCGATAGGCTGGCGATTCGGAATGCGCTTCTCCAGATCATTGGCGGCGGCGCGAGCCGGTACCTCTCGAACGTCAACATCAGCCTTGGCGAGGCCTTCTCACTGGTCACCGGCAGCCAGCGGCGCTTGTGGGATCAGGCGATACGGGAGGAGTGCAACTGGACCCGTTCCGACAACGAGTACGAGAACTGCCGCACGACGCTCGAGGCCGACGCCCGCAGCAAGTTCTACGCCGCCCGCACGTCAGCGGAATCGAGCGAGCGTTCGCTCGAGATCCTGATCCGGCGCCTGAGCCTCATCGAGGGCCAGAAGCACCTCATCTTCATCGGCGAGGGCCTTGTCACCGGAAGCTCTTATGGCTACCTTGACGGGATCGCGGACCTGGCGTGGCTGGGCGGGCTCGTCCAGGCGGCGCGCGTCAACCTCTACGTGCTGCACCTCGACCGGGCGTTTTTCGAGGCCTTCAACGTCCAGGAGAGATTCCCAACCCGGACGCCCCTCGAAGATGCGCGACTGCTGAACGACGGCCTCGCCGAGATCGCGGGCCAGGCAGGCGGCGCGTATTTCAACCTGACGACGGCGCTTGACCCCACATTCGAGCGAATCGCGCGGGAGACGTCGGCCTCGTACCTCGTGACCTTCGAAACCACCGACGCCGACCGCGACGGCAAGACCCACAACGTCGGTGTGAAGGTGGCGCGGCCCGACGTGCAGGTGCGGGCGCGCAAGCAGTTCATGGTGGACCCGACCATACGCACGGCCCCGGTGGCAGACCGCCTGTCGCGGGCGCTGAACTCGCCCTACCTGCCGTCCGCCATCCCGATAGACATGACCACCTACGTGGTGGGTGACACCCAGAACGGCGGCGTGCGCGTGCTTCTGGCCGCCGAAATCGGATGCGGGCCCCAGGCCTCCGCCGACTTCGACGTCGGCCACACCGTGACGAACGCGGCGGGGCAGGGAACCGGATCGCCAGTGCGACATCCGGACGCTCTCGTGCCTCGCCCGGATGGAGTCCGTTGCGCGTATTACACTTCGACCTTCGCGGTGAGGGCAGGCCAGTATGTCATCCGAGCGGTTGCGATGGACTCCGGCAACCGGGCCGGCGGCGTTGAGCGCCATCTCGACGCCCGGCTGACATCGGCCGGGCCGCTTGGGCTCAGCAGCCTGGTGCTGACGGACCCTGCCGTGAGGGTAGACGGCAAGATGAAGCTGGTGGTCAACGGGCATGTCAGCGGCCCCAGCGTCGCGGCCTATGTCGAAATGCAGCGCCTGCAGCCTGCAGGTGACGTCGTGGCCGCAGCGGCACGGCCGGTGGTGCAGTTCGAAGTGGCCGAGAGCGACGATGGCCCGACGCTTGCGGGTGTCGTCCCGTCGGTGGCAGACGACGCCGCCGCGGGCGCGTGGTACGCCGAAGGGGCCATCAATCTGGCGTCGCTGGCACCCGGCACGTACCTCGTGCAGGCCATTGTCATGTGGGACGGCGCGATCGTCGGCCGCGTCAGCCGGTCCATCATCCTGGACCGCGGCGCGAGCCGGTAGCGTCGCCTCCTCTCCGATCTTCAGACTCTCGGACGCCTGTCTGAGGTACGTCTATGAAATGCTCTCGCCCACTGCCCGTGAGCGTCTCGGCGCTCGTGTGTGTATTGGTGTCGGGGATCTCGGGACAGACGCCCGCCCCCCAGACGCCCACGTTCCGCTCGGAGATCGACCTGGTGACGGTCGATGTGACGGTGCTCAGCCGCAGCGGAGAACCCCTCGCCTCGCTGACGGCCGAGGACTTCACGCTGCTGGTCGATGGGAAGCCGCGGCCGATCGTGTCGGTGCGGTCCGTGCGCGCGGGAAGCGCCGCGCCCGCCCCGGCCCAGGCTCAGGCTCAGCCGGCACCAACGCCGGCCCCTGCCGCCGATTCCGCTCAGCGGCGCCTGTTTGTGCTCGTTGTCGACCGCGATCACGTTCACGCGGGCGAAGGGCAACAGATGCTCGAGGCGGGCGCGCGATTCATCGATGCCCTGCCGCCGGAGGACCGCGTCGCCCTGTGGACACTGCCCTATTCGAGTGAAGCGCTGCGCTTCAACGACGATCGTGAGGCGCTGAAGAAGCGACTGCGCCTGGCCGTGGGCACCTATCGGGCGCCGTACGGTCCATGGATCGTCGGGCGCGGCGAAGCCATCCTCGCCGACGATGGACGCCCGGGCGCGCTGCAGGCGATCATCAACCGTGAATGCTACAAACAGCCGCAGACCTGTCCGCAGGAGGTTGAGGTGCAGGCGCGCGAGACCGCGCGCGATGCGCGCCAGCGTGCGGAAGCGACGCTCTCGGGCCTTGGCCACATCGTCGACGCCCTTGGCGCCGTGGAGGGACCCAAGCACCTGGTGCTCGTCACCGGAGGACCGGTCCGCACGCTCGACAACCTCGGGGTGATCACGAACCTTGGAACACGTGCGGCGCTGGCGCGCGTCACGATCCATGCGCTGCAGGTGGCTGAACCGTCCTACCAGGCGCGCACGGATCAGATGCGGGCCATGCCGGCGGAGATCGACCAGTCGGCATCGGCCGCCTACTTTCTGGCCGGCACCACAGGCGGCCTGACCATCACACCCACATCGGGCGACGTGGGCTTTGGCCGGTTGTCACGCGAGCTCTCGGCCGGGTACCTGTTGGTGTTCGAAACCCAGCCCGCCGACCGCGACGGCAAGGTGCACCAGATCGACGTGAAGGTGCGGGATCGCGGCTGGGGCAGCAGTCTGCGCGCGCGCAAATCCTTTCGCGTCGACCCGAACGCTGGCGCGGCCTCGTCGCCGGCAGCCGCACCCGCAACGGCGCCCTCACCCCCGTCTCCTCCACCCGAACCGGTGGGCACCGACCCTGGCGACATGGCCGATCGCCTCGCCGACTACGCCGACGCATTCGAGCGAGAGTTCTCGGCCGTGCTGGCCGAGGAACGGTACGTCCAGATCATCCATCCGTGGCGGGGCAACCCCAATGGCCCGGCCGGCGAGCCCGCGCTGGGCTGGCGCGATCCCGGTGATCGCGCGCCCAAGAAGTCTGGGGGTCCCATCATTTCGCGGCGCCAGCTGCTGTCCGACGTCTTGATGGTGCAGCTCAAAGACCGGCGGTGGCTCAGCTATCGCGACGTCGCGGAGGTGGATGGCGAAGCCGTGCGCGACCGTACCGTCCGCGTGCGCGAACTCTTTCTCTCGAAGACGGCCGACCGCGAGGGCCAGTTCCGCCGGATCGCCTTCGAAAGCGCCCGCTACAACCTGGGCGATCTCAGGCGTGATCTCAATCTGCCGACCGTCACGCTGTCCCTGCTGCGGCGTCTCAACCACTCGCGCTTCGAATTCAAACGCGCCAAGGACGAGACCATCGACCAGCGCCCCTGCCGGGTACTGACCTACAAGGAAAAGGTGATCCCGACGCTGGTGGCCACACCCAACAGCGGCGACATCTTCATCTATGGGCGGATCTGGCTCGATCAGGCAGACGGCCGCGTGCGCCGCACAGAGCTGCGCTTCGAACGTGGTTCGCAGAAGCGTTCGTACATCCGGGTGGACTTCCAGCCGTTCGAAGGCCTCACCGTCCTCGTGCCGGCCTTGATGTGGGAGTGGTACGAGGGCGCCGACCAGCTCGGGCGCATCGGGGGCGACGTGACGGTTATTCAGGGCCTGGCCACCTACTCGAAGTTGCGGCGATTCCAGGTTACGACGGGAGAAGAGATCCGGTAAGCGATCGTGGCCCTCGGCCATCGGAAGGTGGCCATCGACCCGGCTGATACGGCTATCCCCACGCCGAACATCCAGTTGTTTGGATCGACGATCCACAAATCTATGGATCCGGCCCTGTCAGGACGAGTCATATATACAATAAGTGCTTATTTATCAATTGTTTGTGGATGTAGCAAGGTTGGCACTATGCGTGCTTAGTGGATGGCGGGTACTGGTGTGGACGACTGCCTGCTGAGGCACTCGTTCGACGTGCCTGAAATAGCTGTCAGTGGTTCATTTGTTTCTTCAGGAGGGTGGTCTATGCGTTTTAGGACTCTCGTCTTTCTGCTCCTGGTGCTCGCGCTGGCCACGCCGGCGATGGCCCAGGAGCAGCGGGCGTCGATCGAAGGCGTCGTCAAGGACGCGTCTGGCGCCGTGCTGCCGGGCGTGACTGTCGAAGCCAAGAACGTGGACGTTGGCTCGGTCGTGTCGGCCGTGACCAATGCCACGGGTGAGTATCGTTTCCCGGCCCTGGCGGCTGGGACGTACGAGGTGACGGCGGCCCTTCAGGGCTTCAATACCGCCAAGGTGACCGCGGTGCCGCTGACCCTCGGTCAGATCAAGAAGATCGACCTATCGCTGGCCGTGGCCGGCGTGGCCGAGAGCGTGCAGGTGACCGGGGAAGCGCCGCTCGTCGACGTCAAGCAGAGCGCGCGTGCCACCAGCATCCGCGGCGAGCAGATCGACCTGCTGCCGAAGGGCCGCGACTTCACGAGCCTCGTCACGCAGGCCCCTGGCGCCAACCAAGAAAACAAGCTGGGCGGGATCTCGATTGACGGCGCCAGCGCCGGTGAGAACCGGTTCATCGTGGACGGCGTCGAGACGACCAACCTGCGGAGCGGCGTGTCCGGCAAGGGCATGATCGCCGACTTCATCGACGAAGTGCAGGTCAAGTCGAGCGGGTTCCCCGCCGAGTACGGCGGCGCCACGGGCGGCGTCATCAACGCGCTGACCAAGAGCGGCACGAACTCCTTCCGCGGCAGCGCGCGTTTCTACTGGCAGGGTGACAAGCTCGAGGCCGGTAGCAACAAGTCGCTTCGTCTCAGCCCGGTGGACAGCAATGTGGCCGAGTACTGGACGTACCAGAAAGACAAGGACAACCGGACCGAGCCGGGCTTCTCGCTGGGCGGCCCGATCTGGAAGGACAAGGCGTGGTTCTTCGCGGCCTACCAGCCGACGATGACCAAGACCACGCGCGATGTTTCCCCTGCCAGCGCAGGAACGGCCACCGCGAACACCTTCAGCGGCATCGTCCAGAAGCAGCAGGCGCACAACTTCTCGGTCAACCAGACGGCGCAGATCGGCAACAGCCTGCGCACGCGCGTGGCGTACAACAACAGTTGGGGCAAGCGGACCGGCCTGCTCCCGTCGCAGACTGGCGCTGATGCGAGCACGACGAACTACGCCATCGACCGCACGTCCCCGAACTGGAGCCTCTCCGGTACGGCCGACTGGGTGGTGACGTCGAACCTGTTCGTGGGCGCGCGAGCCGGCTACTACTTCTCTGACTTCTTCGACAAAGGCGTGCCGAGCGCTCTGCGCTCACTGTTCACCTTCAGCAACGTCGGCCTGGTCGGAACCAACGGCGTGGCCGTGCCGGCGGCGTATCAGCATCCCACCGGTTACTCGAGCATCGCCACCAACTTCGCGACCACGCGCGACCAGCAGACCCGTCTCAACTTCCAGGTGGATTCGACCTTGTACGTGAACGCAGGCGGCCAGCACACGATTAAGGGCGGCGTCCAGATCGACCACGTCGGCAACAACGTGCTCACTGGCGAACAGGGCAACCTCGTCAGGATCCGCTGGGGCCAGGCGTTCTCGTTTGGGACGGGACCCTACGGCACCTACCAGGTGCGCAGCAACGGCGTGTACCCGAAGCAGGGCTTCGTCACAGAGGGTGACGTCAGCACCAATAACATCGGCCTGTTCATCCAGGATGCCTGGACGGTCAACAACAAGCTGACCGTCAACCTCGGCGTCCGGACCGAGAGCGAGAAGGTCCCGGCGTATGCCGCCGGACCGGGCATTCCGACCTACGGCCTGGAATTCCCGTTCAAGGAGAAGCTGGCGCCGCGCCTGGGTTTCGCCTATGACGTGAAGGGCGACGGCAAGTGGAAGGCCTACGGATCGTGGGGGATCTTCTACGACATCTTCAAGCTGGAGCTGCCGCGCGGGTCGTTCGGCGGTGACAAGTGGCTCGAGTACTACTACACCCTCGACACGTACGTGTGGGACACGCTGACCTCCGCCAGCGGCTGTCCTCCGGCCTGCTCCGGCACGCTCATCCGCGGCCCGATCGACTTCCGGCACCCGTCGTTCGGCTCGGACGCGATCGACCCGGACCTGAAGCCCATGAAGAGCGAGGAGTTGTCGTTCGGCCTGGAGCATCAGCTCTCGCCGAAGATGGCCCTCTCCGCCCGATACGTCCGCAAGTGGCTCGACAAGGCCATCGAGGACACGGGCTCGCTCGACGCTCAGGGCAACGAGATCTACATCATCGCCAACCCGGGCTTCAATCTCACCGAGCTGGCGTGGACCAGTCCGAAGACCAACCAGCCGATAGCGAAGCGGCAGTACGACAGCGTGGAGCTCGCCCTCACGAAGAACCTGTCGAACAACTGGTACTTCCGCGGGAGCTACCTGTGGAGCCGCCTGTGGGGCAACTACTCCGGCCTGTCGCAGTCGGATGAGAACGGCCGCACCAGCCCAAACGTGGGCCGCGCGTTCGACTACCCGATCATGAGCTTCGACGGGCGCGGGAAGCCGGTGTTCGGCTTGCTCGCGACCGATCGCCCGCACCAGGTCAAGGGGCAGTTCATCTACCAGCTGCCGTTTGGCACGTCGGTTGGCATCAACGAGTACATCTCGAGCGGCATTCCGGTGACTCGTGAAGTGGCAGTTCTTCCAACGAGCAACTACCCGGTGCAGTACAAAGGTCGCTTGAGCGACGGGCGGATGCCGGTCTATGCGCAGACCGACCTGAGCATCCAGCATGCGTTCAAGATGGCGGGGAACAAGCAGTTGCAGGTGGAGCTCAACGTGACCAACCTGCTCAACAGCCGTACCGCGATCAACCGAAACAATACCCTGCTGAAGTCGGGATTTGGCCTTCGCTTCGACGAAGCCGCGTTCTACGCCGGCCAGGTCGACTTTGATTCCCTGATCGCCGCGCTGCCGAAAAACCCGGCGTTCTTGATGGACAACGGGTTCCAGCCTCCTCTCGCCGCGCGCTTCGGCGTGAGGTTCCTGTTCTAGTGAGTGCGCCGTAGCCGCGGGGCTTCCGCCCCGCGGCCACGGACAGTGATGACGCCCCGCATGCCATCGCGGCATGCGGGGCTTTTTTTGTCTGAGGAGGTAGAGTGTCCCGGCCGGCGCCGCGCGCCTACTCCACGTCGATCTGGGCGCGTTGCAGGCGGCCACTGAAATCCACGTAGATCGATTTCCATTCCGAGAACACATCAAGCGCCGCCTCGCCCGCCTCGCGGTGGCCGTTGCCCGTGTTCTTGGTGCCGCCAAACGGCAAGTGGATCTCGGCGCCGATGGTCGGCGCATTCACGTAGAACAAGCCGGTCTGCAGGTCCCGCATGGCGCGAAAGGCCTGGTTGATGTCGCGCGTGTAGATGGAGGCCGACAAGCCGTACTCGACACCGTTGGCAATCACGACGGCTTCGTCGAATGAGGTGCACGGAATCACCGACACGACGGGACCGAAGATCTCCTCCTGTTCGATACGCATGGACGGCGTGACGTCGATGAACACCGTCGGCTCGTGGAAATGTCCCTGTTGGTGCGCCCCGTCCGTCAGCCGATGGCCGCCGTACGCGAGCGTGGCGCCTTCCTGCTGACCAATCTCCACGTACCGCATCACCGTATCGAGTTGGGCTTTGCTAACCGATGGCCCCATCTGCGTCGCCGGATCCAGTCCGTCGCCCACCGCCAAGGTCTTCGCACGCGCCACGAAACGCTCCACGAACTCCCGGTAAACCTTCCGGTGCACCGCCACGCGGCTGGCTGCCGTGCACCGCTGCCCGGTTGTGCCGAAGCCGCCCCACACGCACCCGTCTACCGCCAGGTCCAGGTCCGCATCGTCCATCACGATGATGATGTTCTTGCCGCCCATTTCGAGATGCACCTTCTTGAAGCTGGGCGCGGCTTTCATGCTGACCGTGCGGCCCACGTCGGTGGAACCGGTGAAGGAGACCACGTGCACGTTGGGCGCATCCAGCAGGGCGTTGCCCACCTCGCCGCCCCCGCCCGTCACCAGGTTGACCACGCCGGACGGCACGCCAGCGTCCTCCAGTGTTCTCACGAAGTTCACGGCGGACAGTGGGGTGAGCGTCGCCGGCTTCAGCACAACCGTATTGCCGCAGATGAGCGCAGGCAAGATCTTCCACGACGGGATGGCCATCGGGAAGTTCCACGGCGTGATGATGGCGCACACGCCAATGGGCTGACGGATGGACATGGCGAACTTGTCGCGCAGCTCGGACGGCGCCGTCTGACCGTGCTGCCGGCGGCCCTCGCCGGCCATGAAGAAGGCCATGTCGATGGCCTCCTGCACATCGCCTCGCGTTTCCTCGAGCACTTTGCCCATCTCGCGCGTCATGTCGCGCGCGTACGCTTCCTTGCGCTCGACGAGCAGTTGCGCCGCCTTGAACAGGATCTCTCCGCGCTTGGGAGCCGGCACCAGGCGCCAGTGCTCGTAGGCTCGATGGGCCGCGTCGATGGCGCGCTCGGCGTCGGCGGCCGACGACTTCGCGAAGTGTCCGATCAGATCTCCGGTGTTGGCCGGATTGCGATTCTCGAAGACTTCGCCCGACGCCGCTCTCACCCACCGGCCGTCGATGAAGTTGTGGTACTGCGGCACGTCTGCCTTGATCGTGGTCATGGATGGAACAGTCCTCAGGGGTGTTCCTGAATGATAACAGGTGAGGCGCGCCACGCGCGAGCGGCCGTGCTATATTCGGGGTTGATGAGCGACGAGAAGCGAGAGGTGCCGCGTACCGATGTGCTCGGCAACCTGCCCGGAGAGGTGAGCGTACTGGCGCCCATCGCCATCCGCGACATCAGCCGCAGGGGCGTGATGGTCGACTCCGCCTTCCCGCTGCTGCTGAACTCGGTGCACGACGTGCGCCTGGAGCTGGGCTGGCAATCGGTGGTCGCCAGGGCCCGAGTCGCTCATTGCCGGATCGGGGATCTCGGCCAGGACTCCGTCGTGTACACGGCCGGTCTCGAGTTTGTCGATCTTCCCGATCATGTCATGACGGCCATCGGGGAGTATCTGGATGGCCTGGATCGCCACTCTCCTGCGCCTTGATGGCGGGAATGACGGAGCGAATGCGCGATGGACAGAATAGCGGAGCGCCAGGGGTCGCCTATCGAACTCTCAAGTGCTCGAGGTAGTCGCCGGAGGCGATCCGCTCGGCTCGTCCGAGGGGGGCATTGTAGAAGTACACCCAGGCACTGTCCACACGGCCGTCGTCGAAGGCTACAGTGGTCAGGACGCGGGTGTAGAGGCTGCTGTCGGGCTCGGTAGGGCGGTAGCCCTCGATCTCGTCGAGCTTGGCGAGCACACTCGCGTCGTTGTCCAGTTCGTAGATCTCGCCCCACACGTGGCCGTCTGGAGCAGGAATCGCCGCAGGAAACAGACCCAGATCGAACAACGCGGCCTCGATCCAGCCACGGCCGACGAGCGTCATCCGGGTGTCGATGCCGGCGCGCGAGCGTCGATCGAAGCCCCCCATTAGCGTTCCGTACACGAAGACGTTTTCGCTCACGGTGAAGGCTGTCTCCCCAGGGCCTGCTTCGACCCGACGCGGCTCGCTCGCGGTCCACAACCTGCCGCGACGGGCCCTAGACAAAGCGCCGGAGCCTTTGGATGCCTGAAGTGTAGGTGAGTGTCCGAACAGAGTCAAGGATGCGGCCACCGCGTGCGGCCACCGCGTCGGGCGAGCTACTTGTGAAGCTTCTTCGCCGCGTGCCCGCTCGCGGTCATCGCGTCGAACAACTGGGTCGACACCGCGAAAGACACTGACACGACCTTGCTGCCATCGCCGCCCAGTTCCACATTCGGCCACAGCGCCTTCGCCTCGGGACGATTGCCGGCCTGCATCTTCGCGAGAGCCGTGAATCCGCGGATGATGTCGCGCAGGTTGTTGGCTCCCTCTTCGTCCTTGGCTTCCGCTTCGACCACCGCGCGGATCCCGCCGTTGACGTGACCGCTGGCCGAAAACCATGTAATCGGGGGAATCCGCCCGGTTACCTCTTCTGGCAGTTTGGCCTGAGACGAGATCGCATCAAACCGGCCTACGGCCCAGAAACTGGCATCGGCCATTTTGGCCACGCGCGCCATCATGTCGCCGTTGGAGGTGATGCTGTTCTTGCCAACCGGCCGGTCTATGGCCTGCTTCACCTGGCTCTGCGTGCCAAGCGCGACCACACCGGGTTCGATGAACGCGACCGCCATCTCCGAGCGACCGTGATGGCCGGCCTCGGCATGTTCGACCGGGCCCTGGATCAGGCTTTTTCCATGGTACTGTTCGATGCGGGCGCCTTTCTCGCGGGCCACCGCTTCAAGCCGGATCTGATCGAACCGGCCGCGCGCGATCATCATCCCATTCTCGACTCCGCTTGAGGTCTTGGCCCCCATCCAGGCCACGACCTCATCGATGTCCTGCTCGATGTCGATGCCGGTTTCGGTCTTAAACTCGTTGCGACCCTCGTCAGTGACACCCCCAAGGGTGCGCAGGCGCTGACGCAGCTCGGAGTTCATCACGTCGCGCACGTTGGCGTAGGCCACGACGGTTGCGTCGGCGGGCACGTACCCGAGTTCTGCGGGCCCTGTCCCCGACCTAAACAAGCTCTGGGGCATGCCGCCGTAGTAGGCCACAACGCCAATGGAGAGCCCGACGACGAAAATCAGCGCCGAGCCAAACAGGAAGTAGCGGGTTTTGGCGGTCATAGTAGTTCGCCTCTAACGGAGTAGACGGGACTGGTTGGGAATAGTTCCCGGGAGACTCGGGAGTAATCACGACTTACTGTTCAAGCACGTATTCCCTCCGTTCGACAATCCGCCCCGCCAGCGCCAGCAGGACCACGATCATCACAAACAGAACGGCCAGGCTGACCGCTGGACTCGGCACATCGCGGAACAGGGCCTGAAGCACGCTGCCGAGCCCTTCGGCGGGCATGGCATGGGGCACCAACGCCTGGAGGTAGTAGGCGATCGTCGCTTTCCTGAGGTAACCGGGAAGGGCCAGAGCCAGTTGTTCCCAGCCGAAGGCGAAGACCAGGCCAGTGACGAGCGGGTGCTTGAACTGGGCCCCGATAAAGGCGAATAGCGCGCCATAGGCAGCCAGACCGAGCGCCAGCAGCCCCAGGTCTGTCAGCAGAGCCGGAAACGATCCGGCCAGGCTGCCGTGGCCCAGTGGCACGACCAACAGGAACAGGATCACCACCGAAGGCAGCACCACAAAGACCGTCGTCACCAGATAGGCGAGGTACTTGCCTACCAGCACCGCCGCACGCGAGATGGGGCGCACGAACAAGTAGGTGATGGTCCGGTCGTCGACCTCGTCGGCGATCAGTGCCGTTCCGTAGAAAATGCCCAGCACGGGCACGATGAACCGCAGATACAGCAGCCAGATCATGCCGCCGAACACCGTCGGTCCTGAAGCGGCGGAGCCGCCTACCTTGACGTTGCCGATGCCCATGACTTCCAGAACGCGGAACAGGATGCCAAGCGCGATGGGCGACCCCACCACCAGCCCCAGGAAAATAGTGCGCCGGGACCAGAGCATCGTGCCAAGCGACAGGTCGAAGATCCGCATCACCGCCGTCATGAACCCCGGAGCCTGGTGCGGTCCGTACGCGGGCTGCCTGACAGGCAGCGGCGGGACGGGTACGGTGGCTTGCGGCATGGTCTCGCTCATTTGACCAGGTACTTGAACACCGCCTGCAGATTGTCGTCGGGCGATGTGACCTCGGAAATCGTGCCGGCCTGACCCGAAGCGGCCAACTCGGTCAGGTACCGGTAGAAACTATCGGGCTTCGACGTTTCGATGACGATGGCGCCCTGCTCCAGCTTCAGGCTCAGGACATCGTCTCTGGTCAGGAATTCTCGGGCCAGGGCTCTGGGCTGCTCGGCGACCACGTGCACCGTGTGCGGGTGTTCGTCGATCAGCTCGCGGATGGAATGCACGTCGCCTTCGGCCAGGATCCGGCCGTTGTTGATGAGCAGGATGTTGGAGGTCATCGCCTCGATCTCGTACAGGATATGGCTCGAGACGATGATGCTTTTTCCGGCCTTCGCCCAGTCCTTCACCAGCCGGATGGTCCGGCGCCGGGCAATCGGATCCATGCCCGAGAGCGGCTCGTCGAGAATCAGCAACTCGGGATCGTGCACGATGGCCTGAGCCAGCTTGACGCGCTGGCGCATGCCCTTGCTATAGCCGCCGATTTTCTTGTCGGCGGCGTCGAGCAGATCCACACGCACCAGTGCCGTGCGCGCCGCCTCGAGGGCGGCGGCCTCGGTGTATCCGTTCAGCCGCACCAGGCCAGACACCCACTCGAGTCCCGTCATGCGATCGTAGAAGGCGTCCTGCTCGGGACAGAATCCCACGCGGAAATACAGCGCCGGGTTGTTCCAGATGCGTTCGCCCAGCACCGTGATGGAGCCCTTGCTGGGTTTCAGTTGGCCCGTCAGCAGCTTCATCAGCGTGGACTTGCCCGCCCCGTTCGGGCCAAGTAGTCCCGTGATCCCCTCGGGGATGGACACGCTGACGTCGTTGAGGCCGATCACCTGGCCGTACCACTTGGAGACGCGATCGGCCACGACCAGCGGCGTCATGTCACCACCTCTACTCCCCGGACACGGCGTTCGAGCAGGAAGGCGGCCGCCCCGACGACGACCGACAGCGACAGGACCGTCGCCCAGCCCGGTGTGTCGTAGCGGGCGGGCACGCGGAAGATCAGATCGCCGATCTGCTGCAGGCTCGACTGCGGCGCCATCCACGAAAACGTGGAGTTGCGCGTCACGACGAACACGACGCCGTACAGCGCCTGCGTGAAGAGGACGAAGCCCGCGTACATGATGCCGACAAACCGGGCGCTCTTCGACAACGACGAGAGCGCCAGCATCACCATCCCCAGCACGATCGTCTCGATGCCGGTGTCCAGCATGATCGCCGGAAGCAAAAAGACATTGGTCTTGACAAACTCCAGGCTGCCCGCAAACACGACCTGCACGAACAGCAGCACCGTGGCCGGCAGCCAGGTGACCAGCAGCAGGAAGAACGCCAGCACCGCGAACTTGCCGGCGATGTACTCCATCCGGCCCAGCGGCTTCGACAGGTAAATCTGCAGGGCGTTGGCCCGCATGTCGTTGGCGATCAGGCCGGCGCCCGTGAAGATGGTGATGAAGAAGGCGAAGAGGCCCTGCTGCTCGAGAAACTCGCGAAACGTCTGGGCCGTCGGCGCGAGGATCGACATCTGGGGGATGTTGGCCGCCAGGTACATTTGCACGGCGCGCACCACGAACGGCAGCCACGCGAACACCAGCAGTCCCAGGAACATGCGCTTCCGGAGCATGTGCTTCACGCCCGCCGTGGCAATCACCGTCCAGGCCCGGCCCTGCGGGGCCCGGTTGCCGCCATAGCGCCGGTAACTCTGGTCGTGGATGGGCACGTCTACTCCTCGCCCACGGCCTGGGCAAACACGTCCTCCAGCGTCGGCACGCTTGGACGCAGATGACGCACCTGCACACCGTCGCGCGCCGCCAGGTTCAGGATCGGCTGCGCGCCCTGATCCTCGGGCACGAACACGCGCATGATGTCTTCCTCCCACGCCTTGCAGGTCAGGCCTGCCGCGCGCAGCGTCTCGGCAAACGCGATGCGATCGCCCTTCACGCGCAACTCGTACACGCTGCCGCTGGTGCCCTTCAACTCCTGAATCGGCCCCACGGTGGCGACGCGGGCCTGATTCAGCACCACCACGTAGTCGCAGGTGTACTCGACATCGGGCAGCAGATGCGACGAGAGGATCAGGTTCATCCCTTTGTTGTGTGCTAGGTCCCGGATGAGATCCAGCATCTCTTCGCGGCCTTTCGGATCCATGCCGTTGGTCGGCTCGTCGAGAAACAGCAGGTCCGGATCGTGCACCAGGGCCTGCGCCAACTTGATGCGCTGTTTCATGCCGGCCGAGTATGTCTCGAGATTCCGGTAGCGGGCCTCGCCCAGGCCCACGTAATACAGCACCTCATGCGCGCGCTGCATCGCGTCGACGGGCGGCAGTCCCGCCAGTTGGCCGCAGTACGCCACAAACGACACGGCATTCATGCCCGGGATGTGGGCGTCGATTTCCGGCATGTAGCCGAGCCGCGACCGGATCTCGAACGACGCCGTGGCCACATCCAGGCCCAGCACCGACATGGTGCCAGTCGTCGGCTTCACGAAACCCAGGAGCGCTTTCAGCAAGGTGCTCTTGCCCGCGCCGTTTGGCCCGAGCAGCCCGACCGCGCCCCGTGGAAACGCCGCGCTCACGTCGTGCAGAGCCGGCTCGGTCCCGTACACCACGGACATGTTCTGGATCTGGACGACGGTGTCGGCAGGTAAGTCGTTCATGCTCATCAGCTAGATACGAAAGGACGCCACAACTGGTTCAGAGCGTGCCGCGCAGACCCAGCGCGCCAGCCTGCTCGCGCATGAAGGCAATCACGTTGGCCACGTGCGCGTCGAGTGGCACACCGATCGCCTCGGCGCCCCGGCGCAGGTCATCACGGTTGACCGCGCGAGCGAACGCCTTCTCTTTCATGCGCTTGACCACGGATGGGGCCTCGAGATCCAGCAGGCTCTTCGATGGCCGTATCAGCGCGGCCGCCGTCACGAAACCGGCCATTTCGTCGCACGCAAACAGCGTGTGCTCCAGCCGGGTCTCGCGCGTCACCCCGGTGTGGTCGGCGTGCGACAGCACCGCGCGGATGAGCCACTCGGGGTAACCGCGCTCCCGCAAGATCTCCGCGCCCTTGAACGGGTGGTCGGTCAAATCGGGATAGCGGTCGTAGTCGAAGTCGTGCAACAGGGCCGTGATGCCCCAGGCGTCGGCGTCTTCGCCGAAGAGCCTGGCGTACCCACGCACGGCCGCTTCCACGGCGAGCGCGTGTTTCCGCAGATTCTCGTTCTGCGTGAATTCCGTCAACAGCGCCCAGGCTGCCTCCCGAGTCATCGTCATCTGATCCTCGCCATCATCCCCAGCTTCTTTAGGACCCGGAAGGAAATCAACGACTTCCTTCCGGGTCCATAGTGTTCGTGCATGATATATTCGACCGCCACCAATCACCAATCGCCGGGTTTCAAAGGAGCGTCCATGGCCGGTCCGGTCCCGACACCCGCTGCCCAGTTGGCCACCACCCTCGACACCGAGTTCCATCGAGGCCTGGGTCTCTACGATTCCACCATGCTCGTTGTCGGCGCCATGATCGGCTCCGGCATCTTTATCGTGTCTGCCGACATGGCGCGGCACATCGGCAGCCCGGGATGGCTGCTGGGCGCCTGGGTGCTGACTGGCGTGCTGACCATTGCCGGTGCGTTGTCGTACGGTGAACTGGCGGCCATGATGCCTCGGGCGGGCGGTCAGTACGTCTACCTGCGCGAGGCGTACTCCCCGTTGTGGGGGTTCCTGTACGGCTGGACGTTGTTCACCGTCATTCAGACCGGCACGGTTGCGGCGGTGGCCATCGCTTTCGCCCGGTTCTTCGGCGTGATGGTGCCGTGGATCTCCGAGAGCCACTATCTCATCTCGCCGGTACACCTGTCGCAGGGGTACGCCGTGTCGCTCTCCAGCACCCAGTTGGTCGGCATCCTGGTGATTGCGCTGCTCACGTGGACCAACACGCGCGGCCTGCAGTACGGACGGATCATCCAGAACACGTTCACGAGCGCCAAGACGCTGGGCCTGCTGGCCTTGATCGCGATCGGCATTTTCGTCGGCTGGAATTCCGGTGCCGTCAGCGCCAACTTCGGCAATCTCTGGACTCCGCGCAACCTGGAGCCGGTCGCGCCAGGCGTGCTCGCCACCAGCCTCTTCGGCCTGTTTGTCGCCGTCAGTGTCGCGCAAACGGGATCGCTGTTTTCCGCCGACGCGTGGAACAACATCACGTTTACGGCCGGCGAGGTGAAGGACCCGCGCCGCAACATCCCGTTGTCACTGGCGTTCGGCACGATCATCGTCATCACCTTGTATCTGCTGGCCAACGTGGCGTATCTCGTGGTGCTGCCCCTCGAGGCGATTCAGAACGCACCCGCCGACCGTGTGGCAACGGCCATGCTCGAGCGCATCACGCCGGGACTCGGTGTGGCGGCCATGGCGGTCACGATCATGATCTCGACCTTCGGGTGCATCAACGGCCTCGTGTTGGCCGGCGCCCGGGCGTACTACGCGATGGCGAAGGACGGACTGTTCTTCAAGGCGGTGGGCCGGCTCAACGCCGCGAAGGTGCCCGCCGCGGGTCTGGTGCTGCAGGGAGTCTGGGCGATTCTGCTGGTGCTGCCGCGCACGTACGACGCGAACACCAAGACCTACGGAAACGTCTACGGGAATCTGCTCGACTACGTCATCTCGGCGAATCTGATCTTCTACATCCTGACGATCCTCGCCGTCTTCCGGCTGCGCCGAACGCGGCCCAACGCCGGCCGACCCTACAAGGCCTTCGGTTATCCCGTGGTGCCGGCCCTGTATATCCTTGGAGCGGCGGCCATCCTGCTGGTGCTGTTTGTCTACCGGCCGGCAACCACCTGGCCCGGCCTGATGATCATGTTCCTGGGGCTGCCGGTGTACTACTTCTGGAAGACCAGGAAAAAGAACTAGCTCGCGCCCGGTTGATGACGTCGATTGTCTTGGGCGTCAGGTCGTATTGCGCCAGATTGCCAATCTCGACCAGTGCCACCTCCGACACGTCGCTACCGGCAACCGGCTCGCCGCCGCGTGGCCGGCACAAGTAGTCCACCAGCACGTAGTGGAAGCGGGTGCGGCCGTCAGGGTCGCGCGTAATCCGGTCGAACACGTCCACCACGGGACCGACCTCGACGTCGAGCCCCGTTTCTTCCTTCATCTCCCGGGCGAGCCCTTCGGCCAGCGTCTCTCCCACCTCGAGCGCGCCGCCGGGCAGGCTCCACCGGCCGGCCAAGGGCTCGAATCGCCGCTTGATCAGCAGCACTCTGCCATCGACCAGGGCGACGCCGCCCACGCCGACAATCGGCCTCAGCGGATACTGCCGGGCGGCCGCAGCCGATTCGGGATCGATGATCCCCGCGCCGGGATCGGTCACTCGCCCATCACCTTGACGACCACGCGCTTCTTGCGCTGGCCGTCGAATTCGGCATAGAACACCTGCTCCCACGGGCCGAGGTCCAGCGCGCCTTTGGTGATCGGCAGCGTCACCTGGTGGCCCATGATCGTGCGCTTCAGGTGCGCATCGGCGTTGGCTTCGCCGGTGTCATGATGGCGATAGTCGAGGCCGGAGGGCGCCAGCCTCTCCAGCCATGCCTGGATGTCCTCGATGAGGCCGCCCTCCCAGTCGTTGACGTAGACCGCCGCGGTGATGTGCATGGCCGACACGAGCACCATGCCTTCGCGCACGCCGCTTCGGGCGACGATTTCGGACACCTCGTCGGTGATGCGCACAATCTCGCGCGGCAGTCGGGTGTTGAACCACAAGTAGTCGGTAAAGACGATCATCGCAGCCTCCCCCGTGTTGTTACCGGGCCACCACCAGCCGGAGCGACGGGTCGGCGTTCAGGCTCCCATCGGCGCGCAGACCTTCGTGAAACCGGCGCAGCCCGGCCGCGGCGATCATGGCGGCGTTGTCTGTGGCCAGCGCCAGCGGCGGGACGAACACCGGCAGACCGTGCCGCTCCCCGGCGGCCGCCCCCTCGGCGCGCAACCGGCTATTGGCCGACACGCCGCCGGCCAGGCCCACGCTTCGAGCGCCGCACCAGCGGGCGGCGCCAAATGTCTTGTCTATCAGCGCCTCGACAACCGACCGTTGAAAGCTGGCGCAGATGTTGGCCGTCTCCGCCTCGTCTGGGTGCCAGCCCGCTCCCTGCGCCTGCACGTGGCGCAGGACGGCGGTTTTCAGACCGCTGAAACTGAAGTCCCACTGGCCTTTCTGGAACGGCGCATTCCGGTCAGGATGGGTCATGCGCGCCACCGGGAATCCGATGGCCCGGTCGTCGCCGGCGCGCGCCAGCCGATCGATAATCGGCCCTCCGGGGTAGCCGAGCCCGAGCAACCTAGCCACCTTGTCGAAGGCCTCGCCCGCCGCATCGTCCCGGGTGCGGCCCAGGGCCAGATACTGTCCTGGATGCCGAACGTCGTAGAGGCTGGTGTGACCTCCCGACACGACCAGCACGATGGCCGGCAGTGGCAGCAAACCGTGCTCCAGGAACAACGACTCGATGTGGCCGGCCAGATGATGCACCGGAACGAGCGGGATGTTCCACGCCGCGGCGAGCGACTTGGCAAACGCGACGCCGACCAGCAGCGACCCCACCAGGCCAGGCCCCTGGGTGACGGCGATCGCGTCGATTTCACCGGGGAGCGAGCGCGCGGCTTCCAGCGCGCGTTCCACCACGCCGCAGATGTCGCGCACATGCTGGCGAGAGGCCAATTCGGGTACCACGCCTCCCCACTCGCGGTGAATGTCCACCTGGGAAGCCACCACGCTCGATCGGATCACCCACGGTTTCGACGGATCGGTTGTCTCGTCGACGATCGCCGCCGCCGTCTCATCACACGACGTTTCGATGCCGAGTACTCTCATTGAGAGCTGTCCATTCCAACGCGACCTGACCCCGCTTTC
>ERZ1292640.1225-Hain-H43-02um-R1-1225-length-21246-cov-6_pt1 | contig 21246 bp, 15 predicted proteins | sample MGYA00564404_ERZ1292640 | MGnify/ENA primary metagenome ERZ1292640 (study PRJEB36523, sample SAMEA6512636) | groundwater metagenome | collected 2019-01-08 | study: AquaDiva: Metagenomics assemblies of 32 groundwater samples
ATCTTATCTCGTCGAGAAATATGTTTGTTTAACTCTTTGATTTGACCCAGTCTGCTGGGGTTTAAAATAGCTGATAACATCCAACCCCAGGGGTTTCAAAACAATATGACAGAACAAGAGGCATTGGTCGCTTTAAACATGATTCCCGACGTAGGCAGCCTGCGGCTGAAGAATTTACTTGAGGCCTTTGGCAGTGCCCCGAGAATATTTTTAAATTCGCCGGAAAAGTTGAAACAGGTTGAAAAGATAGGCTCAAAGATCGCCAATGCTATTAACACATTTCCTTTTGAAAATTTAAAGAAAGAATTAGAATTAGCCAAGAAGCTAAAGGTAAGGATATTAACTGTTAACGACGATAATTATCCGCAAAACCTTAAAAACATATTCGACCCGCCGATATGCCTTTATGTAAAAGGCGATATTCTGCCGCAGGATGAAATATCTCTGGGTATAGTGGGTTCGCGCCGGGCTTCTTTTTACGGCTTACAAGTCGCCGAAAAATTCGCTTATTCATTGGCGCAGTTAAAATTTACCATAGTTTCCGGTTTGGCGAGAGGCGTGGATACCTCGGCGCATAAAGGCGCGCTTAAGGCCAAGGGCAGGACGCTGGCTATTTTAGGCAGTGGTTTAAATTGTATATATCCCGAGGAAAATTTTAAATTGGCTGAGGAAATTTCCCATGCGGGCGCGGTTATTTCGGAATTCCCGCTTAATTTTGGGCCCCAGCCGCGCAATTTTCCCCGGCGTAACCGTGTCATCAGCGGGTTATCTATGGGAGTGATTGTGGTTGAGGCAGCGAAAAATAGCGGCGCCTTAATTACCGCTGATTTTGCTCTTGAACAAGGCCGAGAGGTATTTGCCGTGCCGGGAAAAGTTGATTCCGCGACTTCTTTTGGGACGAATCAGCTGATTAAGCAAGGAGCAAAACTTACGGATAGCGTCGAAGATATTTTGGAAGAGCTGGATTTAGGTTTATCATCAGGTAGGGGCGGTTCGCGAACCGCCCCTACAGAGCAGCCTGCATCAGCAACGCAGTCTGTTTCAGTATCCTGCTGTATTCAAAAAGAAGGTGTAGTAGAAAAACAGATAGTTGAGAAAACGGCATCATTTAGCGAAGAAGAAGGATTAATATATAATTTATTAGATGATAAGCCGCGTTTTGTCGATGAGGTTGTAGAGCAGACAAAACTCGCTGTCCATAGGGTAATGCCGGCGCTCTTAAAATTAGAGATGCGCAATTTTATCAAACAGCTTCCGGGTAAGAAGTATATAAGAACTGAGATAAATACATAGTTTTTACATTTAGTCATTGCGAGGAGCCTTTGTTAGCACGGTGCGACGAAGCAATCACGTTTCTTCCGCCTTCGCAATTCTTGCTACGGCGGATCCGCCGTAGTGCGAAGCACGTAGGCGGAAAAAACGAGATTGCTTCGTCGCCGGTGCAGACAAAAGCTCCTCGCAATGACGCGTATAGACAAATAGGGAGACTTAACTTGGCAAAATCAATCGTTATCGTCGAGTCGCCGGCTAAGGCGAAAACCATTACTAAAATATTAGGAAGCAATTTTAAGGTCATTCCGTCGATGGGGCATATCGTGGACCTGCCGCGCACCCGCATGGGCGTTGACATAGAAAATAATTTCCAGCCTTCGCTTATTGTGGTTTCCAGCCGCAAGAAGATACTTAGCGAGATAAAAAAAGAAGCTAAGGCCGCGGATAAGATTTATCTGGCAACCGACCCTGACCGAGAGGGTGAAGCGATCGCCTGGAATATCAAGGAAAAACTGAAATTAAAGAAGGATTACTTCAGAGTGGTTTTTCACGAAATCACGCCGCAGGCGATTAAAGAAGCGTTTAATCATCCGGCTGAATTGGACGCCAATAAGGTCAATGCCCAGATTGCCAGGCGTATCCTTGACAGGCTTGTGGGATATCTTTTAAGTCCGCTTCTCTGGCGAAAAGTCGCCGGCGGCCTGTCCGCGGGCCGCGTGCAGTCTGTCGCTCTTCGTTTAGTCGTCGAGAGGGAAAGGGAAATTCAGCGTTTCCTCGCGCAGGAATATTGGGAGATTGAGGTGGAATTACAAAAAAGCCCAAGCACAAAATCAAAAGGCCATGGCGCGCATAAAACTTTTATCGCGAAGTTAGATAAAATTGACGACAAAAAAGTCGAAATAAAAAACAAGGATGATGCCGACAATATAGCCGCGGATTTAAATGGAAAACAGTTTGTCGTGACCGATATTAAAGAAACAGAAAAAAAGAAAAATCCCTTCGCCCCGTTTATTACAAGTACATTACAGCAGGATTCGTTTTATAAATTAAGATATTCAAGCAGCCGCACGATGATGGTTGCCCAGCAGTTATATGAAGGCGTCGAGTTGGGTGAAGAAGGGGCTGTAGGTTTGATTACTTACATGAGGACAGACTCGGTAAATGTTTCGCAGGTGGCGATAAAAGAGGTGCGCGAATTTATCGAGAAAAAATTCGGTAAAGAATACCTGCCGGAAAGCCCGAATGTGTATAAGTCCAAGAAGCGGGCGCAGGAAGCCCATGAGGCGATCAGGCCGACGTCGGTTTTAAGGACGCCGGAATCGCTAAAACAATACCTGACGCCTGAACAGCTAAAGCTTTACACATTGATTTATAACCGCTTTGTCGCAAGCCAAATGAAGCCGGCAATATACTTTTCTACTTCCGTCGAGATAAGGGCGGATAAGTATCTTTTTAAGGCTAACGGCTCAAAGCTTGTCTTTAAAGGCTTTAGCGCTGTCTATGAATCTAAAGAAGAGGAAGAAGAAGAGAAAAAAGCTTTGCCTCCTTTGGAAATTACCGAAATACTTAAACAGGTCAACCTTTTGCCTTCACAGCATTTTACCAAGCCCCGCCCGAGGTTTTCCGAGGCGTCTTTGGTCAAGGCGCTGGAAGAAGAAGGCATCGGTAGGCCGTCTACATACGCGCCGATAATCCAGACCATTTGCTATCGCGACTATGTGCGCAGGATCAAGGGTTATCTTCATCCGACTGAACTAGGATTTAAGGTAATCGACCTTTTGGTGGAATATTTTACCGAGGTTATGGATGTGGGATTTACCGCGCGGCTGGAAGATGAGCTGGACGAGATCGAGGAAGGGCGCTTGGAATGGCCAAAGGTCATCAATGATTTTTACGTACCCTTCAAGGTCCGTTACGACCATGCTAACGCAACCATCGAGAAGGAAGTGATCGTTACTAATGAAATCTGCGCGCTCTGCGGAAAGCCGATGGTGGTCAAGTGGTCGCGAAAGGGGAGGTTTTTGAGTTGTTCGGATTTCCCTAACTGCCGTTTTGCCAAGTCGATAACTACCGGCATAAAATGCCCGCAGGCAGGCTGCGATGGCGAATTAATCGAACGCCGTTCCCGCAAAGGCCAGTTTTACGGATGCACCAGGTATCCCAAGTGTACTTACACGTCAAAGAATTTGCCGGAGCAAAACCAAACCGGCGCAGAACCTCCTGCAGAAGAAGTGGATAATGAAGCGGATACAGATAAGCACGAATGATGCTAAATCGTTTTGCGAGTTGTAGTGACAGCACAGTGTGCTGTCACTACATTGCGCGGCGACGAAGCTTATACTTAAAAGCGAGATTGCTTCATCGCTACGTCTCAACAACAGCTCCTCGCAATGACAGGATAGTGGTTTTAAATGGATAGATACATAGAAAAATTCGCCCGTTATTTAGAAATAGAGAGAAATGCTTCAGAGCATACTATCTTTAATTATCGCAGGGATTTGGAGGAGTTTAAGAAATTTCTCGGCGAGAATACATTAGAGAACGCGGATTACCTGGTTTTAAGAAAATTTTTAGGCGCGCTTAAAGAAAAGAGTTTGAATTCCCGTTCCATATCCCGCAAACTTTCTTGTTTGAGGACGTTTTATAAATTCTTAAACCGTGAAGGGCTGCTTAAGAATAACCCGACGACGAGTATATCCAGCCCTAAACTGGAAAAACATCTGCCGATTTTTCTTACTGAGGACGAAATTACAAGATTAGTCGAATCTCCGAATCCGGCTAGCTTAGCCGGCTTGAGGGATAGGGCGATTTTGGAAACGTTTTATTCTACCGGCATTCGTATAAGCGAACTTGTGGGATTAAGCCAGGGAAATTTAGATTTTTTCGGCGGTGTGGTCAAGGTTATGGGCAAAGGCAAGAAGGAAAGGCTGGCTCCGATTGGCGAGAAAGCAATACAGGCAATAAGGGAATACCTTGGCAAAAGAGATTCAACCCAATCAGCGGTTTTTTTGAATAAAAATAAAAAGCCCCTGACTGCCCGGGGAGTGCGGATGATTGTGGGTAAATATATCCACCTGACGGCGTTAAGAGAAGGCGTCTCGCCTCACAGCTTGCGCCATTCCTTTGCCACGCACCTATTAAACCGCGGAGCGGACTTGCGCTGTGTGCAGGAATTACTGGGCCACGCTAACCTTTCCACAACACAGATTTACACGCACGTAACTACAGATAGGTTAAAGAGCGTGTATGATAAAGCTCATCCGAGAGCTTAAGTTAGGTTGTAGGTCATAGAAAGAAAATAAAAAACATAAGAACATGAAAGAGCTTAAAGTATGCCTGTTTTCTACGATTTAATATTTGCGCTTTTTGTTTTATTCTATCTGCCCGTATATATTTTTAAAAACAAGTTTCATCCGGGCTTTGGGATGCGTTTGGGTTTTTTGCCCAAGGCCTTAAGAGAAAAAATACGGGGCGAGCGGCCGATATGGCTGCATGCGGTTAGCGTTGGGGAAGTTGCGGCTTCGAAAAAGTTAATAGAAGGATTACATGGGGCATTTCCGGATAAAAAAATCATTATTTCAACGGTTACGCCTACAGGCAATAAGATCGCTTTTTCTATCGCGGGCAGCCGGGATTTATTGATATACCTGCCGTTAGATTTCAGCTTTATAGTTAAGAGAGTGGTGAGCATTATTAACCCTTCGATATTAATAATCGCTGAGACAGAGATTTGGCCTAATCTTATATCCGTTATTTCTAAACGGCGCATCCCAATTGTGACGGTAAACTCGCGGATATCCGATAGTTCTTTTAAAGGCTACCGGATGCTAAAGTTTTTGATCAGCCCGCTTTTAAATAAAATAAGCTTTTTCTGCGCCCAGGCTAAAACTGACGCCGAGAGGTTAGCCGCTTTAGGCGTAAAAGAGGATAAGATAGAAGTAACAGGTAATATGAAATTTGACAATGCTAATATAGGTAACATGGGTAAAGATGGCGGGGATTACGCAAAAATTTATAGAGAAAAACTTAGATTAAAGGCGGAAGATAAATTATTGATAGCGGCAAGTACTCATTCGGGAGAAGAAGAGATTATATTGAATATATACAAGAATCTTAAATCCGAATTCTCGTCTTTGAAATTGTTAATTGCCCCTCGTCATCCGCACAGAGCGAAGGATGTCGGGAAGCTCGCGCGGGAATACGGGTTTGCGCCTTTGTCGGTTAGCCAGTTAGCCAGTTTGTCAGTTTGCCAGTTAAAGGAAAAACCGGCCAACCGGCCAACCGGCCAACCGGCTAACAAACAAGAAGTCTTCATCCTTGATACAATTGGGCAGTTGATCTATTTTTACGCGGCTTCGGATATTGTTTTTATGGGAGGGAGTCTAATTAAAAAGGGCGGGCATAATATTTTAGAGCCGGCGTTTTTTGCTAAACCTGTTGTTTTCGGGCCGCATATGTTTAATTTCCGGGATATGACAGCGTTATTCTTATCAGCCGAAGCTTGTGTGCAGGCTCAAGATGCAGGCGCTTTGCAGGAAAAAATAAAAATACTATTAGCCGATAGCATAAAGGCGGCGGATTTAGGCAAGAGGGCAAAGGAGTTATTAGAGAAGAACAAAGGCGCGACCGCGCGGAATTTGAGCAGGATAAAGTTATATTTGGATTAAAAACGGCTTGGTTACGGTGCGCGATAAATCGCGCCCCTACAGGGAGGCTTGTCCGTAGGGGTTTGATTTATCAAACCCGTTCGCGGGGCTATAAATTAAGATGAAAAACTTCCTTTTGAGATGGTTTGTTAATTCAGTGGCCTTGTTTTTGGTTGTTCATATCGCCTCTGGGATAAGCGTCGATAGCTTCCAGGCTGCGCTTTTGGCGGCTTTGGTGTTGGGCGCGCTTAATGCTTTTTTAAGGCCGTTGATTTTACTTCTTACTTTGCCGCTAAATTTTCTCTCTTTAGGCTTCTTTACATTGATAATCAATGCTGGGATGTTTATTTTAGCCTCGAAACTTGTGGATGGTTTTAAGATTTCCGGTTTCTGGGATGCTTTTTGGGGGGCATTATTTTTTAGCATTATAAGTTCTGTTTTGAATTTATTCATTGGCGCAAATACTAAAGTAAAAATGCAATCGTATTCTTCTAATCGCGCCACAACGAATAGGCGCGGCAATGTTATTGACGTGGAGGGGAAGGTTAAAGAGTGAGCGTGCCACCTTTTCGGGCGCCATAAATGGCGCCCCTACTGATGTGCTGACTCGCGTTTTCGGGCGCGATAAATCGCGCCCCTACAGGGAGGCTTATCCGTAGGGGCCGGATTTATCCGGCCCGTTTGCGGCTTGATAAGCGAGAAAAAAATGAAGAGATTCCTATACGAAATAGCTCAAGACAAAAAAAAAGGCCCTGTTGCCTTTTCGCTTAAGCCTGTTTTGTATTTTTTGTCGCTTATTTACGGATTTTGTGTTGCTTTGCTTACGTATTCCTACCGTAAAGGCATTTTTCCCGGCTATAAATCAAAAGTAAAAGTGATAAGCGTCGGTAACCTTACTCTCGGCGGAACAGGCAAAACCCCGTTTATAGAATTTTTGGCCGCCAGGTTAATCGCGCGAGGGCATAAGGTTAGTGTTTTAAGCAGGGGGTATAGCGACGATGAGTCAAGGATGCTTGCTAAGAATATTCCTCAACTAAAAATTCTTATCGGTAAAGATCGGGTGGAGAGCGCTAAACAAATCGAGAAAGAATCAGAAATTGGCTGTATAATTCTAGACGACGGTTTCCAGCACTGGCGTTTAAAAAGGGATATGGATATTGTTTTGATCAATAGTGCTAATCCGTTCGGCAACAAAAAACTTATCCCTCGAGGAATCTTAAGAGAACCGGTATCGGCTTTGCGCCGGGCGCAGGTAGTGGTGCTTACTAAAACTGACCTTGCCAGAAATCTTAATCTTCTGCGCGAGCATCTAATGGCGGTAAATCCGTATATCCTTCTTGTCCATGCAGTTCACAAGCCGCAGTGTTTTTATGATTTAGACGGCCGAAAAATAGAGTTAAAGCAATTAGAAGGCAGAAGCGTTTGCCTTTTAAGCGGTATCGGCGACCCGGATTCATTCAGAGATACGGTTTTAAATCTCGGCATAAAACCGGGCTTAATTTTAAATTATCCTGACCATTACTCTTATACAAAAGATGATATGCTGGATGTTTTAAGCAAGTGTTCCGGTAAGGGGATTAACGCGATAGTTACGACGGAAAAGGATTTAGTCCGCCTGCCACAGGATGTTAAATGGGGAAAAATCGCTTGTTTTGTTTTGAAAATAGAGCTAACCATAACCAGAAATGAAGATAAATTACTTGATAGAATATCCGGCGTTCTTGGCAGTTAATATTTCTAGCCGGATAATCATGATTCTGCCTTTGCCGGTCAACTATTTTTTAGGCTGTTCGATAGGAAATATACTTTATTATCTGCTGGCAAAAAAGCGAAGGCTGGCCATTAAAAACCTAAAAAACGCCTTTCCCGGCGAGGATTATAAAAAATTGTCGCGGGTAGCCAGAAAATCATTTAAGAGTTTGGCCCTCAATATAATTGAAACGCTTTCTATCCCGCGAATGTCTGCCGGTTACGTCAAAAAATACGTGGCCGTGGAGAATCTGGGGCGTATCAAGAGCGCTCTTCTAAAGGGCAAGGGCGCGATAATGCTGGCTTATCATTTCGGGAACTGGGAAGTAGCAAATGTAACGAGCGGTTTTTATGGCGGCGTACAGGGATATAATTACAAAGTAGTGGTAAACGAACAGCGCCATCCGCTTTTAAACGGGCTTCTGAATAGGTGGAGAGAAGCTAAGGGGTGTAAGGCAATACCCCGCGGCATGGCAATCCGTGGAATTATCAAGGCTTTGAGGAATAATGAAGTGGTGGCGATGGTCGGGGATCAGGGCGGCAAAGAAGGACGGCTGATAAATTTCTTGGGCCAGCCCGCGCCGATGCCTGAAGGCGCGGCGAGGTTTGCTTTAAATGGTGGAGCGGTTATTGTCCCCGCGTTGATTGTCAGGGAAAAGATGTTTCATCAAAGGATTATACTTGAAGAGCCATTGGCAATAGAAAAAACTACTGATGCCGAAGCTGATATAGAAAAGGCGCTTTTGCAATCCAGCCGCATACTCGAAAATTACATTAAAAAATACCCGCATGAATATTTCTGGTTTTATAAAATCTGGAAGTATTCTCCGGTAAAATCCGTGGTTATTTTAAGCGACGGGAAAACCGGGCACCTTAGGCAATCACAGGCAGTATTAAATAAAGTCAACGAGAGGTTAAGGGGTAAGGGTCAAGGGTTAAGGGGTAGAAGTGAAGTCATCGAAGTAAGATTTAAAAATAGAATTGCTAAAGTAATTGCGAGTATTGCCGCGGTGGCAGGAATCGATATTTTGAGATTGTGCCTAAAAAAGGATTCATATCGTGATTTGAAAAATTCTTGCGCGGATATTGTGGTTTCCTGTGGGTCGTCGCTGGCAGCGGTGAATTTAGCTTTTGCAAAAGATAACCTGGCGAAATCTATATGTGTAATGAAGCCGCCAGTGTTACTTGCTAATAAGTTTGACCTTATAATTGCTCCCAGGCATGATAATTCTGCCCGCGGAAAGAATGTTTTTATAACCGAAGGCGCGCTTAACCTGATTGACGGGGAGTATTTAAGCCGACAGGCAGAAAAGTTAAAAGGGCATCTGGCAGAAAGGGGCATAGGAGATAAGAAAATAACTATCGGTTTATTAATCGGAGGCGGCACACAAAGATATAAGATGGCTGCGGAAATAATCAGTGTGCTCGCGGCGGATTTAAAAAAGATATGTTCTGATTATAACGCCCGCCTTTTGGTAACTACTTCTCGCAGGACTTCCAAAAGCGCAGAGGTTTTGTTAAAAAAAGAATTCGGCTCTTATGATAAATGCCCGCTTCTGGTGATAGCCAATGATAAGAATATTCCAGAAGCAGTCGGTGGAATTCTGGGTTTATCCGATATTGTTGTTGTTTCCAATGAAAGTATTTCTATGGTTTCCGAGGCAGCCAGTAGCGGGAAATACGCGTTAGCCTTCAGGCTTCAGAGTAGAGGAGTAACTGCTAAGACAAAACACGAAATGTTCTTAAATAATCTGGCGGATAAAGGTTTTGTTTATGTTGTTCAGGCGCGAGAGATCGCGGATAAGATCCGTGATATTTTAACGCGTAAGCCGCAAATACAGAAATTAGACGATAGCGCGCAATTGGAAGCGGCGTTAAAGCGGGTTTTGTGATCGTTACTAATTTAACACTATGAACCACCGATCAGTTTCAGAAAATGATATTTTGGATACGGTGCTTTTGTGGCTGTTTATTCTTTTTGTCTGTTTTTTATCGCTTCATTCGATCTTTGACAATGATATCTTCTCGCATATAAAAACCGGCGAATATATTATCAAATCCGGCCATGTCCCGCGGGTGGATATTTTTTCGCATACGATCGCGGGAGAGCCTTGGCTGGATAATCAATGGCTGGCGCAGGTTGTGTTTTACCTTGTTTACAGCTTATTCAATCTTAACGGAGTGATCCTGTTTAAAACTGGCCTGTTATGCGCGGCATTTTTGATAATGTTTTTTACGGTCCCAAGGCAAAAAGAATACTCATGGGTTTATTTTTTTCTGGCGTCGGTAGCTGTGTTGGCTTCTTACGGCAGATTTATTGAACGGCCCGAGAATTTTACCCTGCTATTTTGCGCCATTTATTTTTACATATTTGTCAGGCGTAAGTATAAACTTTTGTTTTTAATTCCCTTTATTCAGGCGCTTTGGGTTAATATGCACGGCGGTTTTATAATCGGTATAGCCTTAACCCTGTTTTTTTGCGTTAGCGAAATTATTGAGGCATATATTCCTTTTTTTAGGAATCGGCAGGTTCCGGGGGATAGAAGCAGGCCGGGTTTGGCTTTCGGCATTTTAACAGGTGTTTTTTTAGCTTGGTTTGTTAATCCCTATGGACTCAAGATGCTGTCGTATCCTTTTCAGTTTATGGGCAATAAGTTTCTCTCCGCGAATATTCTGGAGTGGTTGTCTCCTTTTTCGCCGGCATCCGTAAATAGGATTGACGGATTGGTGGCTTTTATTTTTTTGATAGCGGCCTGCGCGGCGGGTTTTGCTTTTAGTTTTAAAAGCTCGCGCCCATTTAACGTTTTATCACTATTAGCGTTTTTTTGGCTGGGGATTTCGGCGCGCAGGAATATGCCGTTGTTTGCTATATCCGCGTATGTCTTTTTAGGGCTTGCGCTAAGTCAGATAACTGCTAATCTTGGGCAAAAGGCCCGAAGTATTGCCTTGAAGTTAAGGCCTGTTTTTGGAATTATCCTTGCAGTGTTGTTGAGCGTTTTGCTTTTTGATATAGCCGTAAACAGGTATTACCGGCGCCTTAGGCTGCCTGTTGATTTTGGGTTGGGAATATCAACTTCGCTTGAGCCCGTATCAGCCTGCCGGTTTATGAAGCAAAATAAAATAGGCAAAAGGCTTTTTAATGAGTATGATTTCGGGGCTTACGCCATATACGCGTTGTATCCGCGGGCCAAGGTTTTTATAGACGGGAGGATTGATACCTACGGAGACAGTTTCCACATTAAAGAATACCAGCCGTTTTGGGGCGCGGATAAAGAGCTGATAAAAAGCCTGATAAAAAAGTATAATATAGACGCGTTCCTTTTAAAGATCGGCAATCATGAGCCGTTAATGTCTTATTTGTTAGAAGACGGAAGCTTTAAGTTTGTCTATTTTAACGAGGCGGCGGTAGTCTTTGTCAGGGATTCGCCGGAGTATAAAAGCATTATTGATAAGTACGAAATAAAGATACCTGATTTAAGGAGCGCGCGGGATTACTATGTGGAAAGCGATAATCAATCTTACGGATTTGACCCTTTGGCAAAGTTGTTCAAGGGTTGGGTGGGCACTCGCGCCTTTCCTTTGCGCGAATATAATCTGGGCAATTTCTACGGGACAATCGACGCTGTGGAATTAGCCAGTCAGCAGTTTAGAAAAGGGATAAGTTTGTTCCCGGAATATAAAGATTTGAGGTATTGCCTGGGGAATCTGTATTTCAGGAATTGCCTGGGAAATATATATTTCAGGGATGGATATTTAGACGAGGCGATAGAGTCTTACAGCGAAGTATTGAAATATGATAAAAAAGACTACAAGGTTTTTAAGGTGCTGGGTGATTTGTATCTGCGCAAAAATGATTATAGCCGCGCGGTAAAAGAATATGAAAAGTCGATAGCGATAAGCCCGTTATACGATACCAACGTTTATAAAATATTGGCAACGGTATATCATTATTATCTTAATGATAACTCCAAGGCTAGATTTTATTATTCCGAATATTTACGCCTGGCAAAAAATAACTTAGACAGGCAGGAAGTCGAAGATGCATTGTCAAAGTTGTCAAACTGAAGCTTGTTATCCAGTTAGCCAGTCTACCAGTTAACCTGTTTAACCAACCGGCTAACCGGCCAACTGGCAAACCGGCTAACTACTAGCGGGCAAAACAAATGAACATACTACAAATACTACCAGAACTAAACTACGGCGGGGTTGAAACCGGTACTGTGGATATGGCAAAATATCTCGTAAGAAACGGCCATAAAGCAGTCGTGGTTTCTACCGGGGGCCAATTGGTTAAATCGTTAGAATTAATTGGCGCGGTTCATTATGTGCTGCCGGTAAATAAAAAATCACTCTTTTCGATGATAAAGTGCGTGGGCGCTTTAGCAAGGGTGATCAGGAAAGAGGATATTCAGATTGTCCACGCCCGTTCGCGTATCCCTGCCTGGATTGCTTATGCCGCCGCCAGGCTTACTAATACGGTTTTTGTCACAACCTGCCACGGTTATTACAGCAAACATTTATTAAGCAACGTTATGGGTTGGGGGAAGCTTGTGATTGTCCCCAGCCAAATCGTGGGAAGGCGCATGATTGACGATTTTTCCGTGGCAGCGGAAAGTATACGTTTCATTCCCAGGGGAGTTGATATCGAAAAGTTTTCATTTATCCCTCCGGAACAAAAGAAGCGCACTGAATTTGTCATTGCCATCGTAGGGAGGATCACTCCTATAAAAGGCCATATGCAATTTATCAAGGCCATACAAAAAGTCTCCCGGATTATCCCTAATATAAAGGTGCGGATTATCGGCAGCGCCCCAAGAAGTAAATTGCGCTATAAAGAAGACCTCCAGGTTATGATAAAGCGGCTTGGGTTATCTGGCTTCGTGGAATTTCTGGGCGCGCGCAATGATATCCCTAAGATTTTCTCCGATGTCAATCTTCTTGTGATGGCGTCGACTAGGCATGAGGCATTCGGAAGGGTGATTATTGAGGCGTTTGCTTCCGGAGTGCCGGTGGTAGCGACAAAGGTGGGAGGAGTAGTCGATATTGTAGACGACGGTATAGACGGAGTATTGGTTCCTCCGGGAAATCCCGAGAGCTTGGCAGACGGCATGATCAGAATATTAAGAGACTTGGAGTATAGTTCGCTTTTAGCTAAAAACGCTTTCAGTAAAGTTAATTCTAAGTTTACTCTTGAAAAGATGGCGGAGGAAACAGTTAAGGTTTATCAGGAAGCCTTTAACGTTAAGAGAGTCCTGGTTATAAAATTAAGCGCTCTCGGAGATTTGATACTCTCTATACCAGCGCTAAAGGCAATAAGGAAAAAGTTTCCCGCGCCAAGTCAAATAACCTGTATTACCAGTAAGCCTTTGGCCGCGCTTTTAGTCAACTGCCCGCATATCGATCAGTTGTTAGTATATGATTATAATGGCAGGGATAAAGGCTGGCTGAGCCTTATAAGAATCGGGCGCCATTTGAGGGGCAAGAATTTCGATTTGTCTATAGACCTGCAGAATAACCGCAAAAGCCATATATTAAGCATGTTAGCTTTCTCCCCGCGCAGGTATGGTTATAAAAACGGCAAATTTTCATTTTTGCTTAGCCATAAGGCGCGGCAGGATAAATTTATACTTGGGCCTGTTGAGCATCAGTTCCGTATTTTGAAAATGCTGGATATAGAACTGAAAGATAAAAAAATCGAACTTTGGCCTTCTAAAGACGACCAGCAATATATAGACGCTTTTCTGGAAAGCGAGTGGGTGAATAAGGAACAGATTTTAGTCGGGATACATATCGGTTCTTCAAAAAGGTGGGTGACTAAGCGCTGGCCGCTTGAATACGTCGGCAAGATTTGCGAAAACTTAGGCCTAAAAGATATACGGGCCGTCCTTACCGGAGAGGATATAGACGCGCGGGAGTTTAAGGCACTGCAAGAGTCAACTAAGAAATCCCGGCCGATTATTGCCTGCGGCAAAACCACCATAAACCAGTTATGCTGTTTGATTAAGCGCTGTAATGTTTTTATCGCCGGCGACACTGCGCCTTTACATATCGCCTCCGGCGTCGGCGCGCCGATAATCGCGCTTTTCGGCCCGACTGACCCCCGAAGGCATCTTCCTTCTTCGGAGAATATCGCGCTTTTAAACGCCGAGCTTGCCTGTCAGCCGTGTTATAAATCAAAATGCGCCTCAATTGAGTGTATGAAACAGATTTCGGTCGAGAAGGTGGAGGAAGCGATATTTAAATTATTGAAGATGAGTTAGTTGGTCTGTTTGTCAGTTTGCCAGTTGGCCAGTTAAAAGAAAAACCGGCAAACTGGCTAATCGGCAAACTGGTTAACTACTAACTGACAAAACAAATGAACATTCTAATATTAACCAATCACTTTAACGCTGGAGGGATATCCAGTTACATAATAAATTTATCCCGCGGGTTGATTGCGAGGGGAGACAAGGTATTCGTCGGTTCCAGCGGCGGAGAATGGCTCAGCCGGCTTTCTGACGGTGACATTGAGCATATCTGGCTGCCTTTACGTACGAAGTCGATCCTTAGCCCGAAGTTAATCTTCGCTTATTTTATTTTGCGCAAAGTCATCAAGGAAAAACAAATTGAGGTGATTCATGCGAATACTCATGTAACAGGGGCGCTTGCGTATTTTGTATCGTTAAAACAAAATATTCCTTTTGTAACCACGGCCCATGGATTTTATAAGCCTAGTTGGCAAAGGCGAAAGTTCGGCTTCTGGGGGAAGAAAGTTATTGCTATTTCCGAGCAGGTGAGAGGGCATTTACTGCGTGATTTTAAAATTCCCGGAGAGAAAACCAGGCTGGTGCATAACGGGATAGACATTAAGTATTCCCCCTTCGCCATCCAACTACAAAACAATGGTATGGCTTCGGGGGACAAGGAAGGGTTAAGGGTTAAGGGTCAAGGGTTAAGGGAAAAATTTGGTTTGAAGGATGGGCCGGTGGTGGGGATTATCGCCAGGCTGTCAGAGGTAAAGGGGCACAAATATTTGATTTCGGCGATGAAGGAAGTAATTAAAGAAATTCCGAATGCCCAGATGTTAAGTATTGGCGGCGGGAAAACCGCTAAAGACCTACAGGCACAGGTGAAAGAGTTAGGATTAAAGGAAGCGGTGCATTTTATAGACGGGCTGTCTGATACAAAAGAGGCATTCGGGGCTATGGATGTTTTCGTTATGCCTTCATTGCAGGAAGGCTTAGGCCTGTCGATAATGGAGGCGATGGCCGCGGGTGTCCCTGTGGTAGCTTCATCAGTAGGAGGGATACCTTCATTGATAGAAAATAACCGTACCGGCCTTCTTGTAGAGCCGGCGAAACCAGAAAAAATAGCCGGCGCGATAATCGAATTATTGCGCAATAAAGAAAAGTCAGGGCAATTGGCAGTCCGCGCCCGCGAATTTATTACAAGAGAGTTCTCTCTCGAGAAAATGGCAGAAGAAACTCAAAAAATATATAAGGAATGCGTTTAAAGATGAAAAATAAATTCGTAAGGGCGATTACAGCGTTTGTATTGGTGTTAGTTTTTATCTTTTGCCTATGGGTAGGGTATGTTTCTACCAAATATACAGTCCCTATTCTCATGTATCATTATATTAACGAGCAAGAGGTTAAACGCAGCCGTTTGGGTGTAAGCCCTTGGGCGTTTGAAAGGCAGATGCGTTTCTTAAGAGAGCATAAATATAATGTGATAAGCTTGGACGCCCTTAGCGATCTTATGCGGCTGAAGAAGAAAATTCCGCCTAATACGGTTGTGGTTACCTTTGATGACGGATATCTGGATAATTATACTAACGCTTTCCCGATTTTGAAGAAATACAATATACCAGCCACTATTTTCGTAGTGATAAACAGAGTGGGCAAGCGTGTCGGCAATGATGATTATATGAATTGGCGAGAGATAAAGGAATTGTCGGATTCAGGCCTGATTACTATCGGTTCGCATAGCATGAGCCACCCTAATCTTTCGGAGAATATTTCTATAGACGATTTTAAAAAAGAAATATTCGATTCCAAACAGATTCTAGAAAACGCCTTGAATAAAAAAGTAACGCTTTTTAGCTATCCATTCGGAGGAGTAAGCCTTAAGGCGCGCGCTTATGTAATTAGAGCCGGCTACAAAGCAGCTGTAGGGACAAATTTTCCCTTCGGCTACCCGGATAACGATGTTTTTTCTTTAAAGCGCCTGCGGATTTCGGAGAACTGCGGTAATCTTCTTATCTTTTGGGTTGAGACTTCGGGGCGCTATACCTATATAAAGGAACGCAGGGATAGTTATTGATAGCCAAGCAAAGGATTGGGTCATAGCTCATAGGTCATAGGAAAAGATAAAGAATGTTCGAATAACCGTTTTTTAGTTTTTTGTTTTTCCTAAGACCTAACAGCTATGACCTATGACCTAATATGCGAATACTTGTTGTAGAAGTAAACTGGCTGGGGGATGTGTTATTTTCTACTCCCGCGATAAAGGCGCTGGCCAATAAATTTCCCGGCAGCCATATTGCCTGTTTGGTTGTCCCAAGGGTAAAAGAGGTTTTAGAGAATAACCCTTATATTAATGAAATCATAATAAATGATGAGGAAGGCCTGCATAAGGATTTATACGGGAAGTTCAGGCTAGCTAAAGAATTAAAGAAAATGGAATTTGATTTAGCGGTTTTTTTCCATCGTTCATTTAGCCGGGCTGCGGTTGCCTGGCTTGCCGGCATCCCAAGGCGCGCCGGGTATAATACTTTCAAGAGATGGCTTTTGCTTACTAAACGCATACCTTCGCCGCGCAGAGATAGTTCGCATCGGGTGGATTATTATTTAAATATTGTAAAATCTTTAGGTTGTGATACCCAAGATAGATTTTATGGTTTTTTTACTTCGCGGGAGGATGACGCATTTGCCGAGGATTTTCTTGTTGAACAAGGAATTGCGAAGGGTGATTTTATTGTTTGTTTGAATCCCGGGGGAAACTGGCTGCCCAAACGCTGGCCGGTGGAGAATTTTGGTTTTTTAGCTGATAAGCTGGTAGAGAAATATAAGGCTAAAGTTATATTCACCGGCTCAAACAAGGACTTGGCATTGGCCGCGCAGGCGCAAGGAGTGATGAAAACTTCAAGCATTTCCGCCGCGGGGAAAATGACATTGAAACAATCTGCCGCCATTTTTAAAAAATCAGGCCTGGTGATTTCAGCTGATTCCGGGCCGTTACATATTGCTTCTTCCGTCGGCGCGAATGTCATCGGCCTTTTCGGCCCGACGTCACCGGAAATCACCGGCCCCATCGGTAAGGGGAAGATAAAAGTCATACGCAAGGATAAGGATTGCATTGTCCCTTGTTACAGAAAAGATTGCGCTGAGAACGCCTGTATGAAAAAAATAAAGGTTGAAGATGTTTTGGCCTGCGTTGGGCAGCTTTTTAACCGGCAAACTGGCTAATTAAGTTTGCCAGTTAACCAGTTAGCCTGTTAGCCAGTTAAAAGACAAAAAATCTTTAAACCGGCCAACCGGCTAACCAAAAACATGAAAATATTATTCATAACGTTAAGCAACATCGGCGACGTTATTATGAGCTTTCCCGCGTTGGATAAGCTGATAGCCTGTTATCCAAAGCCTGAGTTTACAGTTGTCTGCGGAGAAAGGGCAGTTGGTTTATTCGAAGGCAATCTTTTTGTAAAGCGCGTTGTTATTTATAATAAGCAAAAAGGCCTTGCCGGGAAAATAAATTTTTTCCAGCAGCTTATTAATGATAAATATATTCTTGTTGTGGATTTAAAAAACACCGTCCTGTCGTTATTGTTAAGCGCGGAGTTTAAAACGTATCCTTGGGAGAATCCGCCTGCTTCAATATCGCATATGACGGACAGGTTTTTATGCAGGATAGAGAAGTTTATCCGGGCTATTCCGAATGAGGCGGGGTTAAGCATAAAAAACAGCCTGTTTATCGGGCCCGGGGAGAGAAGTCAAATCGCGGAGCTTTTAGATAGCACGCCGATTACCTCGAAGGATAAATTAGCGGTTATCTCTGCCGGGGCAAGGAGCCATATCAAAATGTGGCCTGTTGATAGGTTCGCTAAGCTTGCTGATAGATTAATCACTGAACTTGATTTTAAGGTAATACTCGTCGGAGATAACGATGATTCGGCTGTTTGTGGTAGTGTGGAAAAAAACATGAAAAACCCGGTGGTAAATTTGTGTTCAAAGACCACACTTAAAACTTTAGCCGCGCTCCTTGAGCGCGCAAGCTTAGTTATTTCTAACGATTCGGCGGTTATGCATTTAGCCAGTTATGTAGACGTGCCTACGCTTGCGGTTTTTGGCCCGACGGATGAAAAGAAATACGGGCCATGGAGCCAGAAGAATGCCGTGGTAAAAAGTTCTCTGGATTGCCGCCCGTGTATGAGCGCGCAGTGCGCAAGTAGCGATCTGGCGTGTATGGAAAAAATCGGGGTGGATGAAGTTTTTTTAGCGGCGAAAAGATTGGTTTTTGAACAATAAGTAGTTTTTTTCGTCATTGCGAGGAGCTATCGTTGACACGATGTGACGAAGCAATCTCGTTTTTAAAATGAGATTGCTTCGTCACCGGCGTGCCAAGCGAGGGTTCCTCGCAATGACGCACAGAAGCCGGTATGAATAACCATTTTAAAAAAATTCTGGTTGTGCGTACGGATAGGATAGGCGATGTGGTTTTGACTACTCCTATCTTTAAGGCGTTGCGCGAAAATTATCCGCAGGCGCATATTGCCGCCATGGTTTCCCCCCGGACAAAAGAAATTTTAGAGGGCTCTCCTTATATAGATGAGATAATCGTATACGATAAAGACAAACATCACAAAGGCATAGCGGCCTTTTGGAAGTTTATCTTAGGGCTAAAGAACAAACGTTTTGATTTAGCAATCGTCCTGCATACTAAAAAAAGGATGAATTTGATTACTTTCCTTGCCAATATTCCCAGAAGAATAGGTTTCGCTGAAAAAGGAAAATTCTCCCTTTTGCTTACAGACCGGCTAAAGGATACCCGGCCGCTTGGTTTAAAACATGAGGCAGATTATTGTTTGGATGTTTTAAAAGAGCTGGGGCTAAAGATTTCAGAGAGAAAATTGCATGTTCCGCTTAAAAAAGAGGCATTGGATTGGGCGGATAAGGTTTTAGCGGAGAATGGGATAAACAAAGGCGACAAAATCGTGGCCATCCATCCGGGTGCAAGCTGTCCGTCAAAACGCTGGTTTAAGGATAGATTTGTTGCGTTAGCTGACAAATTGGCGCATGATTACGGATTTAAAATCATTATTATTTCCGGATTAAAAGATATTGCGATTGCTAATGATATAGGAAAGAGCTCAAAGCATAAGATAGTTAATCTTGCCGGAAAAATATCTCTTGCGCAGACAGCGGCTATTCTAAAACAAGTCAATATCTTTATTTCAAATGACTCTGGTCCAGTGCATATTGCTTCGGCAGTGGGGACACCGGTAATTTCTATCTTTGGCAGGAACCAGCCCGGTTTAAGCCCTTTGCGCTGGGGGCCGCTGGGCGAACGCGACAAATACCTGCACAAACCGGCAGGATGCAGTATATGCTTGGCCCATAAGTGCGTCAAGGGCTTTGATTGCCTGAAGGCGATTACCGTTGAAGATGTTTTAGGCGCGGTAGATAAGATTTTGCAAAAATGATTGAGAGAAAATACTAGAATAAGCGGAAAGAAAGATTGAAAAAGAGGGCTTGCCGCCATTAGTTGTTTTGAGGGAATATGAATACACACCATATAACGCAGAAAAAAGAGCGCGGGAAACTGCGCATAGGCAATGATTGGAACGCGATAACCATTATCGCGCTTTCCCAGACGAATCCGCTTAAGGCAATAGCGGAGTTAGCGGAGAACAGCATAGACGCGGGCGCCGGGCATATTACTATTATCCGCGGCAAAGAAAAGGGCCAGCTGTATTTTAAGATTATTGACGACGGGAATGGAATTCCTTGCGCCGAAAACAATAAGCCGGATTTTAAATACGTCGCCACGCATATCTGCGATTCGCTGAAGCGCCGGCTTAAGGAACAAGGCGCGCTCAATATTCAAGGTGAGTTCGGGATTGGTTTGTTGAGTTTTTGGATTGTTGGGTATAGGCTTAGTATGGTTTCATGCGGGAAAGATGGCAAGGCTTATCAGATGATTATGGAAAAAGGAAAGCCCGGCTGGACAATCTCGCCGCGCCCGCATCTTTTTTCGTCTAAAGGGACACAGATAACAATTTCACCATTGCTTGAAGGTATTCGGCAAATCAGCGGAGAAAAGATTCAGCGCTATCTTGCCGCGGAGTTAAGGGACCGTATCCGCCATTCCGGGGTAAAGATTAAAATCATTGACCGGACAAGCCGCCAGGAGTTTGATGTCCAGCCGCGCCAATATTCCGGACAACTTTTGCATAACCTGCCAGCGTTAACCACTCAATACGGTGATGTCTACGCGGAATTATATTTAGAGGAGAAGAATACCGAGAATTGCATAAGCTTATTTAGGAGCGGCACGCGGGTTCTGCCTTTAATTACCTCTCTTGATGAGTTTCAAAATGAACCGTGGGCATGCGGTTATTTTCAAGGGGTCATAGACGCGCCTTTTTTACATCTTACTCCCGGCACGCGCGACGGAATAGTCAGGGATGAGAAGTTTACTTCTTTTGTGGAAGCTTTGGTTCCTCTTAGCGAGTGCCTCAATAAGATTTTTCAGGAGTATAAAAAAGCCGAAGACGAAAGGATGAGTAAGAATATCCTGCGTTCGGTGCAGAAGGCAATCCGCGAGGCAATCCTTGCCCTGCCGCCGGAGGAATATGATTGGTTTGATATCTATAAAGGACGCAAAGACGGCGCGCAAGACGGCCGCATTACTATTTTAGGAGCTGTTGATAATACGAAAACTATGTTTGTGGAAGATGAGAAAATTGAAGAAAAAGAGAGTCCCGGCCAAAAACAATTTTTTGAATTTTCCGGGCCGCTGGCTAATGCTAGAATTCAGCCTGCCTCTACTTTGGTTGAGGTGGGAAAGAATAAATCCTTTCGCGCCATAGGATTAGACAGGCCAAGGCGCGTTGTTGAGGAGAAACTTACGTTTGTCTGGTCTATAACGCAGGGCGCGGGAAGCCTTGATAAATCTGATGGAGAAATAGTTGTTTTTCAGGCGCCGCAAGAGCCGGGAATAAGCCGTTTGAAAGTCAGCATCCAGCAAAATGATATTGTTTGCGAGGCAGGGGCAGTGGTTACTATCGTTGATAACCTTATTAAACCTGCCGCTTCAGACGCGCCGGAATTTGCTAAGGGCCTGCCGGGTTATACATTAGAAAACGCTCCCGGCAAGCTTTGGCGTTCGCGTTTTGACGATAAACATAATATCGTTGTTATAAACAGCGGCCACCGCGATTTTGTCTACGCGAGCGGACAAAACCAAAGGAAACTGCGTTATATCTGCCGTTTGTTTTCTAAAGAGCTCGTCCTGCGTAATTTTTCCGGTGAACAGCCCGGGCAGCTTCTTGAGCGGTTGATAGAATTATCAATGTATACCGAAGAAAACCTGAAATGAT
>ERZ1292640.690-Hain-H43-02um-R1-690-length-27624-cov-7_pt2 | contig 21238 bp, 21 predicted proteins | sample MGYA00564404_ERZ1292640 | MGnify/ENA primary metagenome ERZ1292640 (study PRJEB36523, sample SAMEA6512636) | groundwater metagenome | collected 2019-01-08 | study: AquaDiva: Metagenomics assemblies of 32 groundwater samples
CGCTTCCTTTTCGTGCTGACCGGCGCCGGCGTCTCGGCCGAGAGCGGCGTCCCCACCTTCCGCGGCGCGGGCGGCTACTGGCGCAACCGCAGCTTCACCGAGCTCGCCACGCCCGAGGCGTTCGCGCGCGACCCGCGGCTGGTGTGGGACTGGTACCTGGAGCGCCGGCGCACGGTGCGCGGCTGCGAGCCCAACGCTGCGCACCGCGCGCTCGCGGAGTGGTCGGCTCGCGGGACCGGCCTGCTGGTCACGCAGAACGTGGACGACCTGCACGAGCGCGCCGGGCACCGCGGCGCGGTTCACGTCCACGGCTCGCTGTGGCGCAATCGCTGCACGCGCTGCGGCGCCGAGCGCGCGACCGACGCGCTGGAGTACTCCGAGCTGCCGCGCTCGCCGTGCTGCGGGGCACCCGAGCGCCCCGGCGTGGTCTGGTTCGGCGAGAGCCTGCCCGAGGAGGCGGTCACCGCGGCGATCGCCGGGGCCGAACGGGCGGACGTGGCGCTGGTCATCGGCACGAGCAGCGTGGTCTACCCCGCGGCCGGCTTCGTCGAGGTGGCGCGGCGAAACGGGGCGAAGGTGGTGGACGTCAATCCGGAACCACCTTCGGTGGGTGCCCGGAGCGCGCTGGCCGCCGACGTCTCCGTCGCGCTCCCGGCCGGCGAGGCGGTGCCAGCGCTGTTGCTTCCTTGAGTCCTTCCTTCCCTGAGCGAGCCCGTGCGCTCCGCTTGGAGCGCCCTGTATACTGCGCCGGCTGAGTCCCCGGCGGGCACACCGCCGCTGCGGCTCGACCACTCGCCGAGGATCGCCGCGGAACGACCCTGCATGCCGGAGGAGATGGATGCTCGAGACGTTGAAGGAGCTCAAGGCCCGCCTGCTCGAGGTCAACGACCTCTCCATGGCCGCCGCGGTGCTGCGCTGGGACCAGGCCACCTACATGCCGCCCGGCGGCGCCGGGGCGCGCGGCCGGCAGATGGCGACGCTGAGCCGCATCGCGCACGAGAAGCTCACCGAACCGGAGGTCGGCCGGCTGCTCGACCGGCTCGAGCCGTGGGCGGAGAGCCTGCCCTACGAGAGCGATGAGGCGAGCCTGATGCGTGTCACGCGTCGCGCCTACGACCGCGCGGTCAAGGTGCCACCGGCGTTCGTCTCCGAGCTCGACGGGCACACCGCGCTCTCCTACCAGGCGTGGACCACGGCGCGGCCGCGGAACGACTTCGCGAGCGTGCGCCCGCTGCTCGAGAAGACCCTCGAGATGAGCCGGCGGCTCGCGGACTTCTTCCCCGGCTACGAGAGCATCGCCGACCCGCTCATTGATTACTCCGACTACGGCATGAAGGCCTCCTCGGTGCGCGCGGTGTTCGCCGAGCTGCGCGCGCGGCTGGTGCCGATGGTGCGCGCCATCACCGAGCGCCCCGCGCCCGACGACCGCTGCCTCAGGCAGAGCGCGCCCGAGGCCGACCAGCTCGCCTTCGGGCTCGAGGTGATCCGGAAGTTCGGCTTCGACTTCGAGCGCGGCCGGCAGGACCTCACGCACCATCCGTTCATGACCAAGTTCTCGCTCGGCGACGTGCGCATCACCACGCGGGTGAGGAAGCAGGACCTCACCGACGCGCTGTTCAGCACGCTCCACGAGGCCGGGCACGCGATGTACGAGCAGGGCATCCGCCGCGACTACGAGGGCACGCCGCTGGCCGACGGCGCCTCGACCGGCGTGCACGAGAGCCAGTCGCGGCTGTGGGAGAACCTGGTGGGCAGGAGCCGCGGGTTCTGGGAGTTCTTCTACCCCCGGCTCCGGGCCGCGTTCCCGGCGCAGCTCCAGTCCGTGCCGCTCGACACCTTCTACCGCGCCATCAACCGGGTCGAGCGCTCGCTCATCCGCACCGACGCCGACGAGGTCACCTACAACCTGCACGTCATGATGCGCTTCGACCTCGAGCTCGACCTGCTCGAGGGGCGCCTCGCGGTCAGGGACCTGCCCGAGGCGTGGCGCGCGCGCTTCGAGAGCGACCTCGGCATCCCGGTGCCCGACGACAAGGACGGCGTACTGCAGGACGTGCACTGGTTCGGTGGCCCGATCGGCGGCGCGTTCCAGGGCTACACGCTCGGCAACATCATGAGCGCCCAGTTCTTCGCCGCGGCGCTCGCGGCGCATCCCGGGATCCGCGCCGAGATCGCGCGCGGCGAGTTCGGCACGCTGCACGGCTGGCTGCGCGAGAACGTCTACCAGCACGGCGCCGGGTTCACCGCCGCCGAGCTGGTCGAGCGCGCCACCGGGTCGCCGATGACGATCGAGCCCTACATCGCCTACCTGTGGGGCAAGTACCAGCCGCTCTACGGACTCGCCGGCGAGCAACCCGGCGTGCTGGCGGGCAAGCCGACGGGCTGAGGGGCGCGCGCAGCGGCATTGGCGCCCGCCGCGTCGCGCCCGTCCCGCCGGCCCTACTCCGTCCCCGGCGGCCGCCGCTCATGCCAGTCGGTCGCGCGCTCGAAGGCGCGCGCCACGCGCAGCACCGTCGCCTCATCGAACGGGCGGCCGATGATCTGGAGGCCCACCGGCATCCCGGCGCCATCGAGGCCGCAGGGCAGCGAGATCGCGGGCAGCCCGCTCAGGTTCGCCGGCGTCATGAGCCGGTTCCAGGCTGCCTCGGGCTCGCGCGACATCGGCTCGCCGATCGCGGGCGGCGTCACCGGCAGGCTCGGCGCCACCAGCACGTCGGCTTCGCGCAGCGCGGCCACGAACTCCTCGCGGACGACCTGCTGCATGCGACGCGCGTTGACGTACTCCACCGCCGGGATGAAGAACCCCAGCTCGAGAGCGCGCCGCACGTCCTCGCCGTAGTCCTCCGCGCGCGTCCGGAGCCAGGGCGCGTGGTACGCGCTCGCCTCCGCCGCCAGGATCGCGTGCAGCGCGGTGTGCGCCTCGCTCACGTGCGGCACGTCAGCCGCGACCGGTCGCGCGCCTTCGCGCCCGAGCACCGCGATCGCGGCACGTACGGCGTCCCCGATGTCGCGTGCCACGCCTTCGAAGAAGTACCGCTCCGGCACGCCGATCGTCAGCCCGCGCACGCCCCGCTCGAGGTCGCGCGTGAAGTCCCCGGCCGGCGCGTCCGCGCACCACGGGTCGCCGGGGTCGGGCCCGGCGATGGCGTTCATCAGCAGCGCCGCGTCCTCGACCGTGCGCGCCAGCGGGCCGACGTGGTCGAGCGACCAGGCGAGCGGGATGACGCCGCGGCGGCTCACGCGCCCGAAGGTGGGCTTGAGCCCGACCACGCCGCAGGCGCTTGCCGGGATGCGAATCGAGCCGCCGGTGTCGGTGCCGAGCGAGAGGTGCGCGAGCCCCGCCGCGAGCGCCGCGCCGCTACCGCCGCTCGAGCCGCCCGGCACGTGAGCCCGGTCCCACGGGTTGCGGCAGGCGCCCCGGTGCGGGTTCGTGGTGGTCGTGCCATAGGCGAACTCGTGCATCGCGAGCTTGCCGAGTAGCACCGTGCCGGCCGCGCGCAGCCGGTCGACCACGCGAGCGTCGCGCGCCGGCACGCGGTCGGCGAGGATCTTCGAGCCCGCGGTGGTGCGGATGCCGGCGGTGTCGAAGATGTCCTTGAGCGCCACCGGCACGCCGTGGAGCGGCCCGCGCGGCCCGCGCGCGGCAATCTCGGCTTCGGCGGCACGCGCCTCTTCGAGCGCGCGGTCGCCGAGCACCAGCAGGAAGCTGCCGAAACCGGGATCGAGGCGCTCGATGCGCCCGAGCAGCGCGCGCACCACCTCGACCGGCGAGACCTCGCCCCGCGCGATGCGGCGCCCCAGCTCCGCCGCGGAGAGGAACGCCAGCGCCTCGCCGCTCAAGGTGCCGGAGGCCGCACGGGCGCCGGTGGCGCCGGGACGGTGTCGGCCGGGAGCAGGTCGGCGAAGCGCGCCAGCCGCGCGAGCAGGCTCTCGATCTGCGGGCGCAGGGCGGCCGCGCGAGCAGGGTCGAGCGCCAGGCCACGCGCGCGGGCGAGCTCGATGAGGAACGTCTCGGTGAGGTGCAGAGCGTCGGGCAAGAGGGCCTCCGTGGCCGCGCAGCATAGCGCAACACCCCCGCACTTTCGCATTCGACCCGGCGCCGCGCCTCCTCTATGCTCGCGCCCATGTTCGAGCGGCTCTTCCGGCTGAGCGAACGCGGCACCAGCGTCCGCACCGAGGTGCTGGGCGGGGCGACCACCTTCCTCACGATGGCCTACATCATCGTGGTGAACCCCGCCATCCTGAGCTTCGCCGGCGTCCCCGCCGGCCCGAGCACCATCGCCACCATCCTCACCGCGGCGTTCGGCTCGCTGCTCATGGGCCTCGTCGCCAACCGCCCGATCGCGGTGGCGCCCTACATGGGCGAGAACGCGTTCATCGCTTTCGGCCTCGCCGGCCTCGGGGTGGCGTGGACCCAGTGCCTGGGGGCGGTGTTCGTGAGCGGCGCGGTGTTCCTGGCGATCACCGTGCTCGGGATCCGCGCCTGGCTGGCGAACTCGATCTCCGCGAGCCTCAAGCACAGCTTCGCCGTGGGCATCGGGTTCTTCCTCGCCTTCATCGGGCTCTACGAGACCGGCATCGTCACCAGCGCTGCGGCCGGCCTGCCACCCGCCGCCCTGCTGCTGCCCGGCGCCACGACGCTGCGCGCGCCCGACGTCCCGGTGCGGATCGGCGACCTGCACCGCCCCGAGGTGCTGCTCGCGATCGGCGGCTTCGCGCTCATCGCGCTGCTCATGGCCCGGCGCGTGCGCGGCGCCATCCTGCTCGGCATGGCGGCCACCGCCGTCGCGGGCGGGCTGCTCGGGCTCAGCCAGGCGCCGCGCGGCGTGATGGCGCTGCCGTCCTTCTCCGACTGGAGCGCGATCGCGTTCAAGCTCGACCTCCCCGGGGTGCTGCGGCTCTCCTTCATCCCGGTGCTGCTGACGCTCTTCCTCATGAGCTTCCTCGACACGCTGGGGACGCTGGTCGGCGTCGGCGCCGCGGGCGGGATGCTGGACGAGAAGGGCGACTTCCCGCAGGTCGAGCGCCCGATGCTGGTGGACGCGCTCACCTGCATGTTCGCCGGGCTGGCCGGCACCACCACGAGCGGCGCCTACATCGAGTCGGCGACCGGCATCCGCGAGGGCGCGCGCACCGGGCTCGCCGCGGTGGTGGTGGCGCTGCTGTTCGCCGCGTCGCTGTTCTTCGTGCCGCTGGTCGAGGCGGTGCAGCACGCGAAATACGCCTACGGCCCGGCGCTGGTGGTGGTGGGCGCGCTCATGGTCGGCTCGCTCGCGAGGATCGAGACCGGCGACCTCACCGAGCTCATCCCCGCCTTCGCCACCATCGCGATGATGGTCTTCACCTACAACATCGCGAACGGGCTCACGGCGGGGCTGGTGCTCCACCCGGTGCTGAAGCTCCTCACCGGCCGCGCCCGCGAGCTCAAGGGTGGCGGCATCGCGCTCGCGCTGCTGTGCGCGGTCTACTACGCGTTCGGGCGCCCGCACTGAGCGGGGGCCATGCCCGAACGCCGGACGCCGCTCACGTTCGGGCATTGACCATGACCGCAGAATGTGGTCGTATGACCACCTATGACGGTCAAGGTGCGGTCCAGCCCGTTCGGGAGCACGACGCGCACGCGCGTGCTCCTTGCGCTGAGTTTGATGTCCGAGAGTTACCCCCGTGAGCTGGCGCGCCTGCTCGAGGCCCCCCTTTCGAGCACCCAGCGGGCGCTTCGCAGTCTCGAGCGGGACGGACTCGTTGCGGCCAGGAGCGCGGGTCGCACGCGCATCTTCCGCATCAATCCGCGGTACTTCGCGTTCTCCGACCTGATGCGCTACCTGCGGCGTCTGAACGAGCCCGAGGTCGAGCTCGCGCAGCGTGTCGCGGCGCTCCGGCGCAGGCCCCGGCAGACGGCGAAACCCCTGTGAGGCTCACGGCCCGATCCAGCCTCCCCACCGTCGCGATGCACGTGGGGAACGCGCTCCGGCGTCACGGGATCCACGGGGTGCTCACCGGTGGCGCCTGCGCCAGCCTCCACACCGGCGGCGTCTATCACTCCGTGGACGTGGACTTCATCCTGTCTGGCCGCGTCACGCAGGCGCAGCTCGACGCCGCCATGGCCGAAGTGGGATTCGTGCGGAAGGGTGACCACTACGTCCATCCCCGCGTGCGGTTCTACGTCGAGTTCCCCCGCGGGCCGCTCGCGATCGGAGCCGACCACCGCGTGCACCCGGTCGAGAGGAGATCCGGCACAGTGAGATCGCTAACCCTCTCCGCGACCGATTCCTGCCGCGACCGCCTCGCTGCCTGGTACCACTGGAACGATCGCCAGAGTCTCGAGGTGGCCGTCGCGATCGCGCTCCGCAACCGAATCCGCCTGCCGGCCGTGCGGGACTGGAGCCACGAAGAAGGCTTCGAAGACCGCTTCGAGGAGTTCCTGGCAGCGGTGAGGGAGGCGAGGCGTCGGCGCCGGGGCCGATCATGGCGACCGTGAGCCCGCGCGTCGCCCGTTTCCGCGCCGCGCGTCGCTTGCGCTAGACTCCCCGGGTTTTCACCACCCCTGGAGGTCACGATGTCCGACATGTCCCGGCTTTCCCGGCGCGCGCAGCTCATGCCGGCCTCGCCCATCCGGCGGCTGGCGCCGCTCGCCGCGGAGGCGCGCAAGGCGGGGAAGACGATCTACGCGCTCAACATCGGCCAGCCGGACATCCCCACGCCGCGGGTCATCCTCGACCGCCTGCGCTCCTACGACGCGCAGTACATCCCGTACGGCCCCTCGCAGGGGCTCCCCGAGTTCGTGGAGGCGCTGCGCAAGTACTACGCCGGCGTCGGGCTGGAGCTGAAGGCGGAAGAGATCTTCGTCACCACCGCCGGCAGCGAGGCGATCCTGTTCACGCTCGGCGCGCTGTGCGATCCCGGCGACCAGGTGCTGGTGTTCGAGCCCTTCTACACGAACTACAACGGCTTCGCCGCCATGATGGGCGTCGAGCCCGTGCCGGTCACGACGCGCGCCGAGGACGGCTATCACCTGCCGTCGCGCACGGCGATCGAGGCGAAGATCGGCCCGCGCACCAGGGCCATCCTCATCTGCTCGCCCAACAACCCGACCGGCACGGTCTACTCGGACGCCGAGATCGAGCTGCTCGCCGCGATCTGCCGCGAGCGCGGGCTCACCCTGGTCGCCGACGAGGTCTACCGCGAGTTCGTCTACGACGGGCGGAAGCACCGCTCGGTGCTCACGCTCCCGGACCTCGACCAGCAGGTCGTCGTCGTGGACAGCGTGTCGAAGCGCTACTCGCTGTGCGGCGTGCGCATCGGGAACATCGTCTGTCGCAACCGCGCGCTGATGGACGCCATCCTGCGCTTCGGCCAGGCGCGGCTCTGCCCGCCCACGCTCGGACAGGTCGCGTGCGCCGCGCTCACCGAGGTGCCGCCGAGCTACACCGCGGGCGTCGTCGCCGAGTACCAGCGCCGCCGCGACGTGGTGGTCGCCGCGCTCGCCGCGGTGCCGGGCGTGCTGGCGCGGAAGCCCGAGGGCGCGTTCTACCTGAGCCCCCGGCTCCCGGTGGACGACGCGAACGGCTTCGCCGAGTTCCTGCTCAGGGACTTCGCGCTCGACGGCGAGACCGTGATGGTCGCGCCGCTCGACGGCTTCTACGCCACGCCGGGCCTGGGCAGGGACGAGGTGCGCATCGCCTACGTGCTCGAGGAGGCGAAGCTCCGGCGCGCGATGGAGGTGTTCACCGCCGCGCTCGCCGCGTACCCGGGCAGGATCGCGAGCGTCGCGCGCCGCTGAGCGGCGCGGGCGGTCGCCGCGGGCGCTCCGGCACGACGCGGGGCGGCGGCGCCGTCGTCGAGCACGGGCTCCAGCTTCTCGCGCGCGAGCCGGACGATCGGCTTGCCGCCGACCTCCCGGAGCTCGTCGCCGGGCTCGAGCCCGGCCTCCTCGGCGGGCGACCCGCGCGCCACGTCGGCGACCACGACACGGTTCCGCAGGCGGACAAACCACGCGCCCAGCCGCGAGGTGTGGTCCCGCTCGCCGTAGCGGGCGCCGGGCTCCAGGTCGAGACGAACCCGCCGCCGATGCCGCCGCCGTACACCCCGAGCTCCTTGCGTCCGAGCCGGAACGGCCGGCAACGGCACGCCAGCGACGCGTGCAGGTTCAGGTGAAAGCCGTTGCCCGCGTCCACCAGGAACGTGCCCGCGCACTTCTCGTCGAGCGCCGTGCTCACGGTCGGGATGCCGCGCACGATCCCGCACGGCGGCCCACCATGGCGCAGAGCGCGGAATCCGTCGAGGCGCCGCCCGCCAGGGTCCATGAAATCTGAGCGGCAACCGCTCAGATTTCATGGTACCTTGCGGGGCGTGATCGAACGCTTCGGACACCTGCAGAGAATCGACGCGCTGCTCCGCCAGTTCCCGGTAGTCGCGATCCTGGGCGCCCGCCAGGTGGGGAAGACGACGCTCGCGCGCCGGCTCGTGGCCCGCCGCCGGAGCGAGTCCACGATCTTCGACCTCGAACGGGCCGAGGATCTCGCGCTGCTTTCGGATCCGACGATGGCGCTGGGACCGCTCCGCGGCCTTGTCGTCATTGACGAAGTGCAACGGCGCCCCGAGATCTTCCCCAGCCTGCGCGTGCTCGCCGACGAGCCGGGAGCACGGCGCCGGTTTCTCGTCCTCGGCAGCGCATCCCCCGATCTGCTGAAGCAGTCCTCGGAGAGCCTGGCGGGACGCATCGCCTATCACGAACTCGACGGATTCTCGCTCGAGGAGATCGGAACAAAGGCCGCCTCCAGACTCTGGCATCGAGGTGGCTTTCCCCGGTCGTTCCTGGCCCCCTCGGATGTGGCCAGCCTGCGTTGGCGGCGCGAGCTGATCCGTACGTACCTCGAGCGGGACATTCCCGCTCTCGGGCTGCGCATGCCTGCACCGACGTTGCGCCGCTTCTGGATGATGCTCGCGCATTACCACGGGCAGTTGTGGAGCGCCTCCGAGTTGGGGCGCGCATTCGGAGTGGCGCACACCACCGTACAGCGCTACCTGGACATCCTGAGCGCTACGTTCATGGTGCGACAGTTGCCCCCATGGCACGAGAATCTGGCGAAGCGGCAGATCAGGACTCCCAAGGTCTACATCCGCGACAGCGGGCTTCTTCACGCCCTGCTCGGGCTGCGCACGGCGAGGGAGATCGAAGTGCACCCCAAGGTAGGCGCTTCGTGGGAGGGCTTCGTCCTGGATGCCGTGGTCGCCCGGCTCGGCGCGCGGCCCGAGGAGTGCTTCTTCTGGGGAACCCACTCGGGGGCGGAGCTGGATCTCCTGGTCGTTCGGGGCAGACGTCGGCTGGGATTCGAGTTCAAGCGCACGACGGCACCGGTCGTCACCAGGTCCATGCGGGTCGCCCTTGTGGACCTCGCGCTGGAACGACTCTATGTCGTCCACGCGGGCTCGCGGAGTCTGCCGCTGGCCCCGAAGGTCCGCGCCCTGGCGATCGACGGACTCCACGAAGAGCTGAAGCCGCTTCGCTGAGGGAGGCCAGGTGCAGCACGGGAAGGGCTCACCGGCCGGGGAGTGATCGGGGCGGCCAGAGGGCCGCGCCGCCCGGTCCGACCACGAACGAGCATGCGCTCGGCCGGCACCGGCCGGCCACCCCCGTCACTTCACGGTGATGCTCTTGCCGGTCGCGGCGAAGCCCGCCGCGCTCACGCGATAGAAGTAGCTGCCGCAGGCCACGGCCCGCCCGGCGTCGTCCCGGCCGTCCCAGGACAGCTCGCGGCCGGGCCCCGCCCCGACGGTCCGCCGGGCCGTCCGCAGCAGCGCGCCAGTGGCATCGAACACCTCGAGCTTCACTTCACCCGACGCGGGGAGATCGAAGCGGATCGTCACGGCCGCGGCCGTCGGGTTCGGGAAGCTCAGGGCCGTGCCGTGCCGAATCACGCCGGGCGGGTCCACTCCGATGGTGTCCCCGTCGTAGACGTGGGCGTCGATCTGCTCGAGGTCGTTCGTCACCGTGCGACCGCGCTCGAGCAGCTCCCTCGTGCTGGCGTCGAGGTAGGTGCGGAAGATGCTCGAGGGATCCCGGGGATCCTGCATCGGGTAGCTCGTGTACCCGTTCGTGATGATGGTCCGCACCAGGACGTTCGCCGTCGCCCACATGTCCAGCGCCACCGGGTCGCGCCCGGCGAGCAGCCAGTCCACGCGGGTGGCCTGCGCGTAGCTCGCCGCGGGACCGGCCCCCGGGATCGCCAGGACGTAGATGGCATCGAGGATGTTGAGGTCGGGCAGCCGCACCTCCCCGAGGAACGCGCCGAGCCCGCCGTAGCGCACCGCGCCGTGGGTGTACGTCGAGAGCGCGGTGGTCATCGTGCCGACGTGGTGCTTGAGCGCGGCGGTGACCCCGTAACCCCCGTGGCACTTCAGCACCGGCACGTTGAGGAAGGTGAGCAGGCTGTCGTCGTACGCGCCCTCCGCGGGGTCCCAGAGTCCGTACTTGAGGCTCACGCAGCGCCCGCGCGCGGTGCGGAACTTGGGGTAGGAGACCTTCATCTGGATGTCGGCTTGCCAGTCGCCGACGACGTAGCCGTTGTCCGGGTCGCCGCTCGAGTACTCGCCCACGCTCCGGGTGCGGAGCGAGTCCCACAGGCAGCTCGAGACCGGCCATCCCAGGGCCGCGAAGTGATCCACCACGTCCTGCGCGGACTGAGCATGGTCCTCGGCGTTGGCCTGGGCCCAGTCGAGCGTGCCCGCCCCCTGGCTGTTCTCGACCACCACGACCTCGCCGGTGAAGCCGTCGGGATGTTCGAGGATCCGGGCGATGAGCCCCTTGAGCACGTCGGTGTTGGTCCCGCCGCGCTCGGGCCACTGCGCGTTAGCCTTGATGAGGACCACGCCATCCGCCCTCACGATCCCGTCCGGGCCGCATTCGAAGCCAGCCTGCGCCGACCTGTAGAAGCGCAGCGAGTCGAGCGCCATGCACAGGAGGAGCTGGTCCACGCCCAGGTGGTGATCGCCGGATGGCCCGCCCGCGTGCTGGACCGCGAAGATCTCGGAGGTGAAGGCGGCGGCCCGGCCGGGTCCCGCCGCGCCGGGCGCGGCGGATTCCGCGGCACCGCGCCCGGTCGCGGCCGGGCCCGGCGACGTGCCCACCATGATCGCGACCGCAGCCGCGACGGCGACGCAACCGGCGGCCGAGGCGCCGACCCACCGCTTCCGGAGCGGGCGGACGAAGGCGAGGAGCGCCGGGGCGAGCGCGGGAGCGAGCAGGAGCGCGACGCTTCCCAGCGCGGCCCGCTGGCACGGGTAGCTCAGTCTCGACGGTTTGCGGCCGGAGCGGACGACGATCCAGAGGAGTGCGGCGAGGGCGAGGATCCCGGCGCTCCAGCAGGACCTCATCGCAGCATGATGGGGACGGCGTCCCGGGGCGTCCGGGGCCTCGGGCGATCCCACGCGCGGGGCGTGCTCGTGGCCGGTGCGAGGGCGGCTCATCTCGGTGCTCCTCACGATACGGACGGAGCGTCGCGTCCCCGCGGAAGCGTTACTCCGGGATTCGGCGGCGCTCTGAGGCGGGTGCGCTTCGCAGCGAATCTAGCAGAAACCGCCCGGCAGTTCTGCCTGCCGGGCGGTCCGTCCATCCATCGTCGTCTTCCCGACTGTCGCGCCCGCTGCTACGCCGCGCCCTCGGCCCCGGTCACGCTGTCCGCCAGCACGGTGGCGCGGTTGCGGCTCACCTCGAAGAACCCGCCGCTCACCTGCCAGCTCTCCTCGCGGCCGCCCGCGTGACGCACGGTCAGTGTCCCCGACGCCAGCGCCGTCACCAGCGCCGCGTGATCGGCGAGCACGCCCAGATAGCCCTCGCTCCCCGGCACCTGCACGTACTCCACCCTCCCTTCGAACACCGCGCGCTCGGGGGTCAGGATCGAGAGCTCGAACTCCGCCGCCACGCTCAGACCTCCGCCGCCATCTGCTCGGCGTTCGCGATCGCTTCCTCGATCGTCCCGCACATGTAGAACGCCTGCTCCGGCAGCTCGTCCAGCTCGCCGTTCACCAGCATCTTGAACCCCTTCACCGAGTCCTCGAGCTTCACGAACTTGCCCGCCCGCCCGGTGAACGCCTCGGCCACGAAGAACGGCTGCGACAGGAACCGCTCGATCTTGCGCGCGCGCGCCACGATCAGCTTGTCCTCCTCCGACAGCTCGTCCATCCCCAGGATCGCGATGATGTCCTGCAGGTCCCTGTAGCGCTGCAGGATCTTCTGCACCGCGCGCGCCACCGCGTAGTGCTCCTCGCCCACGACGCGCGGGTCCAGGATGCGCGAGGTCGAAGCCAGCGGGTCCACCGCGGGGTAGATGCCGCGCTCGGAGATGGCGCGGTCCAGCACGGTGGTGGCGTCCAGGTGCGCGAAGGCCGTAGCGGGCGCCGGGTCGGTGAGGTCGTCGGCCGGCACGTAGATGGCCTGCACCGAGGTGATCGAGCCCTTCTTGGTCGAGGTGATGCGCTCCTGCAGCGCCCCCATCTCGGTCCCGAGCGTGGGCTGGTAGCCCACCGCGCTCGGCATGCGGCCCAGGAGCGCCGACACCTCCGAGCCCGCCTGCGTGAAGCGGAAGATGTTGTCGATGAACAGCAGCACGTCCTGCCCGCGCTCGTCGCGGAAGAACTCGGCCATCGTGACGCCGGTGAGCCCCACGCGCAGCCGCGCGCCGGGCGGCTCGTTCATCTGGCCGAACACCATCACCGTCTTCGAGAGCACGGTGCGCTCCACGCCCTGGGCGTCCTTGAACTTCGCGTGCTGCATCTCGAGGTAGAGGTCGTTGCCCTCGCGGGTGCGCTCGCCCACGCCGGAGAACACCGAGACCCCGCCGTGCTCGGTGGCGATGTTGCGGATCAATTCCTGAAGTATGACGGTCTTGCCCACGCCCGCGCCGCCGAACAGCCCGACCTTGCCGCCCTTCTGGTAGGGCGCGAGCAGGTCCACTACCTTGATCCCGGTCTCGAAGATCTGGATGGTGGTCTCCTGGTCCTCGAACGACGGCGGCGGGCGGTGGATCGGGTAGGTCTTCTCGGCCTTGACCGGGCCCTTGCCATCGATCGGCTCGCCGAGCAGGTTGAAGATGCGCCCCAGCCCGCCCTCGCCCACCGGCACCGAGATCGGCGCGCCGGTGTCCACCGCCGGCATGCCGCGCACCAGGCCGTCGGTCGAGCTCATCGCCACGCAGCGCACGACGTTGTCGCCGATGTGGAGCGCGGCTTCGACGGTGAGCTTGATGCCCTTCTCCCGGTCCTCGATCTTGATCGCGTCGAGCATCCGGGGGAGCTTGTCCGCGTCGAACTCCACGTCCACCGTGGGCCCGATCACCTGCACGACCTTTCCGACGTTCTGAGCCATCGCGTCACTCCTGGTTTCACGCCGGCGGGTTCCCCGCGCGGCAAGGGGATCCCTACTTCAGCGCCTCGGCGCCGCCGACGATCTCGAGCAGCTCCCTGGTGATGGACGCCTGGCGCAGCCGGTTCCGCTGGAGCACCAGCAGGTCCATCAGCTCGCCGGCGTTCTTGCGCGCCGAGCCCATCGCGATCATGCGCGCCGACTGCTCGGACGCCAGCGCGTCGGCCAGCGCCGCGAACAGCCTGGCGGTGGCGTAGCGCGGCAGCAGCTCGACGAAGATGCTCTCGGCGCCGGGCTCGAAGATGGTGTCGCCACCCACTGCCTGGCCCTCGGCACGCCCCGCGCCGATGGGCAGGAACACCTCGGTCACCACCCGGCGCCGCAGCGCCGAGATGAACTGGGTGAACATGAGCTCGACCCGGTCCACCTCGCCGCCGACGAAGCGTGCGATCAGGTCCCGGGTGAGCGCGCGCGCGAACTCGAGGCTGGCCTCGGCCGGCACCGGCGTGTGCACGGCGAGCACCGGGTACTTGCGGCGCTTGAAGTAATCGCGCGCCTTCTTGCCCACCAGCACCAGCCGGGTACCCGCCTGCGGGTGCGCACCCGGCGCGCCGGCGCGCAGCCTCTGCTCCGCGGCGCGGATCAGGTTGGCGTTGTAGGCGCCGCACAGCCCGCGGTCCGAGGTCACCAGCACCAGCGCGGTGGCCTTCACCTCGCGCGCCTTGAACAACGGGTGGTCCAGCTCGCTCGCCGCGCCCGAGAGGTTCCCGAGCATGTCGGTGATCTTCGCCGAATAGGGCCGCGCCGCCAGCGCGCGCGCCTGGGCGCGGCGCAGCCTGGCCGCGGCCACCATCTCCATCGCCTTGGTGATCTGCTGGGCGCTCTTGACCGAGCGGATGCGCCGGCGCAGGACTCGCAGGTTGCTCATCGGTTGAAGGTCGCCTTGAACTGCTTCGCCGCCTCGCTGAGGCGCTTCATGTCCTCGTCCGAGATGACCTTGTTGGTGCGGATGTTGTGCGGGATCTCGGGGTACTCCTTCTGCACGAACGCCAGGAACTCCTTCTCGAAGCGCCGCACCACCTCGACCGGCAGGTCGTCGAGGAACCCGTTCACCCCCGTGAAGATCGAGATCACCTGCAGCTCGACCGGCATCGGCACGTACTGCTCCTGCTTCAGCAGCTCGACCATGCGCTCGCCGCGGGTGAGCTGCGCCTGCGTGGCCTTGTCGAGATCGGAGCCGAACTGCGCGAACGCCGCGAGCGCCCGGTACTGCGCCAGGTCGAGGCGCAGCCGCCCGGCGACCTGGCGCATCGCCTTGACCTGCGCGTTGCCGCCCACGCGCGACACCGAGATGCCGACGTTGATCGCCGGGCGCACGCCGGCGTAGAACAGGTCGCCCTCGAGGAAGATCTGCCCGTCGGTGATCGAGATGACGTTGGTCGGGATGTACGCCGACACGTCGCCGGCCTGGGTCTCGATGAACGGCAGCGCGGTCAGCGAGCCGCCCCCCTTCTCGTCGGAGAGCTTGCAGGCGCGCTCGAGCAGGCGCGAGTGCAGGTAGAACACGTCGCCCGGGTACGCCTCGCGGCCCGGCGGGCGGCGCAGCAGCAGCGAGAGCTGGCGGTAGGCCTGCGCGTGCTTCGAGAGGTCGTCGTACACGCACAGCACGTGGCCGCCCTGGTAGGTGAACTCCTCGCCCATCGCCACGCCCGCGTAGGGAGCGATGTACTGGAGCGGCGCGGCCTCGGAGGCCGACGCGGTCACCACGATGGTGTACTCCATCGCACCGTGCTTCTCGAGCGTCGCCACCACGTTCGCGACCGTGGACTCCTTCTGTCCGATCGCGACGTAGATGCAGACGACGCCGGCGCCCTTCTGGTTGATGATGGTGTCGAGCGCGATCGCGGTCTTGCCGGTCTGGCGGTCGCCGATGATGAGCTCGCGCTGGCCGCGCCCGATCGGGATCATCGAGTCGATCGCCTTGATGCCGGTCTGGAGCGGCTCCTTGACCGGCTGGCGCTCGACCACGCTGGGAGCGGTGAACTCGAGGTTGCGGAAGTGGTCCGAGCCGATCGGGCCCTTGCCGTCCACCGGCTGTCCGATCGCGTTCACGACGCGGCCGATCATCGCCTTGCCGACCGGCACCGAGGCGATGCGCCCGGTGCACTCGACGCGGTCGCCTTCCTTGATGTTCTGGTCCGAGCCGAACAGCACGGCGCCGACGTTGTCCTCCTCGAGGTTCAGGACCATGCCCATCACGTCGCCCGGGAACTTGAGGAGCTCGCCCGACATGGCGTCCTCCAGCCCCCACAGGCGCGCGATGCCGTCGCCCACCGAGAGCACGGTGCCGACGCTCCTGGTCTCGAGCTTCGCCTCGTAGCGTTCCAGCTCCTGCGCCAGCACGGCGCTCACTTCTTCCGGTCGGAATGACATGGACTGCAGCTCCGCTTCGTGAAGGGTTCGGGCCGCACGCGGCGGCTAGACGCTGACCTCGTAGAGTTGCCTGGCGATGCTCTCGAGCAGGGTGCGGACCGAGCGGTCCAGGACGCGGTCGCCGATGCGCACGTAAGCGCCGCCGACCAGTTCCAGCTCCACCCGGGTCGTGAGCCTGATGTGATGCCGGGTCGTGCGCTCCAGCTCCCGGTGCAGCCGCTCGAGCTCGGGCGCCGTGAGCGGCACCGCGCTCACCACCTGCGCGCGCTGGATGCCCTGCATCTCCTCGACCAGCGACTCGAACTCCGTGACCACCACCGGGAACTCGGGCAGGCGCTTCTTGCGCAGCAGCAGGTCGAAAAAGACGGCCACGATCGGGAGCGCGCGGCCCCGCAGCGCATCCTGGAGCGCCCTGCGCTTGTCGGGCAGGCGCACCTCGGGCGTCGCCAGGAAGGAGGCCACGCGGGTGCCGGGCCGCACCACCTCGAGCACGCCCTTCAGGTCCCCGAGAGCGCGCTCGGTCTCCTGGCGCCGCTCGGTGGCGATGAAGAGCGCCCTGGCGTAGCGCGCCGCGACGGTCGTGTCTCTCAACGCAGCGCCCCCACCTCGTCGATGAACGCCGCCGCGAGCTTGCGCTGCGCCGGGTCGTCGAGCTTCTGCCGCAGGATCTTCTCGGCGGTGCGGATCGAGAGCGCGACGACCTGCTCCTTGAGCAGCTCCTTCGCCTTCCCGCGTTCGCGCTCGATGTCGTCGTCGGCCCGCTTCATGCGCTCGACCGCGTCGGCCTGGGCCTGCGTCCTGATCTCGGCCGCCACCTTCTGGCCCTCAACCACGGCTTCATTGATGCGCTGGCGCGCCAGGGCCTCGATGTTCCTGAGCTCCTGCTCGTACTTCGCGCGCGCCGCGTCGGCCTCGGCCTTGCGGCGCTCGGCTTCGTTGAACTCCCCGGCGATCTTCTCGCGCCGCGTCTCGAGCACCGCGAGCAGCGGACCCCACGCGTACTTGCGCAGGATCCACAGCATCAGGAGGAAGCCCAGGACCTGGGTCAGGACCTGCCGGACGTCGATCAGGTTCATGGGTGCTCCCTCTCCCCGTCCACCGCTCAGCCCTTAATCATGGGGTTCAGGAGGAACATGGTCACGAACGCGTAGATCGTGAGCGCCTCGGCGAGCGCCGCGATGATGATCATGGCGAGCTGGATCTTCGCGGTCGCCTCCGGCTGGCGGCCGATCGCCTGCATGGCGCCCTGGCCGATCAGACCCAGGCCGATGCCCGAGCCGATCGCGGCGATGCCGATGCCGAGGGGAAGACCGAGCGCGAGTGCTGCGTGGAAATCCATGGCGTTTCCTCCTTGGTTCTAGTGAGCGTGGTGCGCCGCCTCCTCGTGCCCGTGATCGTCGTGCGGGAGCATGAGGAGGAAGTAGATCGTGCTGAGCACGGTGAACACCAGCGCCTGCAGCGTGCTGGTGAGCAGCGCGAGGAACAGGAACGGCAGCTGCAGGGGGATCCCGATCGGCAGGTGCGTGAACGCCAGCGTGGTGATGCCGAGCGACACGAACGCGACCAGCAGCATGTCCTCGCCGAACACGTTGCCGAAGAGTCGGCACGAGAGCGAGATCGGCTTGGCCAGCTCGCCCAGGATGTGGATGGGCAGCATGAGCGGCGCGAGGATCCAGCCCGTGACGTCGCGCGGCGATCCGAGCAGGTGGTCCACGTAGCCGATCGGGCCGAGCTCCTTCAAGCCGATGAACTGCGCGTAGATGAACACCGTGACGGCCAGCGCCACCGTGACGTTGAGGTTCGAGGTCGGCGACTCCATGAACGGGATCAGGCCGAACAGGTTCATGAACAGGATGTAGAGGAACAGGCTCCCCAGGAACGGCACGAAGCGCGGGCCGTGCCGGGGTCCGAGGATGCCGACGATGAAGTCGTGAAGGGCTTCGACCATCGCCTCGACCGCGTTCTGGAACGGCCGCGGGATGAGCCGGGCGTCCCGGCTCGCCGCCCAGGCCAGCACGCACAGGATGAGCGCGACCAGCAGCGAGAAGAAGATCACCTCGTAGTGGTGCAGGAACGTCACCCACGCCGCGCCGGGGAAGGCGCGGTGGAGCACGGTGATGAAGTTCGGGAACTTCTGCGGGCCCGACGCCTCGTCCCCGGCCGCCGTATCGTGCTCGCCGCCGGCCGCGGCCGCCGCGGACGCCGCGTGCTCGACCGCGGCCGTGGCGCCGGTCGCGCCGCCCAGGTGGCGCGCGGGGAGCGCCGCCCAGATCAGCCCGACCGCCGCGATCACGAGCAGCGCCGCGATCTTCGGGTCGCGCGTCACCCGCCGCCACAGCGCGGTCGGGATGAGCAGCAGCGACGCGGCCTTGAGGGTCAGCACCGCGAAGGGGACAAGGAAGCCGATCATGAGCGCCGGGATCGGCAGCCTCGCGAGCAGCAGCGCGCCGAGACCGAGGAGCGGCAGCATCCCGCCGGCCCCGAGCGCGACCCGCCTGAGCGCCGGCGCGGTGCCGCGGTCCGGTCCGGTGAGCCCGACCACCAGCTTCTCGATCAGGAACAGGTTGGCGAGCGACCACAGCGCGCCCGAAGCGAGCCCGAGCGCGAAGGCTGGAGCGACGTAGGTGGAGGTCACCAGCGCGCCGATCGCGGCGAGCCAGAGGGTGGTGCGGCGGACCCGTGCGAGGAACTCGAGACCCATGGGGCGGCGGGCGCCGTCAGCGGCGCCGGGCGTTCTCCTCTTCCTTCAGCGAACGACGGTAGATCAGCCAGGTCTCGCGTCCGGCGGCCACGAAGCCCAGGATCAGGCCGATGATGGTGAACCAGGGCTTCGAGCCCAGCCAGCGGTCCACCCAGGTGCCGACGAAGAACCCGACGAGGGGTGAAACGATCAACAGCGTGGGAATGGCCAGCAGGAGGCCGGCGGAGCGCAGCGCCGAATAGGGGTCCTTCTCCGGCGGTGTCGCCATCAGCCCGGCCTCGGTAAATCTTTCACAAGAACCGCCAAGTGCCGATGTCGCAACACCTGCGACAAGCGGACGGAGCACTCTAGTCAATGGCGTCCGGAGCGGTCAATCGGAAACTGTTCGGATGGTGACAAGTCTCGCCGGCCGGCGCGGGGACGCGGAGGCCGGGGGCTCGGGCCGGCGCCCCACATTAGAGGAGGCGCCGCGGCGGTTTCGTCACCCCGCCCTGTGCCCGCTGGCCGATGGCCGGCGGCTCGCCTATCCTGCCGCCCCGTGCCCGCGATCCAGTGCGACCAGGTCGAGGTCTACGTCTTCCGCCGCTCCCGGCGCGCCCGCCGGGTCGAGTTCCTCGCCCTGCGCCGCGCCCCCGGCCGGCGCCTGCGCGGGGTCTGGCAGCCGGTGACGGGCCGGCTGCGCCGGGGCGAGGCCGCGCTCGCCGCGGCGGTGCGCGAGCTGCGCGAGGAGACCGGCCTCTCGCCCCGGCGCTGGTGGGCGCTCGAGAGCATGACCACCTGGTTCGACCCGGCGAGCGACACCGTCCACCTGCTGCCGCTGTTCGCCGCCGAGATCGGGCCTGGCGACGAGGTGAAGCTCTCGCCCGAGCACGACGCGCACGCCTTCCTGCCCGCCGCAGCCGCGGCGCGGCGCTACCTGTGGCTCGCGCAGAAGCTCGGGCTCGCGGCAGTGCGGCGCGAGGTGCTGGCGGGCGGGGCGCTCGCCGTGGCCCTCGAGGTGACGGGACTGGCCGCGCGGGGCGCGCGCCGCACGAGGCGCTCCGCATGAACCTCTTCGTCATCCCGTCCTGGTACCCGCACCGTTGCTTCCCGTGGGAAGGCGTCTTCCTGCAGGAGCAGACGCGCGCCATCGCCGAGCGGCGGCCCGGGTGGAACGTGGGGACGAGCCTGTGGGGGCAGGGCGAGGGCTTCCTCTCGAGCGCGCACCTCCTCAAGTCGCCGCGCTGCCTGCTGGACGCGCAGGACATGAAGCGCGAGGAGCGCGCGCTGCTCCCGAACCTGGTCGAGTTCGTGACCCCCGCGCTGTGGTGGCCCGAGCGCGTCTTCGGCGGCAACAAGCAGGCGCTGCTCGCCGCCAGCCGCGAGAGCCTGCGCCGCGCCGTCGCGCGCTTCGGCGGCGTGGACCTGATCCACGCGCACGTCAGCTACCCCGCCGGCTGGCTCGCCATGAAGCTCTCCGACGAGACCGGGATCCCCTACGTCGTCACCGAGCACATGGGTCCGTTCCCGCTCCCGGTCTACGCGCGGCGCGACGGCGGGCTCAAGGGCGTGCTGCGCGAGCCGCTCGAGCGCGCCGGGGCGCGCATCGCGGTGAGCCCGATGCTCGCGCGCGCCATCGCCGGCTTCGGGCTGCCCGAGCCCGAGTTCATCCCCAACCTCGTGGACGAGCGGCTCTACGCGCCCGGCCCGCCCGCCGATCCCGAGCGATTCGCGTTCTTCACGCTCTGCGTCATGGACGTGGGCAAAGGTGTGAGCGACCTCTTGAAGGGGGCGGCGCGCTTCCTCTCCGAGCTGCGGCCCGCGGACCGAGCGCTCGTGAGCTTCCGGCTCGGCGGCGACGGCCCGCAGTTGCGATCGCTCCAGCAGGAGGCGACGGCGCTCGGCCTCGACCGTAACCTGACCTGGCTCGGGCAGATCCCGCGCGGGCGCGCGCGCGAGGAGTTCAGCCGCTGCGACGCGTTCGTGCTCACCAGCCACCACGAGTCGTTCGGCATCGTCTACGTCGAGGCCACCGCGTGCGGCAAGCCCGTCGTCGCCACGCGCTGCGGCGGGCCCGAGGTCATCGTCACCGCCGAGAACGGCGTGCTGGTCGAGGTCGGCGACCTCGCGGGCATCGCCGGCGCGCTCGACTTCATGCTCCGCAACGCCCGCGGCTACGACGCCACGAAGATCCGCGCGCGGTGCCTGGAGCGCTATGGCCGCGAGGCCGTGGTGGCACGGCTCGAGCAGGTCTACCAGCGCGTCATCCAGCAGCGGCAGAGCGCCGCCATTTCCTAGAGGAGGCAGTCTTGGCCAGCACCAGCTCGTTCGACGTCACCACCGGCGTGGACTTCATGGAGGTCAGGAACGCCGTGGACCAGGCCGTGAAGGAGATCACCCAGCGCTACGACTTCAAGGGCCTCAAGGTGAGCATCGAGCTCGATCAGAAGGAGAAGAAGATCACCCTCGCCGCGCCCGACGACTTCAAGCTCAAGGCGATGTGGGATTCACTCCAGGGCAAGATGGTGCGACGCCAGGTGCCGCTCAAGAACCTGAAGCCCGGCGAGGTCGAGCCCGCCGCCGGCGCCAGCGTGCGACAGGCGATCGCGATCCAGGATGGCCTCACGTCGGACATGGCGCGCGAGGTGGTGCGCGTCATCAAGGACGCGAAGTTGAAGAAGGTGCAGGCCGCGATCCAGGGCGACACCGTGCGCATCTCGGCGCCCGACAAGGACGCGCTGCAGGCCGTGATCGCGCTGCTGAAG
>ERZ1292640.668-Hain-H43-02um-R1-668-length-27935-cov-11_pt2 | contig 21229 bp, 11 predicted proteins | sample MGYA00564404_ERZ1292640 | MGnify/ENA primary metagenome ERZ1292640 (study PRJEB36523, sample SAMEA6512636) | groundwater metagenome | collected 2019-01-08 | study: AquaDiva: Metagenomics assemblies of 32 groundwater samples
GCAGGCTGCCCTGAAACGAACTTCACGATAGAAGCTAGCGCGCGCGGCAATAAAACCGTTTCAGGCAATCGAAACGGTTTAAGGAGATTGGCGGTTGGTTCAGGAGATTGCCTCAATTGTTTGAAAGCGTTTAAAACTATCCGCACAGTAACTTAGTTATGGCTGGCGAGATTGTGCTTGACCAAGAATCGTTCAAGGCGCTAGCCAGCGGCAAGCGCGTCGCCCTCCTGAAAAGCCTGTTGCAACGCCGCAAGACGGCGAGTGAAGCGGCAAAAGAAGCGGGCGTGACGGTACAGACGGCGAGCGAACACTTGAAGCAACTGGAAGGCGCGGGTCTCGTGCAACGCGCCGAAGACGGCCGCAAGTGGGTGTACTACGAGCTCACCGGCAAAGGTCGCGCCGTGGTAGAGCCGTCGCCCAAAAACTTTCTCGTGCTGCTCGCCTTGTCGGTACTATCGTTCACCGCGGCGTTTTGGAGGACAGCGGCGTACAACCTTCAAACCCAAACGGCAGGCGGCGCAGCCCCCCTTGCCGAAGCGCTGCCTCAAGCGGCGGCGAAAGCCATTGACGCGGCGCAAGCAACGCCCCTCCCGATGGCAAGCCTGCCTGAAGCCGGCGTGAGAATCATTCGCGCAACTGCCGAACCCCTACTGCAGGCGGTGGCAGAACAAGGCCAAGCGCTCGCGCAAGCAGCAGTGCAAGCCGCCACGAACGCGCCCGCTGCCAGCGCGCCTCCCGCCTTCAGCCTCACGCCACTCGAAACCGGCCTTGCAGTTGCAGGCGCCCTCCTCCTCGCGGCGGCAGTGTACTTGCGAGTGAAGAACCAACGCTAAAGCAACCGTTTCTTAAACCAAGGCCGCGAAAACTTCTTGGAACAATGGTATTGCAATGAAACTCTTCACGAAGCCGGCAACCACTCTCGCCGAGTACGGCGCGTTCGCCAGCCTGGGCCGCGCGCTGGCAATGAAACCGAACGACGTTGTCAACGAAATCTCGCTTTCAGGCCTGCGCGGAAAGGGCGGCGCGGCCTTCCCCACCGGCAAGAAAATGAGTTTCGTCGCCGCTGCCAGCGCGGGAGAGACGTTCGTGGTGTGCAACGCCTCGGCGAGCGACCCCGGCAACTGCAAGGACGATTGGCTCGCATCCAACCACCCGTTCGCAGTACTGGAAGGCCTGCTCATCGCCTGCCGCGCCGTCGGGGCGCGCACGGGCGTCATCGCCACCAAACGCAGCAAAACCGCGATAATAACCACGATGACTGGCGCGGTAGGCCAGCTTGAAAAATCGGGCGCGCTGCCGAAAGGCATTACGCTCGAAATAAAGGCAGGGCCGTCGCATTACTTGACTGGCGAGGAAACTTCCCTAGTTAACTTCATCAACGGCAAGCCCGCCATCCCCTCGCGCCGGCCGCCTTACCCCGCGCAAAGCGGCGTGCACGGAATGCCGACGCTCGTCAACAACTGCGAGACGCTCGCCAACCTGCCTTCAATCATCGCCCGCGGCGGGGCGGAGTACGCGAAGACCGGCACGCTGGAAAGCAAGGGTTCGATGCTAATCTGCACTGCGGGAATGGCCGAAAAGAAAATTGTCGAAGTGGAATTCGGCACGCCCCTCGCGGCGGTGGCTGCCGACGCCGGAATCACGGGGGGGTGCAAGGCGTGCTTGATGAGCCCCGCGGGAGGGTTCCTGCCTGCAAGCTTGTTCAACGAACCGCTTTGCCACGAGGCTTTCGCACGCTACGGGGTAGGGTTGGGCAGCGGCGGCGCGATATTCTTTCCCGAAGACTGCTCTATCGTGCGGCAAGCGTTGTTGCTGGCAAAGTTTTTCGGCAAGTGGAGCTGCCGCCAGTGCCCCGCCTGCTGCGACGGGATGGGCGGCGAGGCAGTCGCAACGCTGGAAAAACTGTGCGCAGGCAACGGCAACCCGCAGGACGTCAAGCGGCTGGACGAGCTTTGCAGCGCGACTGAAGGGACTATTTGCGGCCTCGCGCCGGGCGCCGCGCGGATGCTCGCAACCGCGTTGAGGCACTTTCCGCAAGAGTTCGAAGAATGCGCTGCGGGAAAGCCCGCGCCGCAAGGGTTCCTATGGGCAGAAGGGCTGTAAGCCACGCTTTCACTGCGTCATAAGCCGATATAACTCTCGAGTCGTCCAGACCTTGATTCCGAAACGCTTGAGCAATTCAGGCGCCCTGCCGGTAATGTGAGTGTCGTTAGACCAAATCCCGCACTCGTCCACGTTTTGCAGGTCTGCCCCGGCCAGGTCAACACCATCACGCAAGACTGCCCCGACGACATCCGGCTCGTCCAGCGCGCCAGCCCTAGTCATCAAGGCTATGGCTGCGGCAACGAAAGGCAAGTCGTCAGGATCGGCAACAATCGTCTTGGCATCGGAAATGAACGACAGGAATGCCGCCGACGGCAATGCCTTGATAACTTTGCCAAGCGCCGCCAACAGTCCGTTAAACTCTTGAACCGAAATGCCGGCCTTCCTTGAAACCTCGGGCTCGTGCTCCCGGAGTTCCTCGAACATAAATGCCGGCGAATAAAGTTCCAGCGCGGGATGAAACAACAACTCTCGGGACGTTGAATTGCGGACTATCGCGGACACTGCAACGTTGGTGTCCACAACCAGCCTCATACCACCAGCCCGAGCCTGCGGGCTATGCCGCGGTTGACCGTGCGGCCGAGTTCCAAGGCATCCTCGTCAGTCAGCTTGCTCTTGGACGCCATCTTTTCAATGAACTTCAGAGCCTCAATCCGTTCGGTAATAGCGTGCCGGGCGACTTCGCTCCACTTGATTTCGGGAAATGCCTTCATTTCATCAAACACTTCGTCCGAAACAGACAAAGTTATGTTGCGCGACATTCTCGCCACCTCCGCACATAATTAAGTTAATTCGCATATTTAAGCGTTAGGCCTTGTGGTTGCGGCCTCGCGCCGGGCGCCGCGCGGATGCTCGCAACCGCGTTGAGGCACTTTCCGCAAGAGTTCGAGGAATGCTCTGCAGGACGGCAGGCGCCGCAAGGGTTCCTGCGGGCGGAATGGCTGTAAACGCACGCTTCCCGCCCGCCACACCATTATAAATGCCTTGACCGTCTTTTCAAGTGCAGGTGGCCGCAAGGCCGTTTTAATGCCTGCAAGCCCGCAGAAAGGCATTTGATGGAAAGGTGGTTTTAATGCCAGTTAAGGTTGCAATCAACGGTTTCGGCCGCATAGGACGCAATTACTTGCGCGCCGCGCTCAACGACGCGCAGTTCGGCAAGAAGTACGAAATCGTCGCGGTGAACGACCTGGCCGACCCGAAGACGCTCTGCCACCTGCTGAAGTACGACAGCGTGCAAGGAGTCCTCAAAGAGGAAGTGGGCGCTTCGGACAAGTTCATTTTCGTCCGCAGCAAGGAAATCCGCGTGCTCGCCGAAAAGAACGCCGTATCACTACCGTGGAAAGAACTCGGCGTGGACATAGTAGTGGAAAGCACGGGCCTCTACACGAAGAAGGAAGACGCAATATCGCACCTGCAAGCTGGCGCGAAGAAAGTGCTGGTAAGCGCGCCTTGCAAGGGAAGCGTGCGCACGGTCGTGATGGGCGTGAACGAGGAGGCGTACGACCCGACCACAGACGCGGTGGTGAGCATGGCCTCCTGCACGACGAACTGCCTCGCGCCAGTCGCGAAAACGCTGGACGACAACTTCAAGATAAAAACCGGCTTCATGACCACCACGCACGCCTACACGAACGACCAGAAGATACTTGACTTGCCGCACCGCGACTTGAGGCGGGCGCGCGCCGCTGCGCTCTCGATAATCCCGACGACGACCGGCGCGGCTGCAGCGATAGGCGACGTCATACCCGCCCTCAAGGGAAAGCTGGACGGCATCTCGCTGCGCGTGCCCGTGCCTTGCGGCAGCATCAACGACCTCACGGTAGAGCTGGAAAAGGAAGTGACGCGCGACGAGGTGAACGCCGCCGTGAAGGCCGCGGCGCAAACCCCGCGCCTCAAAGGAATACTCGCCTACACGGAAGAACCCATAGTCTCGAGCGACGTGATTGGCCGCAGCGAATCCAGCATTTTCGACGCGCAACTCACCGCAACGGTAGGGGGGAAGGGCGCGCTCGTCAAGACGTTCTCGTGGTACGACAACGAGTGGGGCTACTCCAACCGGCTCGTCGACTTCACGCGCTACGTGATAGACCGAGGCATTTGACAACCAACACAAAGGTGAACCGCTTGGAAAAAATACTCACGCTCGACGACTTCCGCAACTTGCGCGGCAAGACAGTGCTGCTGCGCGCCGACTTGAACAGCCCCCTTGAAAAAAGAAGCATCGTTGGCGGCAAGCGCTTCGAAGCGCACGCCAAAACAATCAGCCTAATCGCAGGGAAGGGCGCGAAGGTAGTTGTGCTGGCGCACCAAGGCCGCAAAGGCGGCAGTGACTTCACGAACCTCGCACAACACGCCAAATTCCTCTCGAAACTATGCAATAAAAAAATCTTGTTCAAACCCGACTCGAGCGTCGTATCCCCCCCCACGCTGGACGCGGTGCGCAAACTCAAGGCTGGCGAGATACTGCTGCTGGACAACGCGCGCTTCCTGGCGGAAGAGGCGGAAGAAAAAACCCCTAGCGAGCACGCGCGCGGCAAGCTCGTCGCGGCGCTCGCGCCCATAGCCGACGTGTACGTGAACGACGCCTTCTCCAACAGCCACCGCAGCCACGAGACTATGGTAGGCTTTCCGGAAGTGATGGCAAGCTGCGCCGGCCCAGTGTTGTGGCACGAGCTCTCCAGCGCCACGCTCGCCCGCGAACAAGCGAAACACCCGGTAGTGTACTTGCTGGGCGGCGCTAAGCCCAACGACGCAATGCGCCTGATGGAATACTCGCTCAAAAACCACATCGTCGACAAGATACTCACTGCCGGCGTTATTGGCGAACTGTGCCTCATCGCGCGCGGCAACGAACTCCCCCCTGCAACGCTGGAGGAACTGCGCGCCGCCGGCCACGACAAGCTCCTGCTGCAACTGCGCGACTTGATTCACGAGTACCACGAGAACATCGAAACGCCGTTCGACTTCGCCTTCCAAGGCGACGAAGGCAAGCGCTTCGAAATGATGCTCACCGCCTGCCACACGGCCGACCGCGCGATAGGCGACGTGGGCATAAAAACCTACCAAAAGTACGGCCGCGTACTCGCCAAGGCGCGCACCATCTACATCAAAGGCCCGCTCGGCAAGTACGAGCTCGAACCCTTCCAGCAAGGCACGCGCCACGTGCTGCAAGCAACCGTAGCCAACCGCAACGCCTACACGATGATAGGCGGCGGCCACAGCGGGTCGGCGTCAGAAAAACTCGGAATACCCCTCACGAAATTCTCTTTCGCATCCCTCTCGGGAGGCGCGCTGGAAGAGTTTATGCAAGGCAAGCCCCTGCCGGGAATAGTTGCGTTGGAAAGCGCGGCCAAAAAGTTTGGCGCGAAACCCGGCGCGAAAAAAATGCCGCAACCCCTCCCGCCCGCGCCCGCAGTGCACAAGACGAAGCAAGCCAAGCTCAAGTAGAACCCCCCCCAACTCCGGGAAGGCGCGCGGCATTGATAAACGCCAGCCGCAAGGCTCGAAAACGATGATTTCCACCGGCAATCCCGGTAACGCCAAAACTACCGGGAATCCCGGTAAAAACGCGAGGTTTATAAAGGCACGTGCCAATAGTAACGCCAGATGAAAATCCATTTTCCCAACAGCGCATTCCTAGGCAACATCGACCCGTTCCTAAAGTCAATTGACGCCAGCAACCCCGACTGCTTGGAAATCACTTTCAACAACCGCTGGGTATCCGCCCACCCGCTGACGCTGTCGATGGTTGCAAGCTTGGGGCTCAGCCTGCGCCAGCGCAATGCCCGCATAACTTGCGAACCCATAGTCGCCCCGTCACGCAACTACCTTATCCGCATGGGCCTGTTCGACTTTCTAGGGCAAGATCCAGGGGCGACGGTAACGGCGCGCGAACCGGCCGGGCGGTTCATACCTTTGACGAACATAACTGACGACCGCGAGTTAAGCCGGTTTATCCAAGAGCTTGCGCCGCTGTTGCACCTTGACAAGCACCCTGAACAAGCCGACGCGATAAAGTACGTGGTAAGCGAACTCGTGCGGAATGTCTTAGAGCACGCCAGTTCAAGCACGGGAAGCGTGGTGTGCGCGCAATACTTCAACAAGACTAACCGCGTTTCAATCGGCGTGGCTGACGCGGGCGCGGGAATACTGACGACTATAAGCAAGGCGCACGAAGTAGCTTCCGACGTTGAAGCCTTGAAACTCGCCCTAACCCCGGGCGTGACCGGCACCACCGCGCGCCCGGGCGGCACCGAAGCTAACGCCGGCGCGGGGCTGTTCTTCGTCAAGTCAATAGCAAAGATAAACCGCGAATTCTTCCTCATCTACAGCGGAAATGCCGCGTACAAGCTCAAGAAGACTCCTGCCGGAAAGAGGATAGCCCTGTTCGGGGAGCCTGATAGGGACGCGCACTCGATGATGCAAGGCCTGCCGTATTGGCAAGGAACGGCCGTAGGCATTGACATCGCACTTGGCCAGACGCAAAGCTTCCAACAGCTGCTCGCTATGATACGCGACGTTTACCGCCTCGATTCCGCGCGCGACAAGATGAAAACAAAACTCAGGAGGGCGACATTCATATGACTGGCGAATACGTCACGGTAATGCTATTCGAGCTTGTAGGCGAGTTCGCCGAGGACAAGAACAAGGCGAAGGAAATACGCGAAGGAACGATACTCCCTGCGATTGAAGAAGGGCGGCTTGTAGTACTCGACTTCGACAAGGTCAACTCTGCAACCCAATCGTTCATACACGCGCTGATAAGCGAAGCAATGCGCCGGAAGGGCGCCTCGGCCCTGGATTTCCTGCGATTCAAGAACTGCAACAGCATAGTGCGCGAGATAATCTCGATAGTAGTCGAGTATATGCAAGCCCCGCCGCAATCGCATAACGGCAACGGCGGTTAACGCAATCAAGTCAAGTAACGCACGTGCTTCACGCTAGGTTTCTTCAACGCGGTGATGAAAACCGGCCACAACTCGGCGCGCAACTCCATCTCGCGGTCGCGCGAAGGCTCGCGGTTCCTAATCGCATTATTCTGACTAAACCGCCTAACCCAATCCTGCTGGTCGAACTTCAGCTCTAGGCACGCGAGGTTCACGGCGTTGTGCGCGGCAATCTCATCGCGCGCAGTCGACGGCAAAAACAGTTTTCTCAACGCCAGTGCAAGATGCCGGCGGCCGTACCAGCCCGGCATGAAACGAAGGAAGTTGTTCAAGTAACGCGCCTTCGTGTGCATCAACAGCTCTTCGCGCGTCTTAGGCCGGCGGCCTTCAGGAAAGCGGCAAAATTCCGCCAAAGTAAACTCGAAACGCTTCGTCACTGCCACCTTCTTTCCTTTCGGAAGCTCGCGCAAGCCAAGCTGCCGGTGCTCTTCGACAGTCAACACTGGTTTGTGCACTTGACCGGAGCGAGCCATAACTTGAGTTTCAACGCCCCGTATTTTAAGCCAACGGTTCAAAGCCAGTCTGCAACGCTTCGTAAATGCCATAACTTGAGTTTCAACGCCCCATATTTTAAGCCCGCGCTTCGTCACGTGGTTATGAGGGGCTTCATCGCCGCGCCGCTGTTGGGCACGATAATCTTCGTGTCGGCAATCCTGTTCGTCACGCACATGACGCAAATGGAAAAAATGCAGGTGGCAAGCATCGTGCGCGACACGTACCACAACACGATAGTCTCCACGCTCGAGAACTACCGCTCCGACTTGGGAAGCCTCTTCGCAGTAAGCGTCGGCAAGGCAATAGAAAAATACTTGAACTCACAATGCTGGACAGTATTTACCATCACGAACCACCCCGGAATCGGCATGGGCGCGTTGGAAATAAAACGCAAGACTTACGGCATCGCGCCCAACGGCTTCCAGCAGGTTAACGCTAAAGGCAACTACGATAATTCCCGCGAGTTCAACTACGACAAAATGCAAGTGCAAAACGCGCTAGGCCAAACGTACTTTTCAAGCACCAGCCCGTTCGCGAAAGAGCAAGATAACAACCAGCTGGATTACCACGAGCTGCGCTACCACCAGTGCGCCGAAGTCCTAAATGTAATGCGTGGCGCCGTGTGCCCCAACGACCCCAAGCACGGCGTGACCGCGTGGCTGTCGGCAACGCGCGGTGGGTACAACTTTCGGGGAATAAACTTCGACGTGGCGAACGACGACCTCGTGAAACAATTCAACGAGAACTACGAATGCGACTTCGGCAACTACGTGATAACGAACTCGCGCTACTTCAAAGCGACCGGCACTTTCACACCGGCGGGCAAGCCCGAATGCAACGGCAACGACGCGATGTCCAGCGAGTACGAATGCAAGTGCATCGACGGGCCGAATGCCAACTGCCGCAGCACAGACAGCACGACGCACGCCGGACAAAGCTGCAGCGGCATAACCGGCACGTTCAAGCAAGGCAAAGGCCAAGATATGTGCGAGCGGCTCGTGGGCGCGTCGCTCTTCGACTGCAAAAACTTCGCCGAGAACCTCGCTCAACCATTCAGGTGCTGCAGCCAGTTCGTACAGAAAGAAAAACTCGATTCCACCGGAAATTACAAGTACGCCGGCAACTGTTGCGACAAGGATACGATAACCGCGCTCGGTAACATTGACAGAAAGGCGTGCTCGCCTGACGGAGTCACGCAACCGGACGCGAACGGGTACGTCGTTCCCGGCTGCGAGTCCGGCACGTTCTACTTGAAGCTCAACGTGATGAGTGACGACAAGCTTTACAAAGCGCTGCCGCGCGTGAGCGCCGCCGACCAGTCCGGCAACCAGCTTGAAGCCAACGCGATTGGCAGCCAAAACTTTAACGTGCACATCAAATACCCGCTGTTCAAGTATTACGACGCGGCGTTCAAGATGTACGCCGCAGTGGCTTACGGCACAGGCGGCAGCACCAACCCGAAAGACGACTTCTTCAAGCCCACCGTCAATATGCGCAAGCAAATCGGCGGCGCGCAAACGCAAAATGACAATGAAGGCATAATTGAAGGCTGGGCGCTCGGCCCCGCCGGAAGCGGAAAAATCACCCCAACCCGCCTGCAAGCTGGCATGGCGCTGACGTCCGCGGTTTACAACAATTGGTACGGCTTCAAGCGCAACAACCCTCACGCGGTGACTGCGGCGAACGCAATGCAAATCGCGCAGCAAACGTTCTTCGACGCGTTCTTCAACCCCGTCAAACAAACGAGCATCTGCAGGCTCGTCAAGCCCGCGCTGGGCGGCGGCTATTGCAACGAGAACCCCGACGCGAACTTGTGCCAAACGCAAATCCAGCTCTCCAGCCCCGGCAGCGGCTACGCGCCGTTGTGCGGCCTCAAACCCGCAACCGGCGTTTACGACGAGCCTTCGCCCGCACCCTCCGCGGCAGACCCCGCCGGAACGGAAAACAAGTTAAGCGCGCTGTTCTTCGGGTCGACAAGTCCGTTCACCCCCGACAAGTGCGACCCCACCGGCCCCGATGTTTATTGCGCCAAGCTGCAGTCGCTCGCATATGACGTGAAACTGCTTGATTACGACCCGACGTTCTTGACTTCCACCGACGGCACGAACACGCCCGACACGTTCCCCAACAACACGTTCTGCTTCTCGATAAGCCCCCAGCACGCCAACCCGGAAGTAACGCCAGGAATATGAAACGCCACAACCAAGCCTGAAGCATTAGGCGCCGCACCAACGCGTTTAGGCACTACGTGCTTGAAACCAAGCGCTCAAGCGGCCGGGCTAACGCCTGAAGCGCCGCACCACTTTAATTCGGCGTATCGGCAGCTCCAACCTTGCCTGCGGGACTATTATAAACGATGGCTCCGAAATTCTTGCGGGCGCGCCGACCGCGCCGGCAGGGGGGAGCATGGGTTTCTTTGAAAGCTTGCGAAACGATTACGAGAACGCTATGGATGACCTTGAAGAGAAAGGCGTTCCCCAACCGCGAATCATAGTGCCGGCAGTCCTCCTCCTGCTGCTGGCGCTAGCCGCGGTTTACGGCCTGCAAACGCTGCAACCCCCGGCAGCCAGCGCCGTTGACCTCACGGTGCAAGTGCTCGACGCGTCGGGCGTGCCGCTGCAAGGCGCGATGGTGAAACTATCCAGCGCCTACGGCGACGCCCTCGCTAATAAGAACACCGGCTCCGACGGCACGGCTTTCTTCAAAGGCGCTCCTAAAGACGCGGAAATCTCGGTGGCCGCGCAAGGGTTTGAAGGCGCGCAAGATTACGTTACCGGCAGGGGGAACGTGCGCATCACGCTCGCGGCGAAAGAACTGCCTCCCGCCTCGCGCATAATGCTCGCGGTGTTGGATGACAAGCGCCAGCCGGTTCCCGGCGCGAGCGTCACGCTCACGGCGGCGGACGGCAAGAGCGTCGCGCTCTTCTCCACTACTAATGCAGTGGGCGTGACTGAAGCAACTGTAAACAAGCTTCCTAACGGCGCGCTCGTCACCGCGTCGAAAGAAGGGTACGAAACCATTTCGCCAGTGCTGCTCACGCTCGACCAGCTGGCCGCAACGCAAAACGCGCCTTTCGCAATCACCCTCACGCCAACGCAACAACCCTTGAAAAAATATGCGACCGTGCAGGTGGAAGTGACTGAACAAAACGGCGCTGCGGTGGACGGCGTGGCAGTAGCGCTCCTCAACCCCCAGACGGGCGGCGTGATTGACGAGATGCAAAGCGAGTACGGCACTGCCGTGTTCGAGAAAGTCGAGTTCGGCCGCAAGTTCACCATTCGCGTGAAAGCCGCGGCCAAAACATTCGGCGAGTACTTGAGCGAGGAACAATCGGCCAACCGCGAGTTCGCAACGATAAGCGTCGTGCTTGAACGCGCGCGCAAAGACAGCGGCGCTGCAACCGCAACGATAACCGTTTTTGATTACGACAACCAACCGGTGGAAGACGCAACGGTAAGCGTGTTCGACAAGGCCACCAACACGCCCGTCGAGAGCGAAGCTGCCACCGACTATCAAGGCAAGCTTGAAGTGGCACTGGCGCCTTCGAAAAGCTATTACGCCACCGCCCACGCTGCAGGCCTACTGCCGGCATTCGCCAACGTAAAATCAGGCGACTCGGTAAAACTCGTGCTGCAAGAAGCGAACGACCGCAACTCTTACGCCGCAAGGATATTCGTGACTGAAGGCAACGCACCGTCGGCAGGCGCGAGCGTGGCGCTGTACACGCGCGGCTTGACTGCACGCGACGGCGCGTTCCTCGGCACTCCCATCGCGGCCACGGGCGCGGACGGGCTGCAAGAACTGCGCATTCCCCAAAAGATTGACGGCAAGCAATACGCCGTAGAGGCGCGCGCCTCGAAAGGCGCGAAGACGGGCGTGGAAAGCGGCTTGGCGAAGGAAGGCCTCTCGCTAAACATTTCCATAACCGCACCCAAGGCAATCGTAATTGTGAATGCCACGGACAAGACTAACGGCCGCAGGCTCGCGGGCGTGACGATGCGCCTCTCGCGGCAAGACAATTCCACCGCGTGCACTACGGCATTGAACGGCTCTTGCACTGCCAGCGTCGAGTCGGGCGAGCAGTACACCGCCGAGTTCACCGCACCCGGCTACTTGAAGCTCACAATCTCCAACATCCGCCTGCAACCGCTCGAGACACGCACGCTCAACGCAGAATTGTACTCCACCGCCGCGCTTTCAGCCGCCAACGCCGAGTTCCTAGGGTTTTACGACGCGCTCGGCAACCGGCTTACCGAACTGGAGAACGCCCAATCGTACAAGGCGCGCTTCAGGCTCGACGCGCCGTCAAGCACGCTCGCAGGATTCTACTTGCGCGTGGGCAAAGCGACAACCGCGGCAGACGATTATGCATTCATCAAAGCGTTCAACGATGCAGGCGCGCCTTACGCCTACTGGGGAGGCGCACACGCCTTCGCCGGGTGTGAGTCTGGCGTGAACGCAAGCTTGTACCAAGACGCGCTCGGCGGGAACGAAACTGCCGCCAAGTGGGTGGAATGGGTTTTCAGCAACGGGCTTTCCGGCAGCCGCGAGTTCGAAGCAATCGTACGCATTGCAGATAATGCCGAGCCGGGCGCAACTGTGGAAGTTGCCTATCGCGCCTACGCCGTTTCCCGCAACCTCCCGCTTTCAAGCCCTGCCGATGCCGACCGCTTGAGCCAACTCCTCGGCAGGCAATCGTTCGCGCCCGCAGACTTCTGCGCCGCGGCGGAAAAGAAGGCGAGCGTCAAAATCGCGCGCAACCTGCTCTCCTGCGGGCAGGACGGCTTGTGCAGCCGCATCACGCTCTCGAACCCCGACGCGGGCACGCGGCACACCAACGGGCTTCCCGTCGAGCTGGGCAAACACCTCGACTTGCAGTACACGCTCTACCACCCTGAAGGCATTTCCAACGTTGAAGTTTCGACGCAGTTTTTCGACGTGGTGTCAAGCGAGTCCAACACTACTGAAGTAATCCTCTCTCCGCAGCGAAAGATTTCGCTAGCCGCCGAGGGCACCGCGCTGCCGGTGAGCACTGAAAGCAACGAGAAGGCCGACGGCACGGTGAAGATGCTCGCCCGCAAGCCAGCGACGAAGGCGCTCGTAGAACTGTCTATCACTATTCCCGGCCGCGACGCGCCAATCAAGAAAACGGCGTACGCGCGCATCACCGGCACGAACTCTTTCGAAAGCGTGGCTGCAAGCGCCTCGCAACTCACGCTCAACACTGAAACGACGCTCGTCATCACGCTGCGCGACGCTATAGGCAAGCCCGTCACCGACGCGAGCGTCTCGCTAGCCGCCTGCTCGGGGCAACCAATTGCGGGCGAGGCGAAAACCGTTGCTGGCGACGGCTCGCGCGGCAAAGGCCGCAACGGCGAGTACTCCTTCCGCATAAAACCCTCGGGAATGGGCGTGCTGGGCGTGCGCGTAGAGCACAAAGATTTCAGCGAGTTCGACTCGTGCGAAACGGGCGACGAGCCGCTCATCGACGTGCAGCCCGGCGAGTTCCTCGCAATCGAACCCGAACAACTCGCGTTTGAAGGCACGTTCACCACGCCCGCTTCGCAAGTGCTGCTCGTGCGCACCACGGCTCCCGTAAGATCGTTCGTCTCCACCGCGGCCTACTGCGGCCTCCAGCCAGCCGCGATGCTGCAGCTCGGCAAGACGTCGTTCACGCTGCAAGACCAACAGCAAGTGACCGTCACGCTCACCCAACCGGCAGTTGCCGAATGCGAAATAATTTTCACGGCAGTCGCGTCGCCGGGAGTTTCCTCCACAGTGAGCGTACCCGTTTCCTTGCACAGCCCCGCACCCATCCCCTCGCCCACGCCGCCCTACCCGCCAATAACTTCCATGGCAGTGCTTCCCGTTGACGAGGAGGGCTTCAGCCAAGGCTTCTACAACCTCGCCAGCCTCGGCAGCGTGACTGGCTGCCGCTTTACGCCGTCAGGCCTCAACCCCCTGCCTGAAGGCAGCGTCACCGCCTCGTGCGCCAATGGCTTCGCCAGCCTGCAAGCCGCGTTCGACTTGGAAGACCCGCAATTGTGCTTCACCAACGACCCGCTCACCGGAAGGCTCACCATCTCGCGCACAGTAAACGGCTACCCCGCGCCTGACGCCGTAGTCGCCGTGAGCGCAAGGCCCACGCAAGAACTCGTTGCCGCAAAACCGTGCGCAACGCCCACCCCAACGCCCACCCCCACTCCTTCCGGCTGCCCGCCAATCGCAACGTGCGCGCCCGGTTACAACGCCGGACAGTCGCAAGCCGCGAACGGCTGCGCGGTTGTCACCTGCACACTCCCGCCGTCCCACTGCACGAATAACGTGAAGGACAGCGGCGAGCAAGACGTTGATTGCGGCGGCAGTTGCGCCGCGTGCCCCGACGCCAACGCGCCCCTGCCGGCGAGCGTGAGGCTCGATTTGGACACAGTCGCCCGAGCGGAAGCGTACTACTCGCTCGCGGCAATTGACGGCGAAGTGACTGGATGCGAAATAGCTTCCCTCGACGCAACCGCAACAAGCCCCACCAACTTCGTTTCCATCGACTCGGCGGCGTGCGCCGCAGGCACGCTCGCAATCACCGCCGACTACGCCGCATTCCCCCACCCGCCAGGCCTCTACCGCAACCTCCTTCAAACAGCCACCATCCGCATCACGCGCCAAGGCGCTGCCGCAGAGACGAGGCCGCTTGCGATAACCGCGCGCAACATTCCCGGAATCCCGCTGGACGCGCCTAGCTGCGGCGACGGACAGTGCCAAGCTGGCGAGACTAGCGTCGCTTGCGCTTCCGACTGCCCCAACCTCGCCCACTGCACTAACGGCCTGCGCGACAGTGATGAAGTGAACGTCGACTGCGGCGGCAGCTGCGCAGCCTGCAGCCCCGCGTCCTACTGCGGCAACGCGCGGCAAGACCCCGGCGAGCGCGCGGTGGACTGCGGCGGCGAGTGCAACGCCTGCACGCCCACGCAACTCTGCACCAACGGGATGCTCGACGGGGACAACACAGAGGACGCCACCGACTGCGGCGGCACCTACTGCACCGCCTGCCCAATAACCTACCCCAACATTCCCTCCTCCATCCGCCTCGAGCTCGACGAAACCGGCCTCGCGGAAGCTTACTACTCACTAGCAAACATCCCCGGCCAAGCGACTGGCTGCGAACTCTCCACGCTCGACACGTCGGACGCGAGTCCCGCAAACTTCATCACCACCGACTGCACGAACGGAGTGGCGCACATCACGGCAGACTACGCCGCATTCCCCAACCCGCCAGGCTTATACCGCAACCTCAAGCAGAAAGCCACCCTGCGCATTGCGCGCAACGGCCAAACGCCAGCCAACCGGCAAATAATCATCACTGCGGAAGGCGTGGAGGGCGCGCCCTTCGACGCGCCCCGCTGCGGCGACCGCTCGTGCAACGAAGGGCTGGAAACTGCTGAAACGTGCCCGCTTGACTGCGCGCTGTCCCACTGCGCGAACGGCGTGAAGGACGAAGATGAAGATGCCGTAGATTGCGGCGGCGCCGAGTGCTCCGCCTGCCAAACCGCCCTACCGCCGCTGCCGTCCTCCATCCGCCTTGAACTCGACCAAACTGCTTTCGCCGAAGCGTACTACTCCGTGCCTTCCGGCGGCAAGCCCACCGGCTGCGAAATCGCGTCGCTCGACAACACTGCAACGAGCATGAAACAATTCACCGCCGTTGACGCATCCGCGTGCGCCGCGGGCGTCGTGCACATTATTGCCGATTACACCGCCTTCCCCACACCGCCGGGCTTGTACAAAAGCTTGACGCACACGGGCACGCTGCGCATCGCGCGGCAAGGACAAGCAGCTGCAACCGCGACCGTGACGGTGGTGGCGCGCAACGTCCCTGGCATTCCCCTCGACGCGCCCCGCTGCGGCGATAAAGTTTGCACGCAAAACGCCGAGGACGAGTACACTTGCCCGCAAGACTGCGTGAAACCCTCGTGCAACGACGGCCTGCAAAACGGTTTGGAGGAAGGCGTTGATTGCGGCGGCAGCTGCGCACGCAAGTGCACGAGCTACCCCGACATTCCCGGAACGGTGGTGTTGAAGCTCAACAACGAAGCAACCGCCACTGCAACGTACTCGCTCAAAAACGCGGTGGGCAACAACTGCGAAATATCATTTTGCGAAGTGAAAAGCCCCTACTCGCCGTTGCAAGACCCCGCGCTGCAAGCCTCCAACTTCGTCACGGTTGACGACGCCGCCTGCAGGACTGGCACCGCGCGCCTCACTGCCGACTATTCGGCGTACCCCAACCTCTACCGCAACTACCGCGGCGGCGCGGCGTTGTACGCCACGTGCACCGACGGCTCGATACACACGCGCATAATCACGGTAACCGCAGAAAACATGGCGTCACTCCCGGCAGACGCGCCTTCCTGCAGCGACGGCGCGCAAAACCAAGGCGAGCAAGCAATTGACTGCGGCGGCCCTTGCACGGCGTGCCCCGTGCCACCTTCCTGCACTGACGGCTTCAAGAACGGCGGCGAGCTAGGCATCGACTGCGGCGGCAGCTGCGCGAAAGAATGCATTGAAAACCTCTACCTCCCCCTCCCCGCGGAAATAAAACTCACGCTAGGCGAAGACGCCTTCGCAGAAGCCTACTACCACACTAACCTCATCTCCGCCAAAAGCGTCGAGTGCACCGGCATCACCTCGCCCTTCAAAGAAACCGACTACCCTGAAGAAGACATTACCAACTTCGTGACAGTCACTTGCGAAGGCGGAGTGGCGCACGTCACTGCAGACTACCGCAACCACCCAGAGTTGTGGCGCGGCCTCGTGCAAGGCGGCTCGTTCACCGCGCGTCCCTCCGACAAGCCTACCGCCGTCAAGACCGTGCGCGTGATAGTAAGCGCAGCAGGCGTGACAGGCGCGCCTTACGCGCGAACCGCTTCGGGAATAGACTCGCTGCCCGCGCGCATTTCGCTCGTCGTCGCCTCGTACCAAACCGGCTTCACGGCAGGCGGCGGTTACGGCGGCTTGGGAATAACCACGCCGAACGCCAAGACGTTCGCCATCAACTTCAAAAACCCTCCCTCGTGCGAACCGGAAGGGCTGCAGTACGCCGGCGCTGGGCTTGACGCTTACGGCGGTTACGGCCGCGCCGGCCTCGGGATGCCGCAAACGTTCGCGCAAACCGCCCTCTCGCCGCAATCCTACTGGCCCGGCGGCGGGCTGCAGAACACGCCGCAAATCATTTACCCCAACGGCTACCCGTACGAATGCCAAGTGCCGCAAGTCCTCCACGCGCCGTGGCTGTGCGCCTCCTGCCGCGACTTCTTCCCCGACCAAGACTGGGCAGTGCCAACGCAACGCCAGCAATACTCGCAAGGCTCGCAAAGCCTCTTCGGCCGAGGCTCGAACTTCGGCCAAGGCTACCCCGCGCAGAGCTTCAACCAGTTCGGCAACGCCCTGCAACCGCAGTACGGCTTCCCGCAAGCTCGCGGCAGCTTCAACACGCCCGCGGCATTCTCTTACAACGACAACTTCCTATCGCCTTACCCCGCATCACAGTTCGGCAACCAGCCTTACGGCTATCCCTCCGGCTACGCCTCGCCCTACTCCGGGATGGGCACGCAATCCCAATACTGGCAAGGCCAACCTTCCGGCATAGGAATGAACGTGCCGCAATCGTGCCTCGCCCCCGCAGTTTGCGGCAACCCGCAAGCGTGCTCGCTCTACTACTGCAAGGCGCAAGTGCTCGGCGGCGGTTACGGCATCGCGCAAGGCGGCCTGCAAACATCCCTCACCCCGCGCGTCGAAGCTTGCACTAACACGCAACTCACCATCTCCGCCAACTACCTTGGCGCAGCGCCGCAATCCGCGTTCGTACAGCAAAACGGCATTACCGTGACTGAAACGCTCGCGAACGGCAAGACGCGCACTAAAACAATCCCCGTCACAATCATCGTGCTCGCCGACCAAGCGAACGCCGCCGGGCAATCTTCGCAGCAAGTGCTCTACTGCTCGCAAGGCATCGCGTCGCAACGCAGCCAAAACGAGCAGCTCGTGCACATCCGCCAGGCGAACGCCGGCGATTACGGCCTGCCGAAAGAAATAGTCGTGAAGCTCAACCCCGCGTCGAAGAAAGGCGAAGCTCACTTTAAAGTGGCGGTTGCCGAACCCAATGGCGATTCACCAACGTTCTTGTGCGACTCGAGCGAGTTGAAGAAACTCCGCAACGGCAACGTGCTTGTTGAAAGGGAAATTTGCGACTCTGACGGCAACATCGACCTCAAGTTCGACTACTCGAAAGAAAGCGGCCTCACCCCCACAGCCAGAAATCAAGTTGACTCCTCCACCCTTACCGTACGCATCAACATACTCGGCCCGGCCAAGGCGCGCGTGCCAGTCAAAATAGTTTGGGACGACTTCACTCCCGCCGCAGTGCCGCTAGTGTTCTGGAAGAAAATCTCGAACAACTACGCGCAGCAAGCGGCAGCAAGCGGCGATGAGGAAGATTCTGCAGAGCGCGAGAACTTGGCCGAGCTCGGCAGCATAATCATCGTGAAGGATCGCAAGCTCGCGCCGGGTTCGCTGGAGTTCACTCTCGCCAGCGCCGCGCCGGCAACCGCCTTGGCCACCGACAGCTCGCTTTCGTTCGCAGGCACGCGCCTCGCGAGCAGCAAGAACATTGCGGCAGCTACCGGCGAAGTGACTCTTCGCAGCGCGAATGAAATGAAGAAACTCCACGTCGCGTCGCTCCTCGCCCCCACGCAAGCGATAGTCAAGCTCAAGGAAGTAAACGGCGAAGAAACAGGCGCATTCGTGCACTACTGGCTCGGCAAGGGCAACAGCCTGCCTCAAGGCCTCACCGCAACGTGCGAGTTGGCCGCGCCAAGCGAGGAGGACGAGTGGATGGCGCTCGCAGGGGAAGAAAACGCGGCGGGAGAAATTCTCGCGAGTGAAGGCGACGACAACACTGCCGGAAAGTTTGCCGCGAAATGCGATGCTGGAAAACTCTCCATCACCGCCAACGGCGTGACGCTTGAAGAGCAGGACATCAAGCTGGCCGTCTTGCGCGTGAAAGTAGGCGGCGATGATTATGCATTGCGCGAGTTGACAATTCCCATCCACCTGCTGGGCAAAGACGTTCCCACGCTCGCCGAACGCAAAGAGAAAGAAAAGCTAGTGCTCTCCGCGCGCACTACGAACGGCAATGACGAGGCGCGCGCAGAATCGCCTTCCGCTGCAACGCCGCCAATAATCGTGTTTATTGGCGAAGAAATTCATATAACCGTTTCGTTCCCGCTCGGCGACGACGCTGCCAAACGCAAATTGACCGTAACCTCGACAAAGGCGGGTTATGCGCTTAGCAAAAAACTCACCGCAAAATCCCTGGAATTAACTCGAGCGGCAATAGCGGTTGGCAACGCGCCGTTGGAAGAAAGCGTCAGGGGGTTCACTTCCGCAGGCGAATACGCGATTGCCGCGCAAGCCGCGCTCGGCAAGGCGACGCTCAAGGCATCTGTCAAAATCGTGGTGAACGAACCCGACAAGATAACGATAACGCCCGAAAAAAGCTCGTTCGAGCAAGGCGATCCCGTGATGCTCAAGGTAAGCTGGCCTGAAGACACGGAAGAACACGCGGTGACGATAACCAGCGCGAACAAGGCGATAAAAGACCGGGAACTCGCGAACGACGGCAACGACAACTTCGCCTTAACGCCGCCAGAACAACTGGCGTCCGGCTCGTACAAGGCAACCGCCACCGCCACGTTCAACGGCGTGAAGCTCTCAAGCGAAACGACTTTCACGATAACCGAAAAACGAGGAGGAACGACAACCACGGTAGGCGCGCAAAACCCGTTGGCACCGCCTTTGACGCCTCCACCCGCAGGCTTACCCGACGGCACACCGCCCGTCACGCCACCCCCCGCCAGAGCCAGAGACACGAAAGGAGGCGCAACTGTCAGCGAATGGACGGCGATGCCGGACAACAGCGAAGCAAGCGGAAAGTTCAAGAGTGGCAAGGGCACTTGGAAGTTCAGCGAAAGCGGTGCGGAGCCCAAGGCAAACGGCGCGAGTTTGGCCGTCCGCTACGGTTTCGTGAGCGCCATGCTCAAACCGTTCTCCAGCTGCGTTGTGGAAAGCTGTTGGGTTAACGGCAAAAACGGCCAAATGGAAGCTTACCCCGGCACCAACCTGCCGTGGCGCGCCTTTTCGATAAAAATTCCTGACAGCGCGCTTGGAAGCAGCATCGTCATAGAACAGATGAACGCAGACGACGCTATTATCTCGAAATCAACCGCGATAAACATTGCGAAAGAAAAGAACGGCAAGTACCTAGCAATCATCACGAACACGAAAGCAGCCGCGATAAAGATACTCGACGGCGACGGCAAGCCGCTCACCGCGCGCACCATCAAGCAAACGGCTTACAACCCGCTAGCGGATTGCGCCAGCAAGATTAAATTAAACGCGAACGACGACTATAGCTACCCGCAACCGTTCGAACTCGCGAAACCGTTGTGTTTCGAAACGCAATACTTTGTGTTCAAACTGCAACTAATGGATTCAAAGCTGAAGACTGCAACCGCCATTGTTAAAACTGAACAATACGTAACCCCCGACCGCGTAGATTACGTTGGCGCGAGCACTCAAATACGCACTTACTACAAGAACGGCAATAGCCCGACTGAAATCAATGCGCCTACGAACCAAGTAATGGAATTCGTTGACAATCCAGCGGAGTATGCCGACCATACCAGCACTAACACTATTTTCGCAAGCTATCCTTCCGTCACGCCCGCGCCTTACGTCAAAATAAACTTCATTATCAGGGGCTTCGACACTAGACCGTTTAAGATTGGCGCAGCCATTGTCGAAGAGAACACCGGCTCGCTGACTAGAAACCCGCCGTCAAGAATGCGGCCGCGCACAGACACGCTTACACGAAAAATAGTACACGCTGCCCAAACAAGCCGCTCGATTAGCGCCAGCCAATGGAACCCAACATTATTTTACAAAGACCAGACTAAACGGCCAGTTGAGGTTAACCTAATGCTATGGAATAACGGCGCCAACCCCCCGGTTTTTGATGCCTGGTTAAACTGGGGTTTAGCGCACAATTATAAGCGCAATACACCTTTCGCGAAATTCAGCGTGAGTCTCAACGGCGCGGAAACACGCTGCAACGAATGGCTGTTCAGCAAGGGCGACGTGAGGATATGCGCCGTTAACGGAAAGACTGTGTACGTACGCCTCGAAAGCGCCGACAAGAACGGCGCCACCATCATGGTAAGCCTAAACAGCTTGCAGCACGCAACTGGCTCTAACACAAAGTAACCAAACCGCGCGCCTCCCTACAACCACCGCTTGGCGGCCCACAGCAGGACGAGCGCCGCGAGAACGAGTAGTATTGCCGTATTCGCACTCACTCCAAAGTAATCGCGTGCGGGAGCAGGCGCGGCGTTGGAAAGCGGGGTGGGGCTCGGCTCGGCAGTTGCACTCGGCGCGGTAGTTGCGGCGTTTGCTGCAATCGTTGCAACCGCATCAAGACCGGCTGGCGTTTCGCACTCGTTGCCGCAATCCCCGTCGCAAGCGCCGTCCTCTGAACCGCAGTAAAACGCCAGCGCCTCGCTCAAGCCCGCAACGGCTGCGCGCGAGCCGTTCTCATACGACAGTTCCACGCCTTGCACGCCGCGGCGGAAGGG
>ERZ1292640.1230-Hain-H43-02um-R1-1230-length-21196-cov-6_pt1 | contig 21196 bp, 16 predicted proteins | sample MGYA00564404_ERZ1292640 | MGnify/ENA primary metagenome ERZ1292640 (study PRJEB36523, sample SAMEA6512636) | groundwater metagenome | collected 2019-01-08 | study: AquaDiva: Metagenomics assemblies of 32 groundwater samples
GTTGTTTTTTTGAATTGCCGCCCAATATTTGTTGTAGCTCCTGCTCCTCCAGCGTATTTTTCTGGATCACAAGCGATAGTTCAGCGGAGAAAGTTGCCTTCGTATTTTGAGAAAAACTAAACGACATTGATGTCGGTTGCACATCGTGTTTTCCGAAGTGCCATTTCGCTGGTTGGTGATGCAATATGTTGCGAAGCACCAATGCGAAGTTCATTAATTCATTTTGATGGAAGTTCTCTTTCGCCACGCTGTCGTTATCGGAAAGGGAATGCGCTGTATTCAGATAAGCTTTGAACAATATCCACTGCTCGTCAAAACCATTGCTCTTGGAGAATAGGGCAACGATGTGCCTCATTTCTCTCATGCATGTTTCTGTATTCGTCATGTGGGCTTCCTTTTACGCATAACGTAATATATACGACATGATATGTCCTATAATCTCGCAGAAATGTCGTATATTCTTTATCAACATCAATTATCCTATTGTTATTATTGATGATAACTTAAAACAAGCAGACAACTCTTTCAATCCAATACGGCATTGCCAGCCGTAAACAAATCATTGGATTATAGAAGCCATAAAGTTTGATTGAAAGCATTATAATCTCCGTTAGGTAACATTTTGTAGTTGCTGCTCTATGAATATAATAACTTTTTAAGTGTCAGTTCTAATAAATTATTCCAATTTCCCGCTCCCCGCATGATAAAATTCACCCTGATTTTTGATTGCCTATACAGCTAACCTGAAATATCAATCCCAGCTTTATCATCCATGATACAACTCATAATTAATGGACAACCGCAGCAGTTTGATGCGCCGATTAACGTAACACAGTTGATCGATCATCTTGCATTGCACGGCAAGCGCATCGCCATCGAGCGTAATGGTGAAATTATTCCACGCAGCCGATTCTCGGAACAAACGCTGATTCACGGAGATCAACTGGAAGTCGTAGTGGCTGTTGGCGGCGGTTAACGGCCACAGCCCAATCCCGCCATTTCGCGAATAAACTCTGATACAAAAAAAGAATTTCATGGATAACTTAGTCATTGCCGGTAAAACTTACAACTCCCGCTTACTGGTCGGCACGGGCAAATACAAGGATTTCAACGAAACCCGCGCAGCCGTGGAAGCCAGCGGCGCTGAAATCATTACCGTCGCCATCCGGCGCACGAATATCGGGCAAAATTCCGGCGAGCCCAATTTGCTGGATGTTTTGCCGCCATCGCAATACACCTTACTGCCCAATACCGCGGGCTGTTATACCGTTGACGATGCGGTGCGCACGTTGCGCCTGGCGCGTGAGTTACTGGATGGGCATAGTCTGGTTAAGTTGGAAGTGCTGGGCGATCCGAAAACACTGTATCCGAATATGGTGGAAACGCTGAAAGCGGCGGAAATTCTGATCAAGGAAGATTTTCAGGTTATGGTGTATACCTCGGATGACCCGATTATTGCCAAGCAACTGGAAGAAATGGGGTGCGTGGCCGTCATGCCGCTCGCTTCCTTGATCGGCTCCGGCATGGGCATACTGAATCCGTGGAATTTGCAAATCATCATCGGCAATGCCAAGATTCCGGTATTGGTCGATGCCGGTGTCGGCACCGCATCCGATGCCACGATTGCGATGGAACTGGGTTGCGATGGCGTACTGATGAACACGGCCATTGCCGCAGCCAGAAATCCGGTGCTGATGGCATCGGCCATGCGCAAAGCCGTTGAAGCCGGACGGGAAGCTTATCTGGCCGGGCGCATGGCCAAAAAACTGTACAGCGCCAGCCCCAGCTCTCCGGCGGATGGTGTAATCGCCCGCTCAGACGCCACAACAAAAGAATCAGCAACAGGTAAATCGACCTGACTGTCTCCCACGATTAGCTACCGCCATTTTATTTGCCAATGAGACAAACCATACGCAGCTTTGTGCTCCGTCAAGGGCGCGTATCCCATGCTCAGCGCCGCGCCTGTGAAACATTATTGCCCCAATATGGCATTCCATTTACAGAAAACCCTTTGGATCTGGATCAGGTTTTCGGTCGCCAAGCGCCTAAAATCCTGGAAATTGGATTTGGCATGGGAGAAAGTACAGCCCTTATTGCCCAAAAACATCCCGAGAATGATTATCTGGCGATTGAAGTCCATACGCCCGGAGTAGGCAGTCTGCTCAATCAAATCGAGGCGCTTGGATTAACCAATCTGCGCATCATTCAACATGACGCCGTTGAAGTACTGGAACACATGTTGCCCGCCGAATGCCTGCATGGCATTCACATCTTTTTTCCTGACCCCTGGCCCAAAGCCAAACACCACAAGCGTCGCTTGATCCAATCCGCGCTGGTTTCCCGCTTGTGTGGCCATTTAAAAGCGGGAGGTTATATCCATGCCGCTACCGACTGGGAAGACTACGCCCTACAAATTCTGCAGGTCTTAAGTCATGAACCACGACTCATCAATACCGCCTCTGATTATGCGCCGCGCCCGGAATACCGGCCATTGACCAAGTTTGAGCAGCGAGGACTCAAGCTCGGGCATGGCGTATGGGATTTAATCTTTTCAAAAAAATAATACCGTTCTTAAAGTAATGATTGCTTCGGTCGATAAGCATCAAGAAACCGGCTTAAGCAAATCAATTACGATGTGGTAAAAGTCACAAATGATCCGCTCTCACTGAGATAAACTCCTGCTCCTTAGAGCAAATCCCGGCAATGAATTTTCTTCTCATTAAACCAAGGAGACCAGAACGATAACAATCCCGATTCAAAGCTTTTCTTTTATCTCATTACTGAATGAATAACATTAACCTCATTTATTCTCAACCGGAATAAAGAAACGAAAAGGACTTGATATGGAAAACCGGCTAAAACTAATCACATTATTCTCTTTAACTATCCTTTCGCTTGTTGGCATGCCTGCACAAGCCAGAACACAAACTTATGAATGTACAGCCGATAAGACATGGTTTACAAATCCCAGTATGCCGGCCGAAGTTAAAAAAAGCGCACCGAATGGAGAATCCAATTTCTGTGATTTTTATCAGTTTTCCTGGCAGGCTTTCATATATCTGATGTCTCCCAGCGGCAAAGAGGGCGCGCAAAGAAATTTCCAGGTAACTTCAAACTATCCCATTTTAGAAGTCAGCAAAGATAAAAAACCTGTTAACTCCTGTGACGACACCATTACTGAAAATACATTATTTGTCAGCCTGGATAAAGCTCATGGCTTACCGGAACGCATCCATCAAGCAGGAGATTCAGCCACCATCTACGATCAACAGGGTGATGTGGTTTATTACGATGTCAGATTCAGTAGAAATATGTGCGATGTTTCTGATATTAAAACCAAGAACAATTTTCCTTCCGGCACAACTGAAATGAAAACTGCCTGGAAAGTTCTGAAAGACGGAGAAAAAGATAATTATCTCACCATCGTTACCGATGTAGGCACCCAGAAAAACGTTACCCTGGGTATGATTGGCTTTCACCTGGCCATCGCGACCACAGATCACCCTGAGTTTGTATGGGCAACCTTTGAACAAAAAAATAATGCGCCCGATTGTACTAATCCTCAACCCACTCCTGCAAAAGGCTGGTCTTTTACCAGCAATCAATGCGCCGATCTTTTAAAAAAGAACTCTGTACTCCCGTTGGAATGTAACTTTAATACAGCCAAATCAAGCGAATCAATTACGGGGAATCCTACAGAAATTTGCCGTGTCTATGCCTATGGCACCGATTTGACCGATCCAAATGCGCTTGAAAATTTAGGCAGCATCACCAGTCTCAATGCCAATGTCGCTGCTTTACTCTCGGGCAACATGGCTGTTTTCAAGAATTACTTTAATGTCGGAGCGTTGTGGGTGAGTAACAGCAAAGAAGACTCTTCAATCAGCAACCAGCGCGGTTCATTGCGTTTGGCAAATACGGTGGCGGAAACAACATTCCAGAATGTTGACCTTAATCCTAAAACCAATCAGGGTTTTGCTTCCAACTGCTTTGGTTGCCATAACTTTGAAGGAACTGGTCTAACTACAAACAAAAACACCACCTCTGGCGGTCTTAGCCATATCTTTGATGACATAGCAGCCGGTATGGGAGAATGTCTGGATGTCCAGGCAGGGCCCATCATGAGTAATTCACAGGCAGAAGCTATCTGCGGTGGAGCTTCAGGAGCCTGTGGAAACAGTTCCAGCATACTGAAATGGAATGGGCAGTGGACAACCACTGTTCCCGGAAAAATGTCTGTTTGCGGTTGCTGCGGTTCCTGATTAAAAATGCACCCATAGGAAAGTGCCGAAGGATATAAGCTTCTATTCCTTCAGCACTTTTTTTGCGGATTCAATATCAGAACCAGCCTAAAATATAAACAACCTTCTATTACCATCTAAACTTATCCCAACAAAATCACTCCAACGGAAATGTCATCATATGATGAATCCCAGGAAACTCCATGCATAAATCCCTTGTTTCAATTATTTCAATCTTTTCCGGCATGTTAATAGCAACTGCAAGCTCCGCGCATCAACACATCCGCCCCGGATTATGGGAAATCACAACAAAATCAGATTTATTGGCGCTGGTGCCGCATATTCCTTCTGAGCACATGGCGCAATTGAGTAATCTCGCCCACCGGTATGGCCTTAAATTGCCCAAAATTGAAAATAACGCAGCCACCTCGAATTTATGCGTCACTCAGGAAATGGCGCAACAGGAAATTCCTACTTATTTTTATGAAAACCGCTCCGGCTGCACCGTTCAAAACGCAACCCGTCTAGGCAACAGCTACAAAATGGATCTCGCTTGCGCAAACAAGCATTTTCAGGGGAATGGGTCGGCGCAAGGCACTTTTACCAGTCCTGAAAGTTTTTCTGGAAACACCGGGTTCGACAGCACCTTGCGCGGCACTCCGGTCTATGCATCGGCTGAAACGATTGGCCGCTGGATCGGAGAGCATTGTGTTGCAGTTAATCCGCTGCCGTGATTCACTCAACTCTTTCTGATTAGCTTATCGTGCTGCAGAAACTGAATGAAGTTCTCCACGCGTTGATAAATCAATGAGTTTTTGGCAACCCCTACCTGACGTTAACCAGCGGCCAGCCTATTAATATTACCGTTATGGTCACAACCGCCGTTAATAGGTTCATCGGTATCCCCACTTTCAGGAAATCGCTAAACCGATATCCGCCAGGACCATAAACCATCAGGTTAGTCTGATACCCCAAAGGCGTCGCGAAGCTGGCAGAAGCGGCCATCATAATAGCGAAAACAAAAGGCACGTTGTTTAAATCGGCTTTTTCAGTGATCTCCAACACAATGGGCAGCATTAGAAGCGCCGCCGCATTATTGGTAATGACTTCTGTCAATAATGATACGGCCAGGTAAGTCAGAATAAGCAGGAGCCAGGGCGTACCGTTACTTAAATCAACGATATTCTCTGCAATATATCCGGCGACACCCGTTTTTTGCAATGCCATACCCAATGCAAACGATGCCGCAATGGTAATAATAACCGTCAAATCAAGGCTTTTCTCCGCCTGGCTGGCAGAGCAGCATCCCGTCATAATCATCAGACCGGCTCCGATCAATGCGCCATTCAGCATGCTGATTACTTCAAAGCTGGCCGCAGCGATCACTCCCACCAGAATACCCCAGGCGAGATACGCCCGTTCATGGCGCGGCGTTTCGGTATTCAGATCATTAATCAGCAGGAAATCCTTGTTATAGCGCTGGCGGCTGACAAAAGCCGGTCTTGCTTCCAGCAATAACGTATCGCCCGCCTGTAACTTGATATTGCCCAGATTTCCTTTGACACGTTCGCCATTACGCGCCACTGCAAGCACCACTGCGCCATAACGGGCACGGAAACGGGCATCCCGTATGGCATATCCCAGCGCAGTACAATGCGGCGATACAACAGCTTCAATCAGACATCTCTCCGCGTGCTGTGTCGTAAACGCTTGCAACTGTTCATCTTCAGTGGATGGCACAATACCATTGATACGCAACAAATCGGAAATAGCATCGGTATCGCCGGCAAACACCAATCGATCCCCCCCCTGCAGCATTTCTTCGGAAGGAGCAGCCGTAATCACAGAGCCTTTTCTCTCAATTTCAACAAGATATAGGCGTTGCAAATGCCGCAGCCCCGCCTGCTCTACAGTTTTACCGACCAAAGGGCCGTTGGGTGCAATCGAGACCTCCAGCGTAAATTCTCGCAGATTTGAAAAAGCCTGACTCTGGGTGCGATCGGGCAATAATCTGGGAAAAAGTACCCACATTAATAGAAAGCCAAAAATGGCAACGGGTAAGCCGACAGCAGTGATCGCAAACAAGGAAAAGCCAGGCTCACCGGTCAATACCTGGTATTGCCCATTAACGATCAAATTGGTACTGGTTCCAATCAATGTCATTGTGCCACCAAGAATGGCCGTATAACTCAAGGGGATCATCAGTTTGGAAGGCGAAATTCCAATTTTACGCGACCAGCTATAAATAGCCGGGATCATGGTGGCGACAACGGGGGTGTTATTGAGAAAGCTGCTCAAAAATACAACCGGCCAGAACATCCTGGCAATGGCGGCACGCACAGTTCTGGGTCTGCCTAGCAGATTATTTACCAGCAAATCAATCGCGCCTGAGGAATGCATGCCCGCAGCAACGATAAACATGGCTGCGACGGTAATTAATCCCGAGTTGCTGAAACCGATTAACGCTTCTTCACTGGTTAGAATCCCGGATACACTCAATATCGTAAGTGCCGCGACCATGACCAGATGGGGGCCGATACGCGTCAATATCAGTGTCGCCAGCACTGCCATACATAGACTCAGCGCAAACCAGCCATGCCATTCCATAGTTTTTTACACCTCAAACAAAAAATCGAGGTGTAATATACATCAGTCCTTAATATAACTGAAAATAATAAAAAGTTATTATCATATATCTTAAAACTATATGTAATTTTACCGGTTGATCCAACTGAATAAGGCATTCAACTTCCTGAAGAAGTTGGATTGCTTGCCGTCACTTGTGCAATACAGGGATGCGATTGCAGTTGTGGAAAGAACACGCGTTCCTCATAACGCACATGGGCAACGACCCGATCGGCAAACCGGCGCAGGCGCACGGCAGGTTCGAGGTCACAGGGTCCGCAGGCCAGCATGCGAAGCTCATCATGCTCGGTTAAAATCCGCGCGACAAACTCAGGATCAAGCGCCTCTGCCGCAAGCCGTATCAACTGTTCCTCCTGCTCAAAGTGCGCAGCCATCAGCGCATGCCAATGCGCTTCCATACGCGCCACCGCTGCCAAACAAACAGCACTGTTGTCATTGTCATCCGCCGCTTTCCGGGCAGCACGCGCCATCACCAGTGATGTGTGGTGTTCACGTGATAGTGGGAGTAAAGCGCCTGTACGAGACATAATGTTTAAAATTATTGATCAAATCTTTTCCAAATCTTCTCAAACACTTTATCTCCAGGCACCGCTTCCACAGATCCAGATCTCATTTCAGCCAAACGTTTACGTGCCACCACAATCCATTTTTCATTAATTTCAGATTCCGGCTGATTAAGACTGCGGAGCAGTGAATCTACCACTAGAACTCTTTCTTCCACTGGCAGAGCAACCGCTTCATCAATCAATTTTTTTGTATTCATAGCATCACCTTTTATGTTGTAGCCTTTGCAATCAATCTATCCATTAAACAAAGCCCGGTGCAATGTGCTTTTTGCACCTTACAGTATGCCTTATGTATTTGGTGAATTGACTAATTTCCACCCAGTGTTTTGATAAGAACATTGCTGGAAAACGAACTAACTCTAATGATTCTCCTTACCATAACTCCAATACAACATAAACCCGGTAAACAGCATCCCGCCGAACAAATTACCCGCAATCACCGGCAGTCCATTCCATAGCCACCAGTCTGCTATTGTGATATTCGCACCCAGCCACATGCCGGCGGGGATCACGAACATGTTGACGATGGCGTGCTCGTAGCCGAGGCCAAAAAAGGTCATGATCGGCAGCCACATCGCGGCAATTTTGCCGCCGGTGGTGGTGGAGGTGAAGGCCATGACGGCACCCAACGTCACCATCCAGTTACACAGCAGCGCGCTGGTAAAGGCGGTGATGGTGCCGTCCAAGCCAAGCTTCGCATATTCGAGCGTTTTCACTTCGGCGATGGTGATGGTTCGTTGCAACGCGGGGATGGCTTCCGGGTCGATGGTTCCCATTTTGGTCGCCACAACACAGTACAAATACGCATACGTGACGCTGCCGATCAGGTTGCCGGTCAGCACCCAGGTCCAATTCTTGAGCAAATGACTGAACGGGATTCTTTTATCTTTGACCGCAATCGGAATGAGCGCGAAATTACCGGTTGCGAGTTCCAATCCAAGCAAAATGATCATGACGAAGCCCACCGGAAACACCAATGCACCGGCGATGCCCCAGCCCGTTTGCGTCGCCGCCAGAATCGCCAGCGTGGTGGCATAGCCGAGAAAAGCGCCCGCCAGAAAGCCGCGCATCAGCAATTGCTTGACCGGCAGACTGGCTTTCTTGGCGCCCGCCTGCAACATATTCTCGACGATTTCTTCCGGTTTTACATACGCCATATTCCGCACGCTCTCATGAACAAATTTGATGCCTGCGATTTTAGCGCATTATCAAGCGGAATTTTTTCCGGGCAGGAAGATTTGCAACAGGTCGTTGAGAAACCGTCTGCCCAGCACGGTAGGCTTGATGCGCAGATGATCACGCACCAGCAATCCGCGCTGCTCGGCTTCATCCAATTGTTGCTGCATGGCGCTGATGGATAAGCCGGTGCGTTCGTAAAACAACGGTGTATCAAACCCCCCATTAAGCCGCAATGCGTTCATCATGAATTCAAAACCTCGATCTGCGGCAGCCAGTTCATGCTGCGTCTGAATCAATGACTCGCCTGCCTGGACCTTGGCCAGGTATTCTTTCGGCTGCTTGTAACGCATCTGGCGCACGATTTTATCGGCGAAGCTGATTTTGCTGTGCGCCCCCGCGCCGATGCCGAGATAATCGCCAAACAACCAGTAGTTCATATTATGGCGCGACTCCTTGCCTGCTTGCGCAAAAGCCGATGTTTCATAATTGCGGTAGTGATGGCTGGCGGTGGTCTGCTCGATCATCTCCTGCATCGCCGCCGCTTGCTCATCATCGGGAAGATTAGGTGGAAAACGGTGAAACAGGGTATTCGGCTCCAGCGTTAAATGATAAGCCGAAATATGCGTAACACCGAGTGTACAGGCGATTTCTATATCGGTCTGCGCCTCTGTCAGTATTTGCCCGGACAATGCGTACATGAGGTCGAGATTGATATTGTCGAAATTCTGCTGCGCGATATCCACCGCGCGGCATGCTTCCCGGTCATCATGCACACGGCCTAATGCGCGCAAATGCTGTGGATTAAAACTTTGCACGCCGATCGACAGGCGGTTAATGCCTGCTTTGCGGAAATCGGCGAATTTTTGCGCTTCAAAGGTTCCAGGATTGGCTTCCAGCGTGACTTCGGCGAAGTGCTCCAGCGGCAGCAATGTCCGCACTGCTGTCAATATTGTGTCAATTGATCGGGCGCTGAACAAACTCGGCGTGCCGCCGCCCAAAAACACGCTGCTTAAGCGCCGCCCCCAGACATCCGGCAAAGCGGATTCGAGATCACGTATCAACGCTGCAACATATTCCTCCTCAGGTGCCTGGCTGCCCTCCCCGCGAATTTCATGGGAGTTAAAATCACAGTAGGGGCATTTCTTCAGGCACCAGGGAATATGAATATAAAGGCTCAATGGAGGCAGGGATTTGAGTCGTGGTGATTGCGAACCCAGTATGGATACCGGTGAAATAATGGCAGTCATGAACCGGATTAACCAATCTTGCGTAAAGTCAGCAAAGGCGGGCTTGATAGTGCTGAACGCGTACCCAGCAAACCGGCCGCTAATACACCGATCACTCCGGCCAGAAACCCGATCAGCCAGATCCAGGGATTAAACGTGTAGTCGAGACGCAAAACATGGTGCCCAATGACATAACCCAACGCACTGGCACCGGCGGCGGCAAACAATCCGGACAAGCCGCCTAATATTGCAAATTCAGCCGCCCATGCGCGTGACAGTTGTTCCCGCTTGGCACCCAGCGCTCTGAAAATGGCCGCTTCATAAATACGCTCGTCCTGCGTGGAAGCAATCGCTGCGTACAAAACTGCAAAACCGGCCAGCAGCGTAAATAAGAATACAAATTCAATCGCCTGGGAAACCTGCTGGATCATTTGTTGCACCTGGTTGATCACCACGGCCACATCGACCACCAGAATATTGGGAAACTCCCTGACAAGATCATGAATCATAGCAATCTCTGTAGGCGGCACATAAAAACTGGTGATATAGCTGACCGGATAATTTTCCAGTAGCCCGGTGGGCACGACCACAAAAAAGTTAACATGGAAGCTATCCCAATCCACTTTTCTCAGACTGGTGATTTTGGCTGAGAAATGACTCCCTGCAATATCATAAGTCAGCTCATCGCCCAATTTAACCCCAATTGTTTTGGCAATGCCTTGTTCAATGGATAAAACCGGCTCATTCGTGCCTTCATTCCACCAGCTACCCTGGACGACCCGGTTATCCAATGCCGGTTGACTGGCCCATGATAAATTAAACTCGCGTCTGATATGTCTCTCGGCATGAAGATCATGCGCATAATCTTCCGGCGATACACTCTTGCCATTGATCTTGATCAGACGGCCCCTTACCATCGGAAACAAAGGGGGTTGTTCAATTGCATATTGCTGGAAAAACTGATGCAGCGAATCTAATTGATCTGCCTGAATATTCACCAGAAAATGATTCGGTGCATCAGGCGGCAAACTGGCATGCCAATCATCAATCAGATCATCCTGAATCAGCGTCAGCACCAGCAATGCCATCAAGCCCAATCCCAACGCCACTGCCTGCAAAACGCTTGAAACAGCGCGGCGGTGGATACTGGCCAAGCCATAACGCCAGGCGCCGCCGGCCTGATGCCGTAAACCGGATAATGCTTTGATCAACAGCCACCCCAGGCAACCAAAAATGGCAATGGCGGATATAAATCCGCCGACAATATAGAGGCCCAGCTTCAGGTCTTCCGCTTTCCAGATAAATAGCAATGACAAAGCAGCCAACCCCAGCAAATAGCCCGTTATGCTGTGTGCATTGGATAGTCCGATATCCCTTCGTAATACCCGTAATGCAGGAACACTGCGCAAATTCAGAATGGGCGGCAATGCAAAACCCAGTAACAACACCAAGCCAATCAGCATGCCTTGTATCGCCGGCAACCCATTGGGCCAGGGTAATGCGGTCTCGACCAAACCCGTCAACCAGTGTGTCAGAACCTCCTGCGACACAAAACCAATCAAGCACCCAAGACTGCTGGCAATAATGCCCAGCGCTATAAAATAATACCAATACAGATAAAATAATTGTCTCTGGCTGGCCCCCAAACTTCGCATCACGGCACACCCATCCAGATGGCGCTGGGTAAACCGGCGTACCGCCAATGCAATAGCGGCTGCCGCCAAGACAACACTGGCCAACGCCGCCAGACTCAGAAACCTCTCGGCCCGCTCCAATGCTGCTTTAATCTCGGGACGCGCATCCCGGATACCTTCAATTCTCTCCGCTTTGGTGAGTTGCGTTTCCGCCCAATCGCGAAATTGTTGCACCTCTTTTATTTCGCCAGCCACCATCAAATGATAGGCAATACGGCTGCCTTGCTGTATCAAGCCCGTATCGGGCAAATCAGCCGCATTGATCATGACGCGTGGTCCCATATTAATAAATCCCACGGAGTGATCCGGCTCACGCACGATGAGTTCCGTCACCGTTAACTGGATGTCGCCGACATCCACCCAATCTCCTCGCTTAAGATCAAGCCGCGTCATGAGCTTTTCATCCACCCAGATTGTACCGGGCTGTGGAATTCCGGCTGCAACTTGAATTTCTGATTGCGGCGTTTGGGTCTTGGATGTCCTGCTGGCCAGATACACGCGCCCACGCAATGGATAACCTTCTGTGACTGCTTTAATCTCAGCGAGCAGATTGTTCTCGCCATTGGAAATCATGCTGGGAAATTTAGTCACCGTGGAAATAGCCAATCCAAGCCGGTCAGCCTCATCCGCATAGTGTTCGGGTAATGGCTGGCTCGAAATAACCAGTAAATCCGCGCCCAATAATTGATTACTCTCGCGGGAGAGCGCCAGTTCTACACGATCTGCAAAAAATCCCACTGTGGTCATGCCACTGACTGCAATGACCAATGCCAATACTAGAACATTTAACTCGCCTGCACGCCAGTCACGACGGAGCATTCGAAAGGAAAGCTTAAAATGACTCATGTAGAAAAACGATTCCTTACTGAAAATATAAGATAGGTACCCTTAGTGCTGCCATCGCGCAACCTTTCAATTGATTTAAAGCCTTAACGGTTATTGAACAAGTCTGCCATCCGCCAAACGGATTTGACGTGAACACCGTTGTGATAAAGCTTCATCGTGGGTAACCAGTACCAAGGTTGTACCATGCTCACGATTGAGCTCAAACATCAGTTCAATAATCTGTATACCGGTCGCAGAATCGAGATTACCGGTAGGTTCATCGGCCAGCAGTAATTTTGGATCCGTTGCAAAAGCACGTGCAATCGCGACCCGTTGCTGCTCACCACCGGATAATTGTTTGGGGTAATGATGCAATCGCATGGCCAGTCCAACACGATCAAGTAATCTGCGGGCTGTCGCTTCAGCATGACTGGCAGCAGACAGTTCAAGGGGCAGCATCACATTTTCAATAGCCGTCAGAGCAGGAAGTAATTGAAATGACTGAAACACAAATCCCAGAACCTTGCCGCGCAAAGCAGCCCGGCTATCTTCATCCAAGGTGAAAATATCGACATCATCCAGATGAACTTTCCCCGAAGTCGGCAGATCCAATCCTGCAAGTAACCCTAACAAAGTTGATTTACCCGAGCCCGATGCGCCTATAATTGCGACAGCTTCGCCTGCGTTTACCTGCAAATCAATATCCTGCAATATGGTTAATTGTTTATCACCGGTATTGACCTGCTTGGTAAGTGCATTTGTCCAGAGAATTGGCTGTTTAACAAGATGATCTAACATGAAAAATTTCCTAATTATTCTAACTTTCTTTTTTACTTTCACTGCTCCTGCTGCGGCGGAATCAGCAAAAACCGTGATGGTTTTTGGTGACAGCCTGTCTGCCAGCTATGGCATGGCGACGGAAGCTGGCTGGGTTGCGCTACTCACACAACGATTACAGTCTAAATTTACTGATTATCAAATCATCAATACAAGCATCAGCGGCGAAACGACGCTGGGGGGACGTAATCGAATTGAACAAACACTTGAAATACATCGTCCTGAGATTGTTATTCTTGAGCTTGGCGCTAATGACGGCTTGCGCGGCACATCAATAAAATCTATTTATGAGAACCTGGAGGCTATTATTAAAATATGCCAACAAAATAATGCATTAGTCCTTCTTGCCGGCATGCAGTTGCCTCCCAACTATGGCATAACTTACACACAAAAGTTCCAAGCTATTTTTCCGCAATTGGCTGAAAACTATCAAATCAAGCTGATACCCTTTTTACTGGCCGGTTTTGGTGACAGACACGAATTTTTTCAGGCTGATGGAATACATCCTAACGAAATCGCACAGAAAAAAATTGCAGAAAATGTTTGGGAAGTTTTACAAACCATGTTTAAAAACGAACAGGTCGCCACCAGCCCGGATATTTAACCGCGCACATTATATCACTTCAATTCATTAAATGATGGCTAGTAAACTACCCTTCCGTTCAATGATTTATCCAATTCATCCATAAATTTTTGCAGATCTTCAGATAAAGGTGATTGCAGTTTCACGCGCTCTCCAGAAGTCGGATGCGTAATCTGCAGGGTATGCGCATGCAAAAACATTCGCGTCAGATTCATTTGATTACTGGCTTTTGCAAGTTGTTTATTCATCTCAAAATGACCATATTTATCATCGCCAATAATGGGAAACCCAAGATGAGCCAAATGAACACGAATCTGATGTGTGCGGCCGGTTTTTAATTCAGCGTCCAGCAAACTGAAATTTTTCCAGGACTTTTGCAGCTTGAATATGGTGTGCGCCAACATCGGCTTGTAATCTTTGTGTTCACCGGTTGATATCGCAACTCGCCGCTCACCGGTTGCAGTCACATACTTATTTAAAGCCAGCTTGACATGCTGCTTGGCATTACGCCATTCGCCCTTGACCATCACCAGATAATGTTTCTCAGTCAGGCCTTCACGAATCTGCCGGTGCAATTCAACGAGCGCGCTACGCTTCTTGGCAAGCAACAGTACCCCGGATGTTTCCCTGTCAAGGCGATGCACTAATTCAAGGAATTTCCAGGATGAATTTTGTGCACGTAATTGCTCGATGACACCGAAACTGATACCACTTCCACCATGAACAGCCATACCACCCGGTTTATCAATCACGAGCAATGCATCATCTTCATACAGTTTGTTAAAGGTGAAAAAGTTTGATGGCGCAATAGTGGTTTGCCGGGAGGAGTTCCTTTCTGTCGTTTTAACCGGGGGAATTCGTACGATATTACCTAATTGCAAACGATAGCTTGCATTTGTCCGCTTTCCATCAACCCGTACCTGACCGCTTCTTAGTAGCTGATAGATGTGGCTTTTGGGTACGTTTCTGAAACGCCTGAATAAAAAATTATCAATTCGCTGATCATTATCCTCTTCTTCAATGCAGACTTTTGCTACTGACACAGAGAATAGATCCTTTTTGTTTATATTTTTGATGTTGCCTATAATTTTCAAAACAGAGCACAGATTAGCGTTAAATTGCAAAGATATTGCTTCTTTCTTGTTGGTATCCCTGTAGAATACCTATACTTAAATCAGATTTGTCTAATGATACGCCAATAATACCGGGATAATAAGTGCCGTGCTTTATCCGTTGATACATGAAGTTCTATTTGGAACTTTATGTAAAATTTGATACCTTATATACTATTAAAAATAATCATTAAAACAGAATAAAAAATATTTCAAGACAACTTTTATAAAGAATAAATCAGTAGATTGAAATTATACTAATAAAAAGAAACATATAATTGATAAATAAATATAATAATAGAATTACCAAACCAAAATCTCGTCATTACAACTACGTATACCAAAAGAAACTATCCAATAATGTGGATAGTGTATCCATAAATAGAACACGTAAGGTTTGTAAATGAAACGAATGTTATTTAACGCGACGCAGCCTGAAGAGTTGCGAGTCGCAATTGTCAGCGGTCAAACGCTTATTGATCTTGACATAGAATCCATCAGCAAAGAACAACGTAAAAGCAATATCTATAAAGCCGTTATTACCCGAATAGAACCTAGTCTGGAAGCCGCATTTGTAGATTATGGATGCGAGCGTCACGGTTTTTTGCCTTTTAAAGAAATATCTCCATCTTGTTTGGGTGACGGTGCTAATGCTGCAAACAGCCGCATTCAAGATCTTTTGCATGAAGGCCAGGAACTGATTGTACAAGTTGATAAAGATGAGCGCGGAACAAAAGGTGCCGCGCTCACAACTTATATTTCCCTGGCTGGCCGGTATTTGGTTCTGATACCCAACAATCCCAATAGTGGCGGCGTATCACGCCGTATAACCGGTGAAGAGCGTAATGAATTACGTGATGTCATCGCTAAACTTGAAGTGCCTGCAGGCATGAGTATTATTGCCAGGACAGCTGGAATTGGCCGAAGTACAGAAGAGCTGCAATGGGATTTAAATTATCTGACGCAACTCTGGTTTGCCATTGAAGAAGCGGCCAATAACCAGAGTGGTGTTTTCCTGATTTACCAGGAAAGCAGCCTGGTCATCCGGGCAATTCGTGATTATTTTAACCAAGAAATTGGTGAAATTCTGATTGACAGCCGTGATATCTATGAACAGGCCAGCCAATTCATGGCGCATGTTATGCCTGCAAATGTCGATCGCCTCAAATTTTATCACGATGATGTTCCCTTATTTTCACGCTTTCAAATTGAGCACCAGATAGAAACGGCCTATTCAAGGCAAGTCTCACTCCCGTCAGGAGGCTCCATTGTTATTGATCACACCGAGGCATTGGTGTCTGTTGATGTCAACTCAGCACGCGCTATCCGGGGACTGGACATTGAACATACCGCGTTGAATACCAATCTTGAAGCAGCGGATGAAATTGCGCGTCAACTGAGACTGCGCGACTTAGGTGGATTGATTGTCATTGATTTTATTGATATGGATGTACAACGTAATCAGCGAGAGGTTGAAGCGAGGTTACATGAGGCATTGCGACAAGATCGCGCGCGTATCCAAGTAGGAAAGATTTCACGTTTTGGTTTGTTGGAATTATCACGCCAACGTTTGCGTCCTTCACTGGGTGAAAGTAACTATATTTCGTGTACACGTTGTCATGGCACAGGGTTTATTCGCGGCACTGACTCTTCGGCGCTTCATGTGCTGAGGATCATCCAGGAAGAAGCCATGAAAGAAAATACCAGTGCGCTGCATATCCAGCTACCGGTGGATGTGGCTACTTACCTGCTCAATGAGAAACGTGCGGAAATTTATGATATTGAAGTACGGCAAAGAATCAGTATCATTTTAATACCTAACATCCATTTAGAAACACCCAACTACAATATTACACGCTTGCGTCATGAAGATATAAAAGCGAATGAAACAGTGGCCAGTTATAAAATGGTCGAAAAAAATACAGAAGAAAATAATCTGATATCCACTGAGCAGAAAAATAAGCCTGCCCGCCCTCAAGCTGCAGTTCAAGGCATAACACCCGCCCAACCAGCACCTATCCGTGAGGATAAATCGCGTGATTCATCGCTTCTGGATAAATTTTTTAGCTGGTTCAAACCAGCCCATACGGAAGATATAAAAACTGATACAGAAATAAAACAATTCCCCGATAAAACCAAAACACCCCAAGACCGCGGGCGTGCACGTGGTGGACGTCGTGGACGCAACAGAAATGAACGCAACAAAGATATTCCTGCCAATAAACAGGCTAAACAAAATGATTTAACAGACCCGGGCATCCATGCGGATGTTGTTGTTACTGAACAATCTTCTCTACAGCCTCTGGCTGCCGAACGAAAAAGCAGCAAAAACAAATCGGCTCAGCCGTTAAATCAGAATCATTTAGAAAAGGTGCTTACTGAAGATTTATCTGTAATCGAAAAAGAAAACCCTGAAAGTCCCTCGCCTAAAACAGATGATCGTAGACGTTTACGCCGTAATCGTGGCAGTAAACATCGCGATCAGTCCGCGCGTGATAAGAATCCCGCTGAGAATCAGGGTTCAGTATTTGAGGAAGTGCCAAATAACACAACCCAGAATGAGGAATATTCACCCAATCTTCTATCAAGTACCGAAAAACCAATACCTGTCCGCTCGGTAAAAACCGATAGCCGCTCCAAGCAAGCTTCAACTAATAATGACCTGGCAACCGTTGCAACTAAAAAGCATCAAGCCAGGAAAATAACCGCTGAAACACCTGCGGATAATCAACCGATTACAGTTAATATTGATCAACCGGCTGCTATAGCGCCCACATTATCCGGGTCCAGTCCTGCTAAAGAGCTACCAGATTTTAAGAAAAGCGGACTCGTTATGATAGAAACACCGCCTGAGAAAGTTGAAATCGTTACAGAAGATATCATTATCCCTAAGCGGCCAAGAAGAAAGATCAAGGACGTTATCGCCACAGAAACCGGTCCTTTGATGCAAGTCGAAACACGGAAATAATCCACCCCGGACGATATAACTTATAGCACAATCATCAGGCGCATTTACCCCTAATGTGCCTGCTCCCAATTATCTCCGACGCCGATTTCTATCAACAACGGCACATCCAGTTGCAAAACATTGCTCATATGGCCGGGTAATGTATTTTTCATTAATACAATTTCATCATCAGGCACCTCCAAAACCAATTCATCGTGTACCTGCATAATCAGCTTACTGCGTAATTTCTCCTTTTGCAGCCAGTTTTGCACAGCGATCATGGCCAGTTTAATGATATCTGCAGCAGTTCCTTGCATAGGCGCATTGATGGCAGCCCGTTCCGCGCCCTGCCGGCGATTTCCGTTGGCATTATTAATCTCGGGCAACCATAATCTGCGTCCCAGCACGGTTTCTACATAACCGAGTTGCCTGGCTTTTTCCCGGGTATATTGCATATAGCTTTCCACACCCGGATAACGCGCAAAATACCGCTCCATATAAGCGCGGGCAGCGCCGCGTTCAATACCTAATTGTGCCGCCAGCCCAAATTCAGACATACCGTAGATCAAGCCAAAATTAATCACTTTGGCATATCGGCGTTGCTCTTGATCCACTTGACTCAGTGGGATTCCAAATACCTCTGCAGCAGTTGCTCTATGAATATCTGCACCGGCTGCAAATGCCTTCAGAAGGCCTTCATCCTGAGAAATATGCGCCATAATCCGTAATTCTATCTGCGAATAATCGGCTGAAACAATCCGGCAACCCGGCGGCGCTATGAATGCTTCACGAATTCGCCGGCCTTCGCTGGTACGAACAGGGATATTCTGCAAGTTGGGATCCGAGCTGGATAATCTTCCCGTTACAGCAACCGCTTGCGCATAATTAGTATGTACCCGGCCTGTGTTTCGATCCATCATCAGTGGCAACTTGTCGGTATAAGTCGATTTTAATTTGGCAAGACTGCGATAATCGAGCAGAACTTTAGGTAATGGATAATCCAATGCCAATTGTTGTAATACATCTTCATCGGTAGAAGGGGCGCCTGTAGGTGTTTTCTTGATAACCGGCAATTTGAGATGATTAAATAAAACTTCCTGTATCTGTTTGGGTGAATTCAGATTAAATGGCTGCCCGGCTATGGTGTAAGCCTGTTGCTCCAAAGCTTGTAATTTTCCGCCCAGTTCGTAACTTTGTTTTTGCAGCAGCTTATAATCCAGCAAAACACCATTACGCTCGATTTCAAACAATACGTCCAGAATCGGTATCTCTATCCCACGATAGATATAATCCAACCGTTCGTCACTCTGGATACGCGGATATAAAAATTGATGCAAGCGTAATGTAATATCCGCATCTTCCGCTGCATACTGAGTAGCGGCATCAATTGCAACTTCATCAAAACCAATGCGATGCACACCTTTTCCTGTGACTTCATCATAGCTGATCGTTTTAATATCGAGATGGCGTAGCGCCATGCTATCCATACTATGCGGACGATGTGATTCCAGAACGTAAGACTGAAGCAGCGTATCATGCACAATGCCTCTTAACTGAATGCCATGATTGGCAAAAACATGCTTGTCGTATTTTAAGTTCTGACCTAATTTAGGTTTTGCTGCATGCTCTAACCAAGGTTTGAGTTTGTTTAAAACCAGATCCATCGGGAGTTGTTGTGGAACACCGGCATAATTGTGCATTAAAGGGAGATAAGCAGCATGTCGACTTTCAATACAGAATGAAATACCCACCAATTTTGCCTGCATAGGATCCAAGCTGGTTGTTTCACTATCAACGGATATCAATTGCGCTGCATCGAGCCGGGTTATCCAGTCATCCAATTCGGCTTCAGTGTAGATAGTCTGATAAGTTACTGAACCTGAACCCGTCTGAATGATAGTATTATCTTCGCTATCAACCGCCAGGGTTGAGTCCATCGAATTCAATGGACCCGCATTGCTTTGCTGGCGCAATTCGCGCAGTGACGCTTTCATGTCCAGTTGTTCATATAACAGCATAAGCTGCTCCGTATCCTGAGGCTTGGGTTTAAGATCGGCTATTCTGACCGGTAACTCCACATCACATTTAATGGTAATTAACTGGCGCGCCGTATCGAACCAGTCCAGCGCTTCGCGTAAATTATCGCCAACAACCCCCTTAATTTCATCAGCATGCGCAATGATATTATCCAGCGACCCATACTGTGCAAGCCACTTTACGGCAGTCTTAGGACCCACCTTGTGCACACCCGGAATATTGTCGGCCGTATCACCGATCAGCATCAAGTAATCCAGCATACGCTCTGGTGGCACTCCAAATTTAGCCAGTACATTGGCCTCATCCAGTACTTCATTGCTCATGGTATTGACCAGTGTAATATTGGGATTAACCAATTGAGCAATATCTTTATCACCCGTTGAAATAATACAACGCACATTTTCTTTGACGGCTTGTTTTGCCAAGGTACCAATCACATCATCGGCCTCCACACCATCAATAATTAACATCGGCCAGCCCATAGCATGGATGCAAGCATGTAAAGACTCAATCTGCACTGCCAGATCATGTGGCATAGAAGGTCTGTGCGCTTTATACTCAGGATATAGTTCATCACGGAAAGTTTTACCTTTTGCATCAAACACACACGCGCTATAATCGGCGTGATAATCCTTGTGCAAGCGGCGAAGCATATTGAGCACCCCATGGATTGCACCTGTTGGTTCATTTTTATGATTACGTAAATCGGGTAATGCATGAAAAGCGCGATATAAATAGGATGAACCGTCAACCAGCAGCAATGTTTTCATTTATAAGATATTCCTATGAGCCTACAAGATAAACCGGCCACTCACTTATCGCTGGATAAACCCTGGTCAGCAAAAGAATCATGGCGCTTATTTGGAATTATGGCAGAGTTTGTTGAAGGAACGGAGCGTCTTGATGCCATCCAACCTGCCGTCAGTATTTTCGGCAGCGCACGCACCAACCCGAATAACCCGCACTATCAATTAGCCGAGCAAATTGCCAAACAACTTTCTGATGCCGGCTTTGCAGTCATTTCCGGCGGAGGGCCTGGTATCATGGAAGCTGCCAATAAAGGTGCCTATTATGGAAAATCGCCCAGTATCGGCTTAAATATACAATTGCCCCACGAACAGCATCGCAATGCTTATCAGGACATCAGCCAGACTTTCAGGCATTTCTTCGCACGCAAATACATGTTTGTTAAATTTGCGACTGCCTATGTCGTCCTACCCGGCGGCTTTGGCACATTAGATGAATTAATGGAAGCACTGACTATGGTGCAAACAGGGAAAACCCGGAAAATGACCATCATTCT
>ERZ1292640.1232-Hain-H43-02um-R1-1232-length-21187-cov-17_pt1 | contig 21187 bp, 18 predicted proteins | sample MGYA00564404_ERZ1292640 | MGnify/ENA primary metagenome ERZ1292640 (study PRJEB36523, sample SAMEA6512636) | groundwater metagenome | collected 2019-01-08 | study: AquaDiva: Metagenomics assemblies of 32 groundwater samples
CGGCACCTTCTTCTGGTTCATGTACTTGTGGATCGCCGTGTTGGTCGGCGTGCCGAGCGTATTGAAGGTGCACAGGACCTTGTCCTGCTCGACCAGCTGGCGAACCAGTTCGACGATCTTGGCCGGATTGTAGCCGTCGTCGAGGGTGATGAACTTGACCTTGCGGCCGTTGATGCCGCCGGCGGCATTGACGCTCTTCCAGTAGGCCTCGATGCACTTGCCGATTGCGCCGTAGGACGAGGCCGGGCCACTGTATGGGCCAGTATGGCCGACCTTGATTTCGGTGTCGGTCGCACCATCGGAATATTTCTTCTGCGCGAACGCAGCCGTCGAACCGGAAAGCAACGCCAACGCGGACGCACCACCCACAAAACCACGCCTACTCGTACCCACTTGATAGTCCTCCCGTAAATTATGACAGTTTTGAATTTTCCTGCGGATGCCGGCCGAAAAAAAGGTCGCCGAACGGCGGCCTTCCGCACTACGATCCGGACCGCATCATCCCCGTAGGGCGCGCAACCGGCGCACGGCGAGATAGACGCCACCGACGATACCCATCGGCATCAGGTACATCAGCACGATCAGCAGGATACCGAAGACGGTGTAAGCTGACAGGTCGAACTGCAGCCCGAGGTCGTTCTTCACGAACATCGACAGCGCCTGGGCCGAATTATCGACCAGGACGTAGAAGATGCCGCCGACGACTGAACCCGCCAGCGAGCCGACGCCGCCGACGACCAGCCCGATCAGGAACTTGATCGACAGGAAGATGTTGAAGCTGTCCGGCGCCACGAAGGCGATGGCCGACGCCGACAGGGCGCCGGCGATGCCGGTATAGGCGGCGCTGATGCCGAAAGTGACCGTCTTGTAGAGCGCGGTGTCGATGCCCATCGTGTCGGCCGCCATATACTGGTCGCGGATCGCCATCATCGCGCGGCCGCTGCGGCTGTCGAGCATGTTCGCCGCGGCCCAGTACAGCACCACCATGACGATCAGGCAGTAGTAGTACAGCCACTGGTCTTCGCTGAGCGGCAGGCCGAACGGCACTTCGGGCTTGGAGAGAACGATGCCCTGCACGCCGCCGGTCAGGCCTTCGAGCCATCTGTATTTCAGGATCTGCGGAACCGCGAGCGCCAGCGCAAAGGTGGCGAGTGCCAGATAGTGGCCTTCCAGCCTGAGAGCCGGCAGGCCGAACAGATAGCCGACGATGAAACAGACGACCGCCGCGCACGGCAGTGTCGCCCAGTACGGCATGTTCAGATGATCCATCAGCACGGCCGCCGTATAGGCGCCGACTGCGTAAAACGCGCCGTGGCCCAGCGATATCTGGCCGTTGAAGCCGGTGAGCAGGTTCAGCCCCAGCACCGCGATGGCGGCGATGATCATGGTGCTGACGAGGAAGAGCCGGTAATCGGAAACGACGTCGGGGAATAACGGATGCAGCAACGGCACGAGGAATGCCAGCGCCAGCAGAACCCAGAGCAGTTTCTTCGGAAACGCCGGCATATCAGACCCTCTTCACGACGACGCGGCCGAACAGACCGGCGGGCTTAACGGTCAGCACGGTAATGACGATGATCAGCGCCACGGTGAGCTTCTCGCCGTTGCCGATGATGTAGATCCCGGTCGCCTTCTCGATCTGGTTGCCAGCATAGGCCACCATGTTTTCGAGCACGCCCACGATGAAGCCGCCCACTACCGCGCCGCCGGGATTGCCGATGCCGCCGACCAGGGCGCTGGCGAAAGCATAGAGAAGGATGCCGCCCATCATGTTGGGATCGAGATAGACGATGTGGGCGACCATGATGCCGGCGACCGCGCCGACGGCGGCGGCAAGGCCCCAGCCCAGCGCCAGCATCCAGTCGACGCGCACGCCGACGAGACGGGCCATCTGCGGATTCTGGGCGGCGGCCCGCATGGCGAGCCCGAGCGGCGTATAGCGGAAGAACGCAAACAGCAGCCCGAGGACCACCAGGGTCACGATGACGACGCCGAGCTGGTGCGGCCCGATGACGCCGGCAATGCCGAAGCTGCTCTTGGGGAACGGCGACGGGAACTCCTTGATGAGGTAGCTCCAAATCGCGCCCGCTACCGAGTTGCAGATCGCCAACAGGCCGATGAACACCACGACGATCGACAACACCGGGGCGTTGTGCAGCGGTCTCAGGATCGCCCGCTCGATGACCACCCCCAGCACGAAGGAGAACACCACCGCCAGGACGAAGGCGAACCAGAAGCTGACGCCCCAGGTCATGAGCTGCCAGCTTATGTAGGTGCTGAACATCGCCATCTCGCCCTGGGCGAAATTGATGTGGTCCGTCGAGACGTAGATCATGACCAGCGCAAGGGCGACGCAGGCATAGATGGCACCGTTGGCGAGGCCCGAGGCGATCTGCTGGAGGAACTGTTCCATTTTCTCCGTCTCAATAGCCGAGGTACGACTTGCGGACGTTTTCGTCGTTCTTCACGACCGACGAGGGGCCCGACATGACCACCCGGCCGGTCTCGAGGACATAGGCATGGGTGGCGAGATCGAGGGCGAGGGCGGCATTCTGCTCGACCAGCAGGATGCTCACTTTGTCGTCCTCGTTGATGCGCCGCAGGATGCGGAAGATCTCCTGCACGATCAGCGGCGCCAGGCCGAACGACGGCTCGTCGAGCAGCATCAGGCGCGGCTTCAGCATCAGCGCGCGGGCGATCGCCAGCATCTGCTGTTCGCCGCCCGACAGCGTGCCGGCCTGCTGCTGGATGCGTTCCTTGAGCCGCGGGAAATAGCCGAATACCCGCTCGAGGTCGGCGTGCACGGCGGCCTTGTCGCGTCGCGTGTAGGCGGCAATACGCAGGTTCTCGTCGACGGTGAGCGTCGTGAAGGTGCCGCGGCCCTCCGGCACGTGGGCAATGCGCAGCCGCACGATCTCCTCGGTCGCTTGACCCGCGATGTCCTTGCCGGCGAAGCGGATCGTGCCATCCGTCCGCACCATGTTGCAGATGGCGCGCAGCGTCGTCGTCTTGCCGGCACCGTTGGCGCCCAGCAGGGTGGTGATGCCGCCATCGGGGATCTCGAAGCCGACGTCGTAGAGCGACTGTGTCTGGCCGTAGAATGCCTTCAGCCCCTTCACTTCCAGCAACGCGGCCATTACGCGGTCCCCAGATAGGCGCGGATCACTTCGGGATCGCGCTGCACTTCCGCCGGCGTGCCGTCGGCGATCTTCTTGCCGAAATCGATGGCGACGACCTTGTCGGACACCGACATCACGAGGCTCATGTGATGCTCGACCAGCAGCACGGTGACGTTTTGCGTATCGCGCACCCGTTTGATCTGGCCTTTCAGGACCTCGATCTCCTCATGGTTCAGTCCGGCCGCAGGCTCGTCGAGCAGCAGCAGCTTGGGGCTGGAGGCGAGCGCGCGCGCCAGTTCGACACGCTTGCGGATGGGGAACGGCAGGCCGCCCGCCGTCGCCCCCGTAAACGGCACGAGGTCCATGAACGCAATCAGCTCGTGGGCCCGGTGGGTGATGCGCACCTCCTCGCCGTGGACCTTGGGCAGACGGAGCGCGTTATCGAGGAAGCTGGTCGAGCTGCGGCTGTGGCAGCCGACCTTGATGTTGTCGAGAACCGACATCTTATCGAACAGCGCTACGTTCTGGAAGGTTCGCCCGATGCCAATGTGCGGGATGTCGTGGCGCGGGCGCTTGAGGATCGACTGGCCCTCGAACAGGATGTCGCCGCCATTGGGCGTGTAGAGACGGCTGAGGCAATTGAAGAGGGTCGTCTTGCCGGCGCCGTTGGGACCGATGAGGCCGGCCACCTGGCCCGCCATGACGTCGAACGTTACGCCATCGAGGGCGACGATGCCGCCGAAGCGGACCGAAACGTCGCGTACGCTGAGCAACGGCGATCCGCTGGATGAAAACTGTCCTGCCATGTTCCTGCTAGTTTCGTGGATCGCCGCGACCAAAGCGGCGATCCTGCGAAATTACCCTTGCCTCCCAAACACTTGCGGCCCTTCTATGGGGCCGGCGATTTCAGCAACGATGGCGTAAACGACCCTAAGACGCAACTCAAATGGAATCGCGCCATGCTTTGGGCACGTTTATCGCGCATACTATGAAGGCCGCGCGGACGTTGACAGATGGCCCATGGCGACCGATACGAATCACCCCTCCCAACGCGGGTCTACCGCCGATGAATCGTCTTCTCGTTCCAATCCTCCTCGCCGCCGCCGTGGCACTGCCAGCGTCAGCACAGACTCCGCCGGCGCAGACTCCGCCCGCACAGACCCCGCCGACACAGGGCTGGCCGGCCAACCGTCCGCCCGCACAGGCCACGCCACCCGCGCAGGCGACGCCGCCCGCGGGCACAGCCCAAAGCAGCCCCCGCATCACCCCGCCGGCGGGCGCGCCCCCGGCCGGGCAGCAGGCGGCCACCGGTACGCCGGCAGCCATTCCGCTGCCTTCCTGGTTCGCCGAGATCGACGTCAACAAGAAGGGCGAAGTGACGCGCGCCGACTTTCTGAAGTACCGCATGAAGTCGTTCGATCAGCTCGACGCCAACAAGGACGGCAAGCTCACGGTCGATGAATTCCTCAAGGTCGTCGAGCCGCCGCTGTCGCCCGACGCGCCCAACAAGCCGCCGATTGAGGAACTTCGCAGCCGGGCCCGCGCCGAGTTCCAGAACCTCGACACCAACCGCGACGGCTTCGTCGAGCGTGCCGAGACGGAAGCCCTGGTCCACGCCGAATTCAACCAGTACGACACCGACCGCGACAACAAGATCACCGAGCCTGAGGTCCGCCTGATCGTGCAACGGTCGCTGCAGCGCGAAGCCAACGAACGCCAGCAGCTCGAGGCACGCAAGCGCCAGGGCATGATGACTCTCAACGAGCTGATCGACATGCAGCTGCGCAATGCCGACCAGCTCGACAAGAACGGCGACAACAAGATCAACCATCAAGAATACCTCGTACTGGCCGGCCCCGCCGACGGACCGCAGGCCAAGAACCTGCTGCCCTTCGACCTGCGCAAGCAGCTCGCCCTGCGCAAGTTCGCGGAGATCGACATCAACAAGGATGGCCAGATCGACCGCGTCGAGTTGACCGGCTACGCCGTCAAGCAGTTTCTGGAAATGGACCTCAACAAGGACCGCTTCATCAGCGAGGAAGAGTTCAAGAAGGCCCAGGACCACGAGAGCGAGAAGGTTCGGGCGTTCATCCAGACCCAGCAGCCTGCCGCCCCGCCGCAGCCGCGTCCGGCACCGGCCCAGCCGCGCGGCGGCCAGCCGGCACCGCAGCAGCCCCAGGGACTCGCGCCCGGCCTGCCGCAGGGTACGCGCTAAGGCACGCGCTAGGGGCCTATTCGACCGTCACGCTCTTGGCGAGATTGCGTGGCTGGTCGATGTCGGTGCCTTTTGCCAGCGCGGTGTAGTAGGCGAGCAGCTGCACCGCGACGGTGTAGAGAATCGGCGCCACGACCGGATCGATGTCGGGCAGCGCGATCGACGCCTCGGCCTTAGCGCCCAGCCGCGCCACGCCGCGCGCATCGCTCAGCAGCACCAGCCTGCCGCCCCGCGCCCTCACCTGCTCGAAGTTCGAAGCGATCTTGTCGAAGATCGGATCGGTCGGCGCCACCACGACGACCGGCACCGCATCGTCGATCAGGGCGATCGGACCGTGCTTCATTTCGCCGCCGGCATAGCCCTCGGCGTGGATGTACGACAGCTCCTTCAGCTTGAGAGCGCCCTCGAGCGCCACCGGGAAGGACGATCCGCGACCGAGGTAGAGCACGTCGCGCGCACCGGCGAGCGTTTTCTCGGCAATGCGGCGATAGTCTTCTTCCATGTTCAGCGTTTCGTTGATGCGGGCCGGCAGCTCGATCATGGCGAGCGTCAGGCGCTCCTCCTCCTCTCGCGACAGCGTTCCACGCGCCCGGCCGGCGGCAATCGCGGAAGCCAGCAGGACGACGAGCTGCGTGGTGAAGGCCTTGGTCGAGGCGACGCCGATCTCGGGTCCGGCCCGGGTCAGCAGCACGACGTCCGACAGCCGCGCGATCGCGCTTTCCGGAACGTTGACGACGGACAGCAGCGTCTGGTTTTGCGACTGAGCGTAGCGCAGCGCTTCCAGCGTATCGATGGTCTCACCAGACTGCGAGACGGCGATGCATACGCCGCCTTCGGGCAGCGGCGGCTCGCGATAACGAAGCTCGGATGCCACCTCGACCTCGACCGGCAGTCGCGCCAGTTTTTCGAACCAGTACTTGGCCACCATGCCGGCGTAACACGCCGTACCACAGCCCGTGATGGTGAGGCGGCTCACCTTGGCCCAGTCGAACGGCAGGGCGGGAAGCGTTACCGCCCGAGTCGCCGGGTCGAGGTACGAATGCAGCGTGTCGCCGACCACTGCCGGCTGCTCATGAATCTCCTTCAGCATGAAATGCTGATGGTTGCCCTTGCCCATCAGCTCGCCGCTGAGGCCGCTCGTCTTGATTGGCCGAGTCACTTTCTGCGAGCCTTGGTAGATCGCACAGCCGTCGGCCTTCAACACGACCCAGTCGTTATCCTCTAGATAGCTCACCCGGCTGGTGAAGGGCGCCAGCGCCAGCGCGTCTGTGCCGATGTACATCTCGCCGTCGCCGTAGCCCACCGCCAGCGAACTGCCACGACGGGCGCCCATCAGGATGTCGTGACGGCCGCTGAACAGAGCGACCAGCGCGAAGGCGCCGCGCAGGTGCTCCATCGCCTTGGCCATCGCCTCCTCCGGCGACATCTGGAGTTCGAGGTAGGACGTGAGGAGCTGCGCCACCACCTCGGTGTCGGTGTCGCTCTCGAACGTGCGGCCTTCGGCCACCAACTCGTCCTTAAGTTCCTGGAAATTCTCGATAATGCCGTTGTGCACGATCGCCACCCGGTCGGTGGCGATGGGATGGGCATTGCGCTCCGACGGCTTGCCGTGGGTGGCCCAGCGGGTGTGGCCAATACCGATCGTCCCGGACAGCGGTTCCTTGCCCAGCCGCGCCTCGAGATTGACCAGCTTGCCTTCGGCACGGCGTCTATCGATATGGCCGTTCACCAGCGTTGCGACGCCGGCCGAATCGTAGCCGCGATATTCGAGGCGCTTCAGCGCTTCGACCAGCAGGGGCGTGACGGGAGCCTTGCCGAGGATTCCAATGATTCCGCACATGGTAGTCGATCCGCTGAGAGAGGAGCTATTTCTTCTTGGCTCGCTTGGCAGCTGCCGCGCGCTCTTTCAGTTTTGCACGAAGCGGCGCCGCCCGCCCCTTCTTTGTCGTCTGCCGGGCCCGCCCGAAGGCCACTGCGCCCGCTGGCACGTCCTCGGTGATCACACTGCCCGCCGTCACGTTGGCGCCCCGCCCGATGCGCACCGGTGCCACCAGCGAGCTGTTCGAGCCGATGAACGCTTCTGCACCGACGACCGTGCGGTGCTTGCCGTAGCCGTCGTAATTCACGGCGATGGTTCCGGCGCCGATATTGCTCGCCGCCCCAATGTCCGAATCGCCGAGATAGGCCAGGTGATTGGCCTTGGCGCCGCGGGCCATGCGGGTGGCCTTGAGCTCGACGAAGTTGCCGATATGGACGTCCTCGCCCACCTCCGAGCCTGGCCGGATACGGGCAAAGGGACCGATCAGGGCTCCCCTTCCGATGCGCGCACCCTCGATGTCGCAGAACGCCTTGATCTGGACGCCGGCCGCGACGCTGACGCCAGGCCCGAAACGTACGCACGGCCCGATCGAGACATCGGCGGCAAATCGCGTGTCGGCCGCGAGCCATACCGTCTCCGGGTCGGTCATGGTGACGCCCGCGGCCAGCGCGTCGGCACGCAGCCGTCCCTGCAGGGCGCGCTCGGCCACCGCCAGCTCGGCACGCGAATTGATGCCCTGGAACTCCGCCTCGTCGCCTTCGACCGCAATGGTCCGATGCCCGGCCTTCCGCGCGAGGCCCACGGCGTCGGTCAGATAGAATTCCCGCTTGGCATTGTCGTTGCGGATTCCGCCCAGCAGCGCGGCGATCAGGCTGCCGTCCAGACACATGACGCCTGAATTGCACAGGTCGACCGCTTTCTCGACGACGTTGGCATCCTTGCTCTCGACGATTTTTTCCAGCACGCCCGCCTGGACGATCAGCCGGCCGTAGGGCGACGGATCGCGCGCCCTGAAACCCAGCACGCCGACGGCTGCCTTCGCGCGCGCGCAGGCGCCGATCAGCTTCTTCATGGTTGCCGCGGTGACGAGCGGCGCGTCGCCAAACACGATCAGCACCTGCCCAAGATGGCCCTCGAGCGCGCCGAGCGCGGCCTTGGCCGCATCGCCAGTCCCCACGGGCCGTTTTTGCACGACGGTCGGATGGGGTGCAAAGGCCCCGGCCACCGCCTCGGCACCCGGCGAGATCACGCCCACGATGCGGGAGGGCTTCAGCCGGCCGACATTGTCGAGCACGTGACGGAGCATCGGCCAGCCAGCCAGGGGATGCAGGACCTTGGGCAGGGTCGATTTCATGCGTGTGCCGGCGCCAGCTGCCAGCACCACCACGGCGATGGGCGATGTCATGTCCGTCCGATGCCACGGGGCGGAACGCCCCGCAAGACGGATGTGCTATGGAACAGCCCATGCATCCGAATGCCGACAATCTCATCGCCACCCGCTTCGACACCGTGATCTACGATCTCGACGGCACCCTGATCGACAGCGCCCGCGACATGTGCGTGGCCGTAAGCCGCGTGCTGGCCGACCACGGCCTGCCGCCCATCACCGACCAGGATGCCCGGATATTCATGGGCCAGGGCAGCAAGGTGACCATCGGCAAGGCCTTCGCCAAGAATGGCCGGACGCTGGACGATATCGCCCTCTCCGCCGCCACCCGCGAATTCGTGCGCTACTACGAAGCCGATCCTGTGAGCCACACGACGGCGTTCGACGGCGTAGCCGACGTGGTCACCCGGTTCGGCCGCCTCGGGCTGAAGCAGGGCGTCTGCACCAACAAGTTCGAGCGGCCGGCGCGCATCATCCTGGAACACCTGAAGCTGATGCCGCCGATCGCCGACGTGGCCGGCGCCGACACCTTCCCCGTCCGCAAGCCCGACCCCAAGCACATCCTGATGCTGGTCGAGCGCATGGGCGGCAATCCCGAGCGCACCGTCATGATCGGCGATTCGATCCACGACGCCGAGGCTGCCCACCGTGCCGGCATTCCGGCGATCCTGGTGAGCTGGGGCTACACCGACCGGCCCGCCAGCGAGCTGGGCGCCGATGCCGTGATCGACCGTTTCAGTGCCCTGCCCGACACCCTGAGACAGCTCGCCGCCCGTTGACGATTCGGCCCATACGCCCTATACGCGCCCCTTCCGGGCGCTTAGCTCAGCGGGAGAGCACACCCTTCACACGGGTGGGGTCGTAGGTTCAATCCCTACAGCGCCCACCATTATTCCGGACACCCGGGCCATTTCGGGATCAACGGCCGATGACCAATGCGCTGTCGCTTCGCCCTGGTGATCGCCTTCCCGACTTCGCGTTGCCCGGCCTCGACGGCAAGCTGCGCAAGCTCACCTGGTCGTTCACTGGCGATCCCGTGGCCCTCCTGGCGATCGACGATCTCGGCAATCTCGACGGCGGCCAGTTCAAGGCCCTGGCCGGCGCCTGCAAGGCAGCCTCTGCCGCCCTGGTGGTGGTGGCCGGCAATGGCATAGCGCCCGCCGCGGCGCTCTGGTCGAAGCTGGGCGGCAGCGACCGCCCCGACGGACCGTTGCTGCTCTGCGATACCGACCGGAAATTCCTCCCCGCCCTGCTGGCCCCGGCCGGCGGTATCGGTCTTGGCCCGGCCACCGCCTTGCGCATGCGCGTGATCGCCCTCGACCCCAACCAGCGGGTCGCCGCCACCTTCGACACCCGCGCGCTGCCCGCCGCCGCCGAATCGATCGGCGCCGTTGCCGACAGCGTACGCGCCAACGGCGGCGCCGACCTGGTGCTGCGCACCGCCATGGCACCGGTCCTGGTCCTGCCGCGCGTGTTCGAGCCCGATTTCTGCACCCAGTTGATCCGCCTTTGGGGCAAGGGCGACCATCAAGACAGCGGCGTCTCCAGCCGCTATGGCAACGTCAACGTGTCGCACCTGAAGCAGACCGAGGACTACACGATCGTCGAGCCGATGCTGCTGAAGGCAGTCTCCGACCGGCTCGCCTACCGCATCGGTCCCGAACTCGTCAAAGTCTTCGGGTATGATCACGAATTCACTTTCGACTCGCATGTCGTGCTGTCCTACAGCGCCGAGGGCAGGCATTTCTTCGGCGCCCATCGCGACAATGGCGCGCCGACCACGTCCAACAGGTCCTTCGCGGTCTCGCTCAACCTCAACGACGATTTCGACGGCGGCCAACTTGCCTTTCCTGAATATGCCGGCGTCCGGGTCTGCCCGCCGCTCGGTGCGGCGGCCGTGTTTTCCTGCTCGCTTCTGCATGTGGCGCTGCCGGTGACGCGCGGCCGTCGCTTCGTGCTGACCACGTTCTTCCGCCACAAGCAGTAACCCGCTCGGCCTCGGGCCTGGGTTTGCCGTTCTTGCGTTAGATCAAGTGAGCGGCCCTGTTTTCTGATATCATTAACAATGTTTAGTCTTGTCGGCGCTCGGTTGGCTGCCGTCGGATTCGGGCCATCGCTTCGAATACTGCTGACGATGGCAGTTGCTCTCGCCGTGCTGGTTGTCGGCATATCGGCCAGAGCAGCGGATCCACCGCTTCGCGTTCCAATTCTCGTCTATCACCGCTTCGGCCCGTCGCTCGCCGACGACATGACAGTGACAACACCGGTGTTCGAGGCCCAGCTCCGAACGCTGCAGGAGCATGGCTACAAGGCTATCCGTCTGCGCGATCTCCTCGTGTCCCTATCGGATCCCCAGGCCGCGCTGCCGGACGGCGCCGTTGTGCTGACGCTCGATGATGGCCATCGCACTGTCTACACGGACCTGTTTCCGCTGATCAAACGCCACCGCATTCCCGTCACACTGTTCATCTATCCCTCGGCCATCTCGAATGCGAGCTACGCGCTCACTTGGGAACAACTCGCCGAAATGAAGGGATCTGGGCTCGTCGATGTGCAGTCACATACCTTCTGGCACCCGAACTTCAACGTCGAACGCCGCCGTCTCGCGGCACCGGCCTACGAGCGCTTCGTGCAGGACCAGTTCATGAAATCGAAGACCATTCTCGAACAGCGCCTGGGCGGCAAGATCGATCTGCTCGCATGGCCATTCGGTATATACGATGACCAACTGATGCAATGGGCCCAGGCGGCAGGCTACGTCGCGGCGTTCTCGATCGACCGCCGCCCCGTCACGCGCACCGACAAACCCATGGCGCTGCCGCGCTATCTCGTCGTCGATGGCGATCGCGGTGCCCGGTTCGAAGCCCTTCTGGCAGGCAGACGATGAGGCAACGGATGAAACATGCATGGCGCGTCGCTGTCGTGCTTGGGGCGGCAATCGCGCTCTTCCTGCCAGCAGCGAGTTTCGCCGGAACGCGGGACGGCACCGTTGTCGACGCGGCCACGAGCGCACCGATCGCCAATGCGATCATCACCCTGGGCAGCGACGCCGTCGTCACCGATGCGCAGGGCAAGTACTCGATCGCCGGCGGGACCGTACCGCTGCAGGTCCGCGCCGCCGGTTATCGCCGCGAGTCGATCGCGACCGGAGATGAAGCCTTCCGCACGATTCGACTGACGCCCCTCGTGCCCAAGGCGCTCTATCTCACCGTCTACGGCATCGGGGCGCCATTCCTGCTCGACCCTGCGCTCGAGGTGATCTCGAAAAGCGGGCTCAACGCCCTCGTCATCGACCTCAAAGGTGACCGCGGCCTCATTCCCTATCCCAGCGCGTTGCCGCTCGCCGCCAAGGCAGGGGCGCTCAAGCTCCGCACCATTCCCGACCTGAAGGAACTCGCGACAACTCTCAAGGCCAGGGGCATTTACCTGATCGCGCGCATCGTGGTGTTCAAGGACGATCTGCTGGTCGGTATCCGGCCCGACTGGGCCGTTCACGCGGCTGGTGGCACCGTCTGGAAGGATCGCGAAGGGCTGGGGTGGATCGATCCGTTCCGCAAGGAGGCCTGGGACTATACGCTGGGCGTGGCCGAAGAGGCCGCCGCTGCCGGCTTCGACGAAATCCAGTTCGACTATGTACGCTTCCCCGACGCGGTGGGGCCGGCTTATTCGCAGGTCTCGACCGAGACCTCGCGCGTGGAGGCGATTACCGGCTTCGTGCGCGAGGCACGACGGCGGCTCACGCCCTACAACGTCTTCATCGCACTCGATACATTCGGCTACGTCTGCTGGAACCGCAACGACACCGGGATCGGGCAGAGAGTCGAGGACCTGGCGACCGTGGCGGACTACATCTCTCCGATGCTCTATCCGTCCGGTTTCCAGTTCGGCATTCCGAGCTACACCAACCCCATCGCCCACCCTTATGAAATCGTCCACCGCTCGCTCGAAGAGTGCAAGAGCCGGACGGCCGGAACGGCGGTACGATATCGCCCTTGGCTGCAGGCATTCCCCGACTACGCCTTTGGCGGCCAGAAGTTCGGCGCCGACGAGATCGGCAAGCAGATCAAGGCATCCCGCGATGCCGGCACGGTCGGCTGGATGCTGTGGAACCCGCGCAATGTCTACTCGATCGATGACATCAAGCCCGAAATGGCCAATGACAAGATACCGGCGAAGCGCTGAGGCGCTGCGCCTGATCCTGGTCGGCTTGGTGTGCCAAGCCGTCGTCTCGTGCGCGGCCACGGTGACTCCGGCCGCGGCCGCGCCGCCCTCCTCCCGGATGACACCCGCCGAAGGCGCGGCGGCCATCGGTGCCATCGTCCGCGAGGAGATCGCGGCCGGGCACCTTCCCGGCGCCGTGGTCGTGGTGGGAGTCGCCGACAAGGTCGTGCTGCGTCTGGCGTATGGCGAGCGGGCGGTCCTGCCCAGCCGCAGCCCCGCCACTGTCGACACTATCTACGATGCCGCTTCGCTCACCAAGGTGATGGCGACGGCGGTGGCCATCCAGCAACTCGCCGAACGCGGCCGGATCGATCTCGACAAGCCGGCCGCCACCTACTGGCCCGCCTTCGCGGCCAACGGCAAGGCCGACATCACCGTCCGCCAGCTTCTCACCCACTACGCAGGGCTGCCGGCCGGCATTCCGACGCGCGCCTGGTCCGGCACCGAGGGCGCACTCGCCACCATCGTCGCGCTGAAGCCTCTGGCACCCGCCGGCTCGCGATTTATTTATAGCGACGTCGATTTCATCGTGCTGGGCGAGTTGGTGCGTCGAGTGTCCGGCCAGCCTCTGGAAATCTATGCTGCCGCCAACATCTTCCAGCCGCTCGGCATGCGCGACACCGGCTTCCGGCCACCCGCCGAGCTCAAGAACCGCATCGCGCCGGCCGACGTCGAAGGCGGCGAGTTGCGCTGGGGCGAGGTGCAAGATCCGATCGCCTTCCGCATGGGCGGCGTGGCGGGCCATGCCGGCGTGTTCACCACGGCCGACGATCTCGCGCTGTTCGCCCGCATGATGGCGTCGGGCGGCGCCAAGGGTGATCCGGGCGTGCTGAAGCCGCAATCGATCGCGGCGATGACGCGACCGCAGAGTCCTCCGGGTGGCCCAGCCTTGCGCGGCCTCGGCTGGGACATCGACTCGCCCTATTCGGGCTTTCTCGCGCCCTCGTTTTCGCCGCGCTCGTTCGGCCACACGGGCTATACCGGCACGGCGCTGTGGATCGACCCCGACACGCAGAGCTTCCTGATCGTGCTCAGCAACCGGCTGCATCCCGACGGCAAGGGCAACATCCTGCCCATGCTGAGGCGCATCGCCACGGTCGCGGGCGCCATGGCGGGCGGCATGCGGCAACAGGTGCATTCGGGCATCGATGTGCTCGAAGCCGAAGGCTTCCGCCAGCTCGAGGGGCGCCGGATCGGCCTCATCACCAACCGCTCGGCCCGCGATGCCAAGGGGCGGCGCACCGCCGACGTTCTGCACGCGGCGGCTGGCCCGAAGCTGGTAGCGCTGTTCAGTCCCGAACACGGTCTCGACGCGGCGCGCGAAGGCAAGATCGCTTCCGGCCGCGACGAGGCAACCGGGCTGCCAGTGCACAGTCTCTATGGCGAGACACGGCGACCGACGGCCGCCATGCTGGCGGGCCTCGACGGACTGGTCTTCGACATGCAGGACGTCGGTACGCGCTACTACACCTATGCCACGACCATGGCCTACGCCATGGAGGCGGCGGCCCAGTACAAGCTCGACTTCTTCGTCCTCGACAGGCCCAACCCGATCACCGCCAGCACGGTGCAAGGGCCGGTCCTCGATGCCGACCTCGTGTCGTTCATCACCTACCTGCCCCTGCCCGTGCGTCACGGCATGACGATCGGCGAGCTCGCGCGCCTGTTCAACGAGGAGAAGAAGCTCGGCGCCAAGCTGCATGTCGTAAAAATGCGCCACTACGATCGCGCGTCGTGGTTCGATCAGACCGGCTTCGCCTGGGTGGCGCCGTCACCCAACCTGCGACGTCTCGAGGAGGTGGTGCTCTACCCCGGCGTCGCCATGGTCGAAGCAGCCAACGTCAGCGTCGGCCGCGGCACGGATACCCCCTTCGAAGTACTGGGCGCGCCCTGGATCGACGGCAAGGCGCTCGCCCAGTATCTCGGTGGGCGTGCCATTGCCGGTGTGCAGTTCGAAGCCGTGACCTTCACGCCACGCGAGTGGGCATTCGCGGGCCAATCCTGCCAGGGCGTTCGCATCCTTCTCACCAACCGCAACCGGCTGGACAGTTCCCTGCTCGGTGTCGAGCTGATGGCGGCCCTGCAGCGGCTCCATGGCGACCGTTTCGCGATCGACAAGACGCTCGGCATGATCGGCTCCCGGGAATCTCTCGCCGCGATCAAGGCGCAAGTCGATCCTCGCGAGATAGCGCGGACCTGGTCGCCGGCGCTGGACGGCTTCCGCGTGCGTCGGGAAAGCAGTCTCCTCTACTGATCGGTCAGGCCGTCGGCCGCGCCGATGAATCAGGGCGCGGCGGCCGGAATCCAGCTCTTCTTCTCGCCGGCATAATAAGCACCGGGATTGCCGTGAACGGTCGTGCGCCACATCAGACGCCCTTCCCTGTCGCCGTCGAACCAGGTCGCGGCGTGGACGAGGCAGCGATTGTCCCAGATCAGCAGGTCACCCTGCGTCCATTCATGGGCGTAACAGAAGCGCCGTTCCGTGAGATGCGCCATGATCTCGTCGAGCAGCGCCGCACCTGCGCCGTGCGGCCCTGGCTCCATGCCGACGAAAGGTCCTTCGAACCAGTCCATCTGGCCCCATTCGCAAAGATAGAGCGAGCGGTCGCCCGTGACCGGATGCGTGCGCACCACGGGTTGGCGCTGCGAGCGTTCGTGGGCGGCGAACGCGCGGGGCGTCTGGCCGGCAAGTGCGGCCGCGCGCGATCGGCCGGAACCCGGCTGGGCGTGCAGCCCGTCGAGATTGTCGACCTTGGCCTTGAGCGCCGCCGGCAGCGCCTCGTAGGCGAGGATCCCATTGGCGAACAGGGTCTGGCCGGTGTCGCGCTGCGACGGCGTCACGGCGTAGAATAGCGAGATGTCGGGCGGCGGCCGGCGATAGCTCTGGTCGGTGTGCCAGCCCTTGCGATGCGGATATTGCACCGGGATCAGCCCGTCGGCGGCCAGCGGCGGCTCGGGCCGCTTGGGCGGCACCTTGCTGACCGGCGGCATGTTCGAGACCAGCAGGATCTCCGGCACCGACACATGCACCGATCCCGGGTCGGTGAGCGTGTGGTGATAATCCTCGACCTCCGGCCCGAAGACCCGGCTCAGCCGAATGAGCAGGTCGGGATCGTCGGCGATCGCGCCCATCCCCTGGATCAGCAGCAGGCCCTTGGCTTCGGCCAACGCTGCCGGCAGCGCCTTGGCATCGCGTTCGGCAGCCGCGACAATCTCACCGGCACCACCGTCGAAGCGCAGCGCCGCACCGAAGGATGCGCCGGGCAGCGGCGCTTCGCGCGTGAAGCTCATGCGCGCGCTCCCGCATAGGGATCGTTCACGCCGTCGAACGGCCAGATCGGCCGGCGCAGCTTGGTGAACTTCAGCTTGTGAATGTCGGGCGAACAGATGCCGCCCGAATCGACCAGCACGATCTCGCGCGCGATCGGCGCGTAGGCGGCGCGGAAATGTTGCACGCTCTTGACCACGAGGACGTTCTTGGTCGTGGGATCGATGCCCTGGCTCAGGAAGACCTGCAGGTCGATGGTCTGGATGCGGCTGGAGATGGTGACGACATCGATGCCGCCGATACGCAGGACCGCCGTCGGGCCCATCTGCGTCTCGACTCCGGCGTTCATCGGCCCATCGTTCTTGAAGAAGCCGTCCGACAGCATTTTCACGACCGCCCGGGCCTTCACCGGCGCCCCCATGGAGGCATCGGTGTGGCCACCCAGGGAGACGTCGATCTCGGCACCCACGCCCGCCTTCATCGCCTGCTGCACCGTGGCGGGATCGTAGATCGTGCCGAAGGCCACGTTCTCGACCTTGGCGTCGATCAACGCCTGCAGCACCGGCGTGGTGTCGTTGTAGCCGCCACCGCCCGGATTGTCGGTGCCGTCGGCGATCACCAGCGGCCCCTTCTTGCCCACACCGGCGCGGGCCGCAGCGATTCCGTCCGCAACCGACTTGTAGTCGGACGAGCTCTCGTCACGCCGTTTCCAGATATCGTCGATCAGTGCCCGCGCGATCGCCTTGGCGCGGGCCTCTGCCGCCGGCTCGTAACTCACGGCCACCGACGGGCCGGTCACCGGGATGTCGGCCCAGGTGAAACCCGCCTGGATGGAGACGACATTGATGCCGGGCTCCTTTTCAAACACCTCCGCCCTGGCCAGCAGGTCGCGCATCAGCCCGGGTTGCGTCGTGCGGCCATGGTCGGCGCCTTCCAGCATGGCGGGCTGGACCAGCAGGCAGCGCGGCTGCTTGCGGCCTGCCATCGCCTCCTCGATCAGCGCCGCGGCCTGCGTCGCGCGTTCGTAGCCGTCGATGTGCGGATAGGTGCGGTAGCTCACCAGGGCGTTGGCGTTCTTCGCCATGCGCTCGGTGGCGTTTGCATGCAGATCGAGCGTGGCAACGATCGGCACGTCGGATCCGACCACGCCGCGCAGCAGCTCGAGCAAGGCACCTTCGGCGTCGTCCTCGGTCTCCGTCACCATCGCGCCATGCAGCGAGAGACAAATGCCGTCGAGCTTGCCCGCCTTCCTGGCTGCACCCACGATCATGTCGCGGATCGTCTCCCAGCATTCCCTGGTGAGCTTGCCCGAGGGCGTGGCATTCGCTGCCCCTGCCCATACGGGCTCCCAGCCGTACTTCTTCGCCGCGTCGATATAGCCACCGATCTCGTTCTTGGTGCCGGTGAAGCGCGGCACCATCGCCTCGCCCTCGATCAGCCAGCGCTTGCGATAGTCTTCCAGAGTCGTGGGCAGTTTGCTGAAGGTATTGGTCTCGTGCATGAACTGCGCGATCAGAACGCGGTACGCCATCTCTCTACTCCTACGCCTACAACTTCGCCGTCTTCAGCCATTCCGCCTGGCCCTCTTCGCCCTCGACGCCCATCGATTCGAGGAAGCGGCAGACCATCATGTAGTAGCCGACGGTCAGCGTGAGCTCGACCAGCGCACCCGGCGTCAGGAAGGCCTGGACGGCCTTCAGCGTCTTGTCCGACGCCTTGACGTTGCGCACGACGTCGTCGGCATAACGCAACACGGCCTTCTCGTGGTCGGAGAAGGCAGGCGCCTCGATGGTGGCATCGCGCAGGGCCGCGATCTTCTCCTCCGCCACGCCGGCCTCGCGGCCGATGCGCTCGTGCTGGAAGACCTCGTAGGCGGCGCGGCTCAGGCGGCCGACGCGGATGATCGCCAGTTCGCGCAGCACCGGATCGAGTTCGCACTTGTAGAGCAGCGCATTGCCCATGCGGACGAAGCCCTTCATCCCGTATTCGGAATTGGCCAGCATCTTGTAGATGTTCAGCGTCGGACCGAGCTTGCCAAGGAACTCGGCATGCTTGCCGGTGGCCGTCTCGACGTCGAAATACGGAATGCGCGGCATGAATTCTCCCCTTCAGGGCCGCAAGCCTGAAGGGAAGCCACCTGCCGGTCAACGCCGGCAGATCGCCGCGTCAGATCCAGCCGCGGCTGACCAGCGGATTGAACAAGCGGCCCCACGGACCGGTCAGCACGATCGGCTTCTCGACCACGATCAGCGCAATGCAGGGCTCTCCCGGGTCGGCGATCGGCTCGTGCCGTTCCGCACCCGGGCCGATGGCGAAGTCGCCCACGCTGTAGCTGCCGGTCTCGTCGGTGTAGCCGCCCTGCAGGCAGACCGTGTACTCGTAGCCGCGATGCTTGTGCTTCGGCAGGCCGTGTCCGGGTTCCAGCCGCAGCAGGGACACGCGATAGGCATCCCCCGGCACGTCGAGACGGATCTCGTCGAACTTGCCCAGGATCCGGCGCCAGCCCATCCCGGGGCGGAGATGGGGGACCAGCGGCGGCGGCGCCCACTCGAAGCCGGGACGCCGTGCGGCAGGGGCTGTCCGCGGTTCGACCGTCACCCCGTCCAGCCGCGCCATCACCCGCTCCAGGGCAATATCGCCCAGCGACGCTTCGGCCTCGCCCTCGATCAGCGCGCCGCCCACGGCATTCAGCCGGTCGACCGCCTGCCGGGCGGTCGGATCCAGCGCCACATGCAATGCCACGGCCAGCGCTGGTGCCTCGGGCAGCGTACCCGCGGCATAGTCCAGCAACAGCTCGTCGGGGGCCGGATGGCGGCTCATGACTCGTCCTTCTCCAACGCTTCCCGCAGACGCCCGAGCGCCAGGCGAATGCGGGATTTTACCGTTCCCAGGGGCAGCTTCAGTTCCTCGGCGATCACCGTATGGGTTTTGTCCTCGAAAAACGCCTTCCGGATCACCACCAGCTGGTCTTCCGACAGGCCGCCCAGGAGTTCTTTCACTCGCGTATACGTTTGTCCCGCCAGGACGGATTTGTCGGCCTCCTCGCCTTCCGGCGCATAGACGACCAGCCAGTCCTCGGTATCGATCGGCCGGGCGCTGCGGCGCAGGAGGTCGATCCGCTTGTTGCGGGCGATGGTGTAGATCCAGGTGGCGGCCGAGGCCCTGCTGCGGTCGAAGCTGGCGGCCTTTCGCCACACCATGATCAGGGCTTCCTGCGCCACTTCCTGCGCGGCCTCTGCATCGGTGCCGCCGCGCATGATGAAGGCCTTTACGCGCGGCGCGAAATGCCGGAACAGGCTGGCGAAGGCCGCACGGTCCTGACGGGCCGCGATGGCCTCGATCAGATCGGCAGCCTCGTCGGCGGACAGCATTCCGACAGCCTATCCCGGGCGGCCCTGCGCGCCGAGGTCCCAGAAAATGCCCGTCATCAGCCGCAGCCCGTCGCGCGCGACAGGCGCCAGCAGGTGCTCGTTGGGCGCATGCTGGGAGCAGGCTGCGTAGGAATGCGGCACCCAGACCGTCGGCAGGCCGAGGATGTCGGTAAACACCTCGTTGGGCAGAGAGCCACCGAGGTTGGGCAGCATGTTGGGCTTCTGGCCGCCAGTCTTCTCGATCGAGGCCGACGCGAACCTGGCCCATGGATTTTCGGGGTCGAGTCGCGTCGCATTCATGATCACGTCGCGCGCCTGCTCGATCTCGATCTGGCCAAACCCGTGCTTGTCGAGATGGCGTTTTAGCGCCGGGATGATGTCGTGCGGATCGGTGCCGACCACGAAACGCAGCTGGCAGTAGGCGATGGCGCTGGGCGGGATGGCGTTGACCGGCCGGTCGGGGTTGCCAGTCTTGAAGGCCAGCACCTCGAAGCTGTTCCAGCCGAACACGCGTTCGACCGGCGTCAGCGACTTCTCGCCCCAATCCTCGTTGATCTCGGGCGCGCCTTCGCCCGCATCGACAACGGCGTCGGCGAGCGCTGCCCGCACCGAGTTGGTGAGCGTCGTGGGCCGCCACTCCGGCACTTTGATCTGGCCGCGCTCGTCGGTGATGGTGGCCAGCGCATGGGCCATGATGATGCCGGGGTTGGCCAAAAGCCCGCCCCAGTTGCCCGAATGGTGGCCACCCTCGCGCATCGTGAGCTTCAAATTGAAGTTCATCGTGCCGCGCGTGCCGCCAAAGATGGTCGGCCGGCGATGGTCGAGCCTGGGTCCGTCCGAGCCGATCAGCGCATCGGCCTTCAGCGCCGCCTTGTTGGCCTTGCAGAAGTCGGCGAGGCCGGGCGAGCCGGTCTCCTCGCCGGTCTCGATCAGGATGGTCGAGTTGAAGCCCAGAGAGCCGCGCTCCTGCAGCACGCAGGCGAGGGCTGCGATGTTGATCGTGTGCTGGCCCTTGTTGTCGGCGGTGCCGCGGCCGTACATGCGGTCGCCTTCGACCACGATCTTCCAGGGCGAGAGCCCGGCGCGCCACTGTTCCTCCTGGCCGCGGATCACGTCGCCATGGCCATAGGTCAGGACCGTCGGCTTGGTTGGATCCTCGACCCGGCGGGCGATCAGGAACGGGCCGTACTCGGCGCGCGGATTGGGCTGCACCGTGCACTCGTAGCCGAGCTTGGTGAGCGACTCCGTCATCTCGCCGGAGACATATTCCTGCAGGGCCGGCATGCAGTCGGCCTCCTGGCTGGTGGTGGGAATCGCCACCCGCCGCTGCAGATCGGCCAGAAAGCCGCCCTCGTCGAAATAGGTCTCCGCGCGCCCGATGGCGCCATTCCGTGTGCCGGTCATGTGATTTCCTTGGTCGTCAGGCCGTCACGATAGCAAAATACCGCCTCAAGGGAGGACACAATGCTGACATCGGGCCGCGTCGTTTTCACCGACATGGAGGAAGTCCACTACGGCAAGCCGGCGGCCGAATCGGTCGCAGAGCTGGTGAAGGCGCACGGCGCGGAGCGCGTGTTCCTGATGGTGAGCGGCACGCTCAACCGCGAGACCGACGAGGTCGAGAAGGTGCGCCTGGCCCTCGGCAACAAGTGCGTCGGCACCTTCGACAAGATGCCGGCGCACTCACCGCGCTCGGCCATCATCGCTGCGGCCACCCAGGCCCGCGAGGCGCGGGCCGACCTGATCGTCACCCTGGGCGGCGGCTCGATCACCGACGGCGCCAAGGC